>JGI20156J14371_10002143_pt1 | contig 15861 bp, 21 predicted proteins | sample COG_06_FD_14371 | JGI IMG/M metagenome (IMG submission 14371)
AGATACAAAACAATGATTGATGATAAGTTTGATTTTGGTTTTGCTGTAGATTGGATGAGAAAAGATCTTAAAATTGCAATGGATGAGGCTAAAAATAATGGTTCATTATTGCCTGTCACTGAACTGGTTGATAAATATTATGGTGAGGTTCAAGGAATGGGTGGTAATCGTTGGGATACATCGAGTTTAATTAAAAGATTTAGGAAGTAGCCTTGTATGCAACCAGCATACTACGAAGATTTTAATGAGATTAAGAAAAAGATCTGGTTAATGCTAGAAGATGCAATAACTAATCGAGGCTCACAATTTAGAATACCAACTTTTATTTGTGGTGATNAGTCTGACTTTGATGGAAGAATTATTGTACTTAGAAAATCAGATCAGAAAAATAATATAGTTCAATTTCATAGCGACATAAGGTCTGACAAAATTGAAAAGCTAAAAAAAAATTCAAAAGCCGCTATGCTTTTTTATGATAAAGAAGAAAAAATCCAAGTTAGATTAAAAGTTGAGTGTGTGATCAACCACGATAATGATATTACAAAAGAGTCTTGGTCCAAAACTCAGCATATTAGTAGAAAATGTTATTTGGTTGATCATGGACCTGGAACAGAATCTGACACTCCTACTTCAGGGTTAAAACCTGAGTTAGATAATTTTGAATTTACCATGGAGCAAAGTGAAGTAGGTTATAAAAACTTTACTGTTATTCAATGTAAAATTAAATCTATAGAATGGCTTTATCTAGCTGCTAAAGGTCATCGAAGAGCAAAATTTAATTTAGAAACTAATAAAGATACCTGGTTAATTCCCTAATGAAAAAATATGAAGCAATGGTTTTGTCTTGTATGGATCCAAGATTACAAGCAAAAGCATTTAATTATTTAAAAAGCAAAAAATTAACTGGAAAATATAGTTCATTTACGATTGCAGGAGCTGCAATTGGTGTGACCCATAAAAAATTTAAGAAATGGCATTTAACATTTTGGGATAATTTAGAAACATCAATTAAACTTCATAATATAAAAAAATTAATTGTTATTAATCATAAAGATTGTGGTGCTGCAAAAATAGTAAATAAACAAAAGAAATTTAACTCATTGATAGAAAATAAAATACATAAAGACTCTTATAAAAATATTAAAAAAACACTAAAAAAAAACATCCTAATTTAAAAATTAGTTTTAAAATTTTATCTATTTAAAATCTTAAAAGAAGTATTCTTTTAATTAGGTTAAAAATCATAAAAAGATAAGTGTAAACCTTATAAAATATTTTATATTTGAAATAATATTTTAATGATTTGCCCGTTCTAGAAGATTTTTCTTTGAACTTCATGTCTTCATAAGAATGGTTTAAAACTTCTTTGCTTAAAATATCATTTGTTCCCTTTCTTACAAAAACTAAATTATGATAAAATGAAATATTTGTAATTAAAGAATCATACTTATTGGTAATATAAAAGGGATTAGCAATTTCTTGATAATTTAATCTATCAGTCAAATGTTTGAAAAAATTCATATGGGAATTTGAGTATTTTAGATCAAAAGGATTTCCTCCAAAAAAATGATTATAACTCGTTTGCATATCCTCTACTGCATATAAGCCATTTTTTACTAGGTGTGGAAAAAGTAAGTGAAAACTTTTTTTTACATCTTTTGAAAGGTGACTACCATCATCAATGATAATATCAAATTCACCATAAATACTTATTATTTCTTTAATAAATTTTTCATCACTTTGTGATCCTTGATGAACTTTAATATTTTTTCTATCTAATTTTTTTTCTTTAATGTCTATCTTGTGAATATCAATTCCAATAATAGTAGAGTTTTTAAAATAATCTGACCAGGTTAATAAAGATTTTCCATCAGCAACTCCAATCTCTAGAACTTTTAGCTCTTTATTTCTTAGATCTTTAAAATATGAATCGTAAATCTCAATATAACCATGCTCTAATTTATCAGTTTTATAAAGTTCAGATATCGATCTTAAATTATTTTGAATACTCATAATTTAAAATATTGACTTAGAATATTTTTTCCAATTTTCTTGATAATGTATTGCGTTTTCAGTTATTAATTTTACTTCTTCACTTGTTATTTTTCGAATAATTTTTCCTGGTGAGCCTATAACTAGGGAGTTGTCTTCTATTTCTTTATTCTCAGTTACTAGTGCGTTTGCACCAATTATACAATTTTTTCCGATCTTTGCGCCATTTAAAATAACAGCACCTATTCCGATTAAAGAATTGTCACCAATGGTACACCCATGTAACATTACTAAGTGTCCAATAGTAACATCTTTGCCTATATTCAAGGGATAGCCTGGATCCGTATGCAAAACACTTCCATCCTGAACATTTGAGCCTTCACCTACATAGATATTTTCAACATCACCTCTTAATGTTGCATTAAACCAAATACTTGTGTTTTTCTCTAGGGTAACATCTCCAATTATGGATGCATTAGGTGCGGCCCAGTTTTCACCAGCACTTTTTACTTTTTTATTTTCCAAATCATAAAACATAACTTATATATTATATCAGTATGCCATTAAAAACTCCAATATGTGATTTCGGACAAACTGCGATAGATTTTGAACTAAAATCAACTGACAATGAAATTGTCAAATTAAATGACTTTAAGGGTGAAAATGGAACATTGATAATGTTTATATGTAATCATTGCCCTTATGTTAAGGCTATTATTGATGACATTGTTGCAGATTGCAAAAATTTAAAAGAAATGGACATTAAGTCATTAGCAATATGTTCAAATGATCCAATTAATTATCCAGATGACTCATTTGAGAATATGATTAAATTTGCAAAAAATAATGACTTTAGTTTCCCTTATTTAGTTGATGAGACTCAGGAAGTTGCTAAAAAATATGGTGCTGTGTGTACTCCTGATTTTTTTGGTTATAATAAAAATTTAGAATTACAATACAGAGGAAGAATTAGAGAATTAAAAGATTTAAAACCAGTGAGAGCTGGTCAGAGTGATTTGTATAAAGCCATGAAGCAAATTGCAGAAACAAACAAAGGGCCTAATGAGCAGATCCCAAGTATGGGCTGTGGAATAAAATGGTTAAGTAATTAATGTATTTGATTGTTACAAGATCCTTCCCACCAGAAGTGGGTGGAATGCAAAATTTAATGTGGGGTTTAGCAAATGAACTATCAAAACACTACATGATAAAGGTTTTTGCTGATTATCAGGATAATCATAAAATTTTTGATGAACAGGTTTCATTTTCTATTGAAAGAGTTAGTGGAATTAAACTTTTAAGAAAATATAGAAAAGCTCAACTTATAAATGAATTTATTAAAATTAATAAAATTGAAGGTATTATTGCAGATCATTGGAAGAGCTTAGAGTTAATAAAAACAAATAAAAAAAAAATATGTTTAATTCATTCTAAAGAAATCAATCATGAAAAGAGATCTAATCTAAATAAGAGAGTTTTGGATGTTTTAAATAATGTTGACACAGTTATTGCTAATTCAGAATTTACTAAAAATTTAGCTATTAAGTGTGGTGTTGATGAAGAAAGAATTATTGTAATAAATCCTGGGGTCAATCCTGCTGAAGACCTAAATAAAAAATCAACTGATAAAGTTGAGAATTTGTTAAAACATAAGTCTCCAAGACTAATTACAGTCTCAAGATATGACAAAAGAAAAAATCATGAAAAAATTATCATGGCACTTAGAAATTTAAAACAAATTTACCCTGATATAATATATATTTGTGTTGGTCATGGAGATGAAGAAGAGAATATAAAAAAACTTGTAACTGAGCTTGATCTTGATGAACAGGTTATGTTTTTTAAAAATATCTCTAATGAACTTAAAAACTCACTGGTAGCTCAATCAAATATTTTTGTCATGCCCTCTATTGTTTACAAGAAATCTGTTGAAGGATTTGGAATTGCTTTTGTAGAGGCTGCACAATACGGAATACCCTCCATTGGGGGTAGTGATGGTGGGGCTGCTGATGCAATCGATCATAAAAAAACAGGATTAATTTGTGATGGAAATAATTTAGATGAGATTTATTCATCTATAAATCTGATGTTAGAGAATAAAAAATATTTAGAATATGGCAAAAATGCTAAAGATAGTGTTTCTAAATTCTATTGGTCAAATATTATAAAAAAATATAAAGAAATTTTAAATTAAATTTTCTATTCCAATATTTTTAAAAGTATTAAGTAAATTTAAGAAATTGAGTTAGACAATTTTTCAAAAACTTTTTCAGCAGATAGTTTTGATAGATCAGAAACCTGAATTGCTCTAAAGTTTTCTCTTTCAATGCTTACTTTGTAAGCTGTTGTGTGTGAACCAAACAAAGCTAATCCTTTTGAACCTAAGTGAGCTGTTATATGTGCTGGTCCAGTGTCGTTAGCTACTACAAAAGAACTATTTTTAATCAATGATGATAATTGAGAAATATCTAGAGCTTTTCCATTATCTAGAATAGATAATGCATTAATGTTTGATGCGTCTTTAATTTCGTTAGGTCCAGGTGCCAATACAACTTTGTATATATTTCCAAACTTTTCATTAATAATATTTATAAGATCATTATAGTAAGGCCATTTTTTTGAAGTTAAATGAGGCGAGCAAAAAGGAAATAGAACAATGTATTTATCTAATTTATAATAGCTTTTAATTTCAGATATATCTGAAGAACTCCATTTAAAATCAGGCTTCATTGTGTGAGTAGTATTTATTCCAGAACTCTTTAATTGATAATCAAATCTAGATAGCACAGAGTCTGAATCAAAATNTTCTTTTGTAGCACCTTCTGGCAAAATAGTTTCAGTTGATGACCAAATATCTTTTGATGCTTTGGGAAATAATATTTTTTTATAAAAAGCTGTTCGGCTTGAATTTTGCAGATCATAAACTTTAAAAAAGTTAAATTTCTTAATATTTTTCATTAAAAAATATAAGTAGATAAAGTTAAATCTTGATAATCTCTTATCTAAAATAACATTTGAAATATGAGGATTTTTTTTAAATAAGTCATAATAAGGTTTAGTAGTTAATAAGTGTATTTGATCTTCTTTATGATTTTCAGAAATATCTTGAATTGCACCACTTGCTTGGGCTATATCTCCAAGAGAACCGTGTTTGATAATTAAAATATTAGACATATTTTTAACAACTTAACATATTATAAATCTTTATGAGTAAAATTCTAGTTGAAGTATCAGTTGGTGAGCTTTTAGACAAAATCTCTATCCTTGAAATCAAAAAAGAAAAGATCAAAGATCCTGAAAAACTAAAATTTATTAATAATGAATACAATGTTTTAAAGGCTCAATTAAATCAAAATATTAAATCTGATAACAAGCTTAATATCCTGTTTAAATCTTTAAAAGAAATAAATTCCAAATTATGGGTTATTGAAGATGATAAGAGATTGTGCGAAAAAAACTCTGACTTTACTGAAAAATTTATTAAACTATCGAGAGATGTTCATTTTTTAAATGATGATAGAGCTAAAATAAAGCTAGAAATGAATGAGCACACTGGCTCTACAATTAAAGAGATTAAAGAGTACACAAAATATAATTGATGAGTTTATCTTTAAAAGAACTATTCATAAAAGCTAAAGACTTTAGCTCAAAACATGAAAAGTATTTTGATGTATATGAAGAAAATTTTTCAAAATATAAAGGTAAAAAAATTACTTTTGTAGAAGTTGGAATTTTTAATGGCGGAAGTTTAAAAATATGGAAAGAATATTTTGGACCTGATGCGAAGATAATCGGTATTGATATAAACCCAGAATGCAAAAAATTTGAAGAAGATGGTATTGAAATTCATATAGGTAATCAATCAGATCCTAAATTTTGGGACAAATTTTTTTCATCAGTTGGAAACGTTGATGTGATTTTAGATGACGGTGGCCATACAAATTTAGATCAAATTATCACAACTACCAAATGTGTTAACAATATTAATGATAAGGGTATTTTAATGGTTGAAGATACCCATACTAGCTACATAGAATTTTACAATAGTAGTAAAAAACTTTCATTTATAAATTTTGCCAAAAAAATAATTGATGATGTTAATTATACCTTTCCATTAAATATTAAAAAAAAACCTAATTTTAATTATTCTTTAAATGATCAAATCTATTCGACTCATTTCTATGAGAGTATTGTGGTTTTCCATATTAATAGAAAAAAAGCAGTAGTTAATACAACTGTAGAAAATCAAGGGACACATCATGGTATAGAAGATTTAGTTAAAGAAGGTAATGAACTAAATATTAAAAAATTTAAAGAATTTACTGAAAAAATTAGTTTTATAAGCTTGAGAAAAATAACTAAATATTTTAGAAAAATTACTAATAATAAAATAATTAAAAAATTTTTTGATTAATTATTGAAAGCTATATTTTTTTTCTAAATATTTAATAATATTATGAATTAAGAAAGTCATAAATAAATAGATCCCCCCTGCTACAATAAATACTTCTATTGGCTTGAAGGTTGTTGATATTATATATTTTGCTACACCTGTTAAATCCATTAGTGTTACGGTGCTAGCTAAAGATGTTCCCTTCATCATTAATATAATTTCATTTCCATATGCTGGTAATGATTGTCTAATCGCTACAGGAATTTGAATTTTATAAAAAATAATTTTATTAGAAATGCCAAGACTTTTTCCAGCTTCAATAATACCTGGTTTAATTGTTTGAAATGCTGATCTTAAAATTTCTGATGTATAAGCACCAGTATTTAAAGCAAATGCAATAATTGCACACCAATACGGTTCTTTAAAAACAACCCATAAGAAAGTTGATCTAAAATACTCTACCTGCCCTAAACCAAAATAGATTATAAAAATTTGAACTAATAATGGTGTTCCTCTAAATAAATAAGAATATCCATACGCAAATTTATTAATAAATGGATTTTTATTTAATCTTAAAATAGCAAATAAAAGGCCAATAAATATTCCAAATAATAAAGATAAGGATAATAACTTTAAAGTTACAACTGCGGCACCTAACAGTTTTGGTAAACTTGTTAACATCAAACTTATATCCATTAAAAACCCCTACTATATTTAACTTCAAGTCTATTAATCAGCTTCATGCTGATAAAGGTTAGCATCAGATATAAAATTGCAGCAAAAGAATAGAAAAATAAAGGATCTCTTGTTGATCCTGCTGCTATATAAGACTGCCTCATAATTTCAACTAAACCTGTTACAGATATTAAAGACGTATCTTTAAGAGTTATTTGCCAAACATTACTTAAGTTTGGAATAGCTAATCTTAACATTTGCGGCATTATTACTTTTAAAAAATAAATATATTTTTTAAAACCCAAAACTTTGCAAGCCTCGAATTGACCTTTATCTATTGATTGAATTGCTCCTCTAAATACCTCTGTAGAATATGCTCCAGAAATAATACCAATCGCACATGAGCCAGTTATAAAAGCATTTATTTCAATATATTCATAATATCCAAATATTGAGGCGACATACATAATGGCACCACTTCCTCCAAAGAAAAAAAGATAGATAACCAGTAGCTCGGGCACTCCTCTAATAATAGTTGTGTAAGTGTTTCCTATTAAATTTAAAAATTTGTTATTTGATAGTTTAAGGGGTGTAAAAATTATAGAAAACAAAAATCCAATCAACATTGCTGTTATTGAAACAGCAATTGTCATCAGAGTTGCATAAAACAACTCATCACCCCAACCTGTTTTTCCAAATGAAAGAAGTTCCATACAGAAAAGGCGGTTAATTAAATAACCGCCATTTCAAATGATTGATTACATAGAAGCGTCAAAACCAAAATGTTTAATCGCTAATTTACTTATGATTCCTTGTTTTCTAGCTGTGTTAATCGCTTTGTTGAAATCTTTAAGTAGTTGAGCATCTCTTTTACCAATTGCATCACTACCACCTTGTCTAATTCCAACTCCAACACCATTACCAAATGCTCCACCTGCAAAAGTAGGACCAACTAACGTAACAGGTTTTCCTGATTTATCAGCATAGTCAGTAAATGCCACTGCAGCTGCTAAAGCTACGTCACATCTACCAGATGTTAAATCTAGATTAACTTCGTCTTGAGTTTTGTAAGTTCTAACATTTACTTTTCCTACATCACCAGACTCAAGAAAGTTTTGGTGAATAGTACCTGTTTGAGTACAAACTGTTTTACCAGCTAAAGCTTTAGTTAGAGTCTTAAGGTCTTTTTTAACCGCACCTGATTTTTTAGTAAGATTAATCCCCTCTGAAGTTTCCATTCCTTCTAAGTCAGAACCTTTCATAACTGCTAGGGAAGCAACTTCGTCCGCATAACCTTGAGAAAAAGTAATTGTTTTTTGTCTTTCTGCAGTAATTGACATTCCAGCCATTATTGCATCAAATTTTCTCATTAGTAATGCTGGAATCATTCCATCCCAATCTTGTTCAACGATAGTACACTCATGACCCATGATTGCACAAAGCTCTTTTGCTAACTCAACTTCAAAACCAATAAGATTACCTGAGGCATCTTTTGAGTTCCAAGGTGGGTAAGCACCTTCTGTTCCAATTTTTATTTTATCAGCATAAACGTTTCCGATTAATAATAAAAATGCAAGAACACTTAAAATTGTTTTTTTAAATATATTCATTTTTTCCTCCGTAAATTAGAGTGAATTATTTCACAAATTTAATAATTTAAAAAGAAAATTTTAATGATTTATTGAAGAAGAGAAATTCCAAGAACAGTCAAAACTTGGGATATAAACCCTATCTAAAGTTGTATTACCAAAATTTTTATTAAATACATCTAGCCATTTTTCTACTTGCTCAGGTTTCTTGTCTTGGCTTCCTACTTGAGCCGTAATCACACCATTGGGTTTTAAAATTCTAATCAAAGAGTCCATATTTTTTGCAGCAAGGTCTATACAAAATTGATCATCATTTAGATCAACAAAAATTTTATCATATTTATCATCTTCTACAGACTTAATGCTTTCAAAAGCATCACCCCAAATACATTTTACTGAATTTTTTTCAGTTGATCTATCAACAATACTTCCCAGGTGTTTATTACAAGCATCAACAACCTCTGGATCAAGCTCATACCAATCAATAAAACTAAAGCCTTTAGAAATACATTCTCTTGCAACACCTCCATCTCCACCTCCAATAATGGCTGCATTTTCTTTATCTTTGTTAAGTTTTAACCCAGCATTTACAAAAGTTGAGCTATACAAATGTTCGTCACTTGTGGCTACTTGTATTTCATTGTCTATGAAAAGTGACTTTCCAAATTGCTCTAAGTCTAATATTTCAATATGCTGACCTACTTTAGATTTAAAGTCTTCAAGAACTTCATTGACCACATATGATTTTTGTAATCCAGGTGAGCTATAAATATCATGATACAAAGATTTAGTATCTCTATTAAATTCTTTTTTTACTATTCTTTTATGTTTGAACTCTTTTTTAATAATATCTAATGCTACAGATGGACTTACATTTCCACATGTAAAAAAATCAAAACTAATTATTCCTTTTTCAGGAAAAGTGTGAAAGCTAATATGACTTTCAGCTAATAGTGCAAGTATTGTAAAACCTTGTGGTTCAAATTTATATTTTGAAATATTTAAAATTTTAACATTTGCTACTTTAGCAATTTCATTAATAACTTTTTCAAATATAGAAGGATCATACTCTTTAGTAGTGCCAATAATGTCTAAAGTTATATGCTCTCCGACTTTAGTCATAAGTTAATCCTTTTTATAATTTTTATTTAATTAAAAAGTTATAAGTTATTTAAAGGAATATTCGAATTATGGCAAATATTTTTAGTCTTTTATTCTTATCTATTTTTTTCTGCTCTAATTTTTTCTTCGCAGAAAATTCTAGCCTCTTCAAGGTCTGTAATCTTAGACTCAGATAGCTTTTGACTTCCGGCTAAACAGGCATCTACAGCCCTTTTTAAGTTATGTTCACTAAAATTTAAAATAACAACCATTCCTAGAATTATAAAGATTGCTATTAAAATATTTTTAATCATTAGACCTTTTTATGCATTAATTAATATTTATTATCAATAAAATTTGAGAAAGCTTTAGCTCCTTTCTCTAAATTTTTCTTCCAATCGATATTTGCATTTTCATCTGCTTTATCAGAGATATATTTAAAGCATCTAAACTCAATGTTTTCAAGCTTGCATACTTTTGCAATTGCATAAGCTTCCATATCAACTACGTCGACATTCATGTCTATTTTTTTGCTTACAAAATTGTCTCCTGAACCACAAGAGTATCCATTCTCAGATATTATAATTTCTTTTATTTCGTCAAATGGTGTTTCTCCCAATTCAAAATTCAAACTTCTAACATCCATATCTCTTTGGTAAAATTTAGTACACTCTATAATTCCACTTAAATTTTTGTTAACAGCACCTGCAGTACCATAATTTATTATAATTTTTGGTTTATATATATTAATTAATCTCAATGTGTTGTATGTTGCATTAATTTTTCCTACTCCAATGTGCTTAAAGTAATCTATTCCAAAAGTTTCGTCTTTAATTGCTGCAATAAATAATTTATCCATAGATTTTTCTTATCAAAGATATAATTATATTAATAGTATGAATTTAAAAGAATATATAAGATCAATTCCTGATTACCCTAAAAAGGGAATTTTGTTTAGAGACATTACGACTTTAATCAAAGATGAAAAAGCTTTTGCAGAAACTATTGAACAGATTATTAAAAAAAGTAAAAAATATAAAATAGATAAAATTGCTGCAATAGAGTCTAGGGGCTTTGTTTTTGCTTCAGCAGTATCTTATCTTCTTAAAAAACCATTTATAATGTTAAGGAAAAAAAATAAATTACCTGCAGATACTTATTCTGTAGATTTTGAACTAGAATATGGAACAGCTACCATAGAGGTTCATAAAGACTCCATAGAAAAAAATGACTCTGTATTGATAATAGATGATTTAATAGCAACTGGTGGAACAGCCGAGGCTGCAGCAAAACTTGTAGATATATCTGGGGGTAAGGTGGCTGCATTTATTTTTGTTATTAACTTATTTGACCTAGGCGGCTCTAACAATTTAATAAAAAAAAATTATAACGTTGAAAATCTGATGGACTTCCCTGGTCATTAATTTTAAATTTTTGGTCTATACCAAGAAGGTTTACCTAACAAAGCATTTAAAAATCCAGATGCCCTATAAAAATAAATTTTCTTCTTATTTTTTTTGTTAGTAATAAAATAAAATATTACTTTTAAAATTGCAGAAAAAAAAGATGGAAGTCCCTGAGTTAAAGCAATTAGATATCCATAATGTTTTTTGTTAAAATAAAATTTTGACCATATCCAATGCCAATTTCTTGAATATTCAATTTCTTCTTGATATTTTGAATTTACAGCCTTTCCACCAAAATGATTTATTTTGGCATCAGGAACAACATAAATATTTTCATTCATATCTCTCACTCGTTTACATAAATCGTCATTTTCTAAGTACATAAAAAAGTTTTCATCAAATAAATTTGGATTTTTTATATCAATAAGTTTCTCTATTTTTTTTTTATCAAATAACATTGCAAAACCATCAACACTTTTAACTTTAAAAGGTTCATCTGATTTAATTACATTTTTATTGCCTTCGATTAATTTATAATTAGGGTAATCAATATTTGATGATTGAGGAGATAAAATTGTAAATGATATAATTTTTTTTGCTCCTAAGATTATTTTGTCTATCATTGATTTTTCAAAAATAACATCTGGATTTAATAGAAGCACATAATCAGTTTTAGCATATGAAAAACCTAGGTTATTCCCTGCTCCCATTCCTAAATTTTTTTTAGAAATATAGCATTTTACATTTGAATATTTTTCTTCTAATTCTTTTTGAAATTTTTCATTATCTGAGTTTTCAACAACAATTATATCAATCTCACTATCAATTGATTGAATACATTGATGAATCACATCTTCACTTTTAAAGGTTACAATTACAATTGATAAATTTTGCCTAGATATTGACATAGTGTATAAATAATCAACTATACTAATACTTTCTTCTAATGTAAAAAAAAATAAAATTATGAAAAAAATTATTGTAACAGGGGGTCTTGGTTTTATTGGCAGTAATCTTATTGATCTATTACTTCAAAAAAAATATTTCGTAATTAACATTGATAAAGTTACTTATTCATCAAATTTTTACAATACCAAAGAGTTTGCTAAAAATAAAAATTATAAGTTTATTAAATGTGACATAAATAATAAAAAAATTAATAATATTTTTAATAAATATAAACCAGTCTGTATATTTAATTTGGCTGCAGAAACTCATGTTGATCGATCCATAGATGATGCCAAAAGTTTCATTTATAGCAATATCTTAGGTGTATATAATATTCTTGAATGTTTTAAAAAATATTCTCTAAAAAATAAAAAATCAAAACTTGTACATATATCTACTGATGAAGTGTATGGTGATATTCTAACAGGAAGATCAGATGAAAAATATGCCTATAAACCAAGCTCACCTTATGCAGCGAGTAAAGCTTCATCAGATCATCTAGTTTATTCTTATGTGCGAACTCATAACATACCAGCGATGGTTACTAATTGTTCAAATAATTATGGACCTAAACAACATCCTGAAAAGTTAATACCAAAATTAATATATAATATTTTGAATAATAAAGCCCTTCCGATATATGGCAAAGGTAAAAATTCAAGAGAATGGATTTATGTAAAAGATCATTGTGAAGCTCTACTAAAAGTGTTTCAAAATGGAAAAATTGGAGAATTTTATAATATTGGATCAAACAAAAATTTGAATAATATTCAAATTTGTAAAACCCTTCTTAAAATTTCAAACAAAATTAATGTAGCAAAAAATAATGTAAAAATTAAATTTGTAAAAGATCGACCTGGGCATGATTTTAGGTATGCATTAAATAGCAATAAAATTAAGAAAGAATTAAAATGGAAACCAAAGACTACATTTGAAAAAGGTATTCTTAATACGTTTAACTGGTATTTAGATAATAAAAAATATTACACATCACTTTCAAAAAAAGATATTACTAAAAGATTGGGAAATAAATGATAAAAAAGGGAATTATATTAGCTGGCGGTATGGGCACTAGAATGAGTCCGCTAACAAAAGCTGTAAACAAACAGCTCTTACCAATCTACGATAAGCCACTTATTTTTTATCCACTCTCAATTTTAATGCTAGCAAAAATTAAAGATATTTTAATAATAGTAAACAAAGGTCAACTAGATCAATATAAAAAAATTATTCCTAATGGAAAAAACTTGGGTATCAATATTACGTATAAAGAGCAACCTAGTCCAAAAGGACTTCCAGATGCATTTATTTTAGGAGAAAAATTTATAGGAAAAAGTAATGTAGCTTTAATTCTTGGTGATAATTTTTTTTATGGTCAGAATTTAACAGAAAAACTTCTTAACTGTACAAAGCTTACAAGTGGTGCAAAAGTACTTTTGCATAAAGTCACTAAGCCAGAATTATACGGGGTTGCAAAGGTAGATGCAAAAAATAGAATAAAGGATATTAAAGAAAAGCCTAAGAAATTTTTATCTGATCTAGCAATAACTGGGTTGTATTTTTTTGACAACAAGGTTGTTAAGTACGCAAAAAATCTAAAACCCTCAAAAAGAGGTGAGATTGAGATAGTTGATTTGCTTAATAAATATAAAAAAACAAATAATCTATACGCTGACTTTATTGGCCGTGGTGGTGCTTGGCTTGATACAGGATCTATTGAAGATTTTTATAAAACTAGCGCATTTGTCTCCGCAATAGAGAACAGACAAGGTCTAAAGATTGCTTGTCTAGAGGAAATTGCTTTTTTGAATAAATGGGTTTCAAAAAAAGAAATCAATAATAGTGTAAAATTCTATGGCAGATGTGAATATTCAAATTATCTCAAAAGATTATTATAAGATAATAACTTTAAAATAATGACTAGACTAAAAATGTTCTGTTTTTCTCTAGCTAATGAAAACTTGGCTAAGATAAAAAAAATTAATTATATCCCTGTAGGCTTGGGCAAAGGAAATTTTGACTCTGAATGGTTAAGAGACAATACAGGTGACAATATAAGTGAAAAAAATAGCTGGTATGGAGAAAATACTTTTTATTATTGGTTGTGGAAAAATAATTTAAAAAAAAACTTTGATGCTGAATGGACAGGTTTTTGTCACTACAGAAGATTCTGGACTAAAGATATAACAGAAAAAAATTATGAAAATTTTAAAGACTCAATCATACAGGAGCCTGCGCCAGAATGGAAAAATCATGAAGTGGTTCTTCGTGAAGAGTTTTGGATTAATGGCACTAAGCTGAGTAAAATCTATAAACATGGCAAAAGATTATTACTTAAAAATCCTTTTTTATTTTTTTCAAAAAAAAATCTAACTATTAAAGTCCACTACGACATGTATCATGGTTATGGTGAGCTCGATAAAGCCATAGAGTTTTTGGATAATGAGAATAGAGAAGATTTTAGAACATTTGTTGAAACTCAGCCATCTTTTAATGCAAATAATATATTAATTTGTAGGTCAGCAGAACTATACAGTGATTATTGCAAATCTTTATTTCAATGGTTAGAAAAGTGTGAACCTTTATTTGGTTTTGACCCAAATAGAGAATATAATCTTATAAGGGTTTATGCCTTTCTTTCTGAAAGATATTTAAGTTACTGGTTTAAAAAAAATTCAAATTATATTAGATGGCCTTTGAAATTTCATGATATCACTAATGATTAAATTAATTTAAATTTTACAAATGAATAAAGAAAAAATTTTTTTATCAGGAGTTGGGGGAATGTTGGGCGAGGCATTTTATCAAGTTTTTTCAAAAAATTATGAGGTTAAATGTACTGACATCGATGTAAACGAAAAATGGCTTGAATATTTAGATTTTCGTGACTCAAAAGAATATGCATCTCAAGTAGAAAAATTTAATCCAAATTATCTTTTTCATATAGGGGCCTTCACAGATTTAGAATATTGTGAACAAAATAAAAAAGATACATTTGATACAAATACTGAGTCAGTAAAAACTGCAGTGACTATTTCAAATAAATTAAATTTACCTCTTCTTTATATAAGTACTGCTGGAATATTTGATGGCTTAAAAGACTATTACGATGAAAGCGATACACCAAAACCAATGGGTATTTATGCACAGTCAAAATATGATGCTGAAAAATTTGTTATGGAAAATTCAAAGCAATTTTTAATTTGTAGGGCTGGATGGATGATGGGTGGTGGACCCAAAAAAGATAAAAAATTTATTCAAAAATTAATGAAACAACTTAAAGATGGAAAAAAAGAAATTTTTGTTGTTGACGACAAATTTGGAACTCCAACTTACACACACGATTTTGCAAAAAATGTTCAGCTATTAATTGAAAATAAAAATTTTGGTCTTTATAATATGGTGTGTGAAGGTAATACTAGTAGATATGAAGTGGCTGAAGAGGTTTTAAAAATTTTAGAGCTACAAAATAAGATAAAGTTAACTAAAGTAAATTCAGATTATTTTTCTAAAATATATTTTGCAAAACGACCTACTTGTGAAAATTTAATAAATAAAGAGTTAAATAAAAAAAATTTGAATTTAATGAGACCCTGGAAAGTAACTTTAAAGGAATATCTAAAAAACTCTTACTCTTTATATCTATGAAGAATACTCAAAAAAATGTTTTAGGTGAAAAATTAGAAGAATGTTCTAAAGATCCATTAACTGGATGGTATAGAGATGGCTGCTGTAGTACTGATGAAAATGATCATGG
>JGI20156J14371_10002150_pt1 | contig 15802 bp, 11 predicted proteins | sample COG_06_FD_14371 | JGI IMG/M metagenome (IMG submission 14371)
CAAAAAGCGCCGCAGCAACTGCGCAATTAATAAGCCGGGCACTTAATCAAGCCGGGCACTTAATCAAGCCGGGCACTTAATCCGGCCGGGCACTTAATCCGGCCGGGCACTTACTCAGACTGCGTCAGTACGTGTAAATGCCGTTGAGCAATGTGGTTAGTTCATCGTCGCTAGTAATATAGGGTGGCATCACATAGACCAATTTGCCGAACGGGCGCACCCAGATACCCTCTGCGACAAATTTTTTCTGAATCTCGGCGAGGTTGACTGGCTGGTGCATTTCTATCACACCAATGGCGCCGAGCACGCGGATTTCGGCAACGCTGTCGAGTGCCGCAAATGGCGCTAGCTGAGTTGTTAACGTATGTTCGATGCGCTGAATATTGGCCTGCCAATCGCTATTCAGCAATAGATCAATGCTGGCATTGGCGACTGAGCAGGCAAGAGGATTGCCCATAAACGTGGGGCCGTGCATAAAGCAGCCTGCCTCACCTTCACAGATTCCGCGGCTGACTTCTTCGCTGCATAGTGTTGCAGCCAATGTCATATAACCGCCAGTAATGGCTTTGCCGAGACAGATAATATCCGGTGAAATTCCCGCCCATTCGCAGGCAAATAATTTTCCACTGCGGCCAAATCCGGTGGCGATCTCGTCGGCAATTAACAGCACATTGTACTGATCACAGAGCTCACGAACGCGCTTTAAATACATTGGCGAATAAAAGCGCATGCCGCCGGCACCCTGCACAATAGGCTCGAGTATCACCGCGGCTAAGCGATCACTTTTGCTGGCAATGATCTCGGCAAACTCAGCGATATCCTCTTCGTTCCACTCTTCATGGACACCAGTCTGCGGTGCTGGGGCAAAGTGATGTTTTGCCACCACCTGATCAAACATATGGTGCATACCAGTCTTGGGGTCGCACACCGACATGGCCGCAAAGGTATCGCCGTGATAGCCGCTGCGCAGGGTTAACAGCTGCGATTTTGCGGATTGGCCCTGAGAAATCCAGTATTGAAAGGCCATTTTAATCGCCACCTCAACGGCCACTGAGCCGGAGTCAGAGAGAAATACTTTGTCCAGCCCGGGTGGTGTGATGGCCACCAACTTCTCACAGAGTTCTACCGCTGGCGCATGGGTAATGCCGCCAAACATCACATGGCTGAACTTGTCGATCTGGTTTTTTGCCGCTTCATTTAACACTGGATGATTGTAGCCGTGAATCGCACACCACCAGGATGACATTCCGTCGATCAGCTCGCGGCCATCGGCCAGCTGCAGATAAACGCCCTTGGCTGAAACGACCTGATAAGCCGGGATTGGATCGGTCAGTGAGGAGTAAGGGTGCCAGACAAATTGTTGGTCCTTTTGCAGCAGTTGTGCATGTTGCTGTTCGATTTTGGTGATGCTGTTCAAAGTTCTACTGACTCCAATTTGATTGCTAGCAGGGGCAATGTTACCAAGACACTGGTGCGGGCGCTGAGTTATCTGAGATCTGTTTGCCGATAACCGACGAGCGCTATTTCGCCACCCTAACAAGACCAATATTTTACCTTGGAAAACACATTCAAATGGAGTTGATTATGCAGCGATTACAGCTATTTTTACTGATCTTGATAAGTCTTGTCTGTGCCTCAAACACACTTGCAAAAACGGAGGCTCACGCCTCGACTATGTGGCACGATAGCGACGAAACGAATCCTGACAGTATAGATCATTCGCCGTTTGATGGCTTTCTAAAAACCTATGTGGTGAGCAACCATCCGTCTGGAATTAATCGCTTTCGCTATGCTGATGTCACTCGCCGCGATGCCAAAATACTGGATCACTATATCGTCACAACTGGCCTCAATTGATCCGCGGTCCTATCGCAAGCTCGAGCAAAAAGCCTATTGGTTAAATCTTTACAACGCGCTTACGCTGCAAGGACTGCTTAAGGTCTACCCGGTGAGCACTGTCGATCGGGACAAAATCAGTCGCAAGCGGCGCATTCGCGTGGCGGGACGGCAATTGAATGCTGCGGATATCGATGAGCAAATTCTCAGACCAGTATGGGATGACTATAAAGTGGTTTTTGGTCTCAGCTGCGCCAGCATGGGCTGTCCTGCAATTCATGCTCGGGCATTTACCGCGGACAATGCCAATACTCTGCTGAAACAGTATGCGCGCGAATTTATTAGTCATCCGCGCGGCTTGACGGTGACCAAGAATGAGTTGCGCGTATCGGCGGTTTTTGCCTGGTACCGAGAACAGTTTGGCGCTGACGATCGACATTTACTGCGTCTGTTGACGCACTATGCCGAGGACGCTAAAGCGCTGTATCTTCTTGGCTTTAGTGGTGATATTCAGTACGCCTACGATCAACGCATCAATGCGCCGGAGACGCCTTGGCCGCTGTAGCGATATTGTTACGCACTATCGTTTTGTGGAATCGCGGCGCTGTTTGTTCTTGAGAGGTAATATCTCTTAACGTCGGGCTTGGTGAAATCCCTGCGCTGCAATTACAATGGCCAACTTTTACGCAACCGCACACAGAGCCCCCAATGTCGATCCGCAAAAATCAGCTGGAAGCCAACAAACTGCAAAAGCGTCTGCGACGCAATGTGGGTAAAGCGATCGCCGATTACAATATGGTTGAAGAGGGCGACCGCATTATGGTCTGCTTATCCGGCGGCAAAGATTCTTACGCCATGTTGGATATTTTGATGAATTTGCAGGCCAGTGCGCCGATTAAGTTTGATCTGGTGGCGGTTAATCTCGACCAGAAGCAACCCGGCTTTCCAGAGCATGTGCTTCCCGCCTATTTAGATGAGCTCGGCATTGAGTATCATATTCTTGAAAAAGATACCTTCAGTATTGTTACCAGCAAGGTACCGGAGGGTAAAACCTATTGCAGTCTCTGCTCACGCCTGCGTCGCGGAACACTATACGGCTTTGCCGAACAGATTGGTTGCAGCAAAGTCGCGCTGGGTCATCACCGCGATGATATTGTCGAAACACTGTTTTTGAATATGTTTTATCAGTCCAAACTCAAAGCCATGCCGCCAAAATTACTCTCCGACGATAAAAAGAATATTGTTATCCGGCCGCTGGCGTACTGTCGCGAATCTGATCTGGTGGCACTGGCTGAACTGAAGCAGTTCCCGATTATTCCCTGCAATCTCTGTGGCTCTCAGGATGGCCTGCAACGCAACGTCGTCAAAGAGATGTTAGTACAATGGGAACGCCAGTATCCGGGTCGTGTGGAGAGTATTTTTAGCGCCTTAAAAAATATTTCACCGTCGCAGCTTGCTGATACTGATTTGTTCGATTTTGAAACGCTGCAAATCGAACGAGAGCAGATTGACCTGTCGTCTGAAATTAAGGCGATTAATCTTTAGTCTGCATGTTAGCCTGCCAGCCAATTTAAAAAAATAAGAGGGAGATCGCATGTCTCAATTGTCACTGCCCACCACCGTTGCCTTTTTGCTCTATGTGATTATCGTCTTGGCAATTGGCGTTTATGCCTACACCAAAACAAAGGATGCCAGCGATTACTTTCTCGGTGGCAGAAAACTCTCACCATTAGTCTCGGCGATTAGTGCCAGTGCGTCAGATATGAGCGGCTGGATTTTGCTCGGGCTACCCGGGTACGCCTATCTGGCGGGTTTGGAAGCCGCTTGGATTACTTTGGGACTGATGATTGGCGTGGCGGCGAACTGGCTGTTGATGGCCAAACGTCTGCGCATTTACACCGAAATGCTTGATGATGCTGTGACGATTCCCGCGTATTTACAGCGTCGCTTTAACGATTCAAAAGTCTGGTTGAAGTCGATTGCTGCGCTCAGCATTTTGCTGTTTTTCCTTTTCTATGTGGCCTCAGGATTGATCGCCGGCGGCAAGCTATTTAATGTCGTGTTTGGTCTTGATTACTATATTGCGGTCTTTGTGGGTGTCGTGCTGATTCTGTTTTACACACTGTTTGGTGGCTTTTTAGCGGTGTCTTGGACTGATGTATTTCAGGGGTCGCTGATGTTGATTGCACTGATCGCCGTGCCGGTGTTGGTGATTGGAAATATCGGTGGCGTCTCGACAGCTGTGGCGCAGATCGATGCAGCGAATCCTCAGTTATTGAATCTCTTTACCAGTGCCACAGGCGAGCCGTTGGGCTGGCTGGCGATTATCAGCCTGCTGGGCTGGGGCCTGGGTTACTTTGGTCAGCCGCATATTCTCGCTCGATTTAAGGCGCTGAGGTCTGCAGATGAGACCGGGGTCGCAGCTGGCATCGGGGTGAGCTGGGCATCCTTTGGTTATCTGATGGCGATCTTGGTTGGGCTCTGTGGTGTTGCCTATCTGAATGAGCCGCTAGCGGACCCGGAGAAGGTGTTTATTACCTTGACTAGCTTGGTTTTTCATCCTCTTGTTGCCGGTATTCTATTGGCGGCGATTCTCGCGGCGATCATGAGTACCGTCGATTCGCAGCTGCTGGTGTGCTCCGCAGCGTTGGCTGAGGACTTATATCCGCTGCTGGTGAAAAAGTCACTCTCAGCAGAAAAACGTATGCAGATCGGTCGCATTGCCGTGGTCGTTTTAGCGGTGGTCGCGGCGAGTCTGGCGATGGATCCTGAGAGTAAGGTGCTGGATGTCGTCAGCTATGCTTGGGCTGGGTTGGGCGCCTCCTTAGGCCCAGCTATTTTAATCAGTCTCTACTGGCGTTCGATGACCGCTCAGGGTGCATTGGCTGGTGTGTTGGTGGGTGCCGTCACGGTGATTGCCTGGTCGCAGCTCAGTGGCGGCCTATTTGATCTGTACGAGCTGGTGCCGGGCTTTGCTTTCGCCTCGCTCGCGGTGGTGCTGGTCAGTCTTCTCAGTCCAGCAGTGAGTGATGGTGTTGGCACTCAGTTTGACGATATGTGCGCCAAGTTACGAGATCGCGCTTAGCCAGTGGGTGTGAAGTAGATAACAGCCTGTGATGAATGTTGGGACAGCGGTCAACATTCAGTTAGGCACTTTTCCATATACTGACGGATTCTAGTCTCAGGTGGGGAAGGGCGGAAAAACCAGTGCACCGCATAAAAATTCATCAAGGAAAGATCGCTGGACTGCATGTAGATGCGGTTGTTAGCCCCCGTAGTGCGGCGAATGACGGCGTTGAGCCCAGCGCTGAAAATGACTTGCTAGCCGCACTGTCTATTGGAGATGTGCAGCTTATTCGCGGTTCGGAAGCAACTGTCATCGAGGCTATTGCTCCACGTTGGCGAGGGGGTGATTGCGATGAAGATCAGCAGCTGGCGTCCTGTTACCGCAATGCCATGAGCGTTGCCAAGCAGCAAAACTTTCGCAGTATCGCCTTCACGCCAATCAGTTATGGCCCGTTCGGCTTTCCTGCCAATCGTTCGACCAAGATTGCTATCCAGCAGATCACCCTGGCTCTGCGCCTAAATCCGTTTATTGAGTCCGTGACATTTTGCTGTTTTGATCCGGTGACCACAGCGCTGTATCGCAATCACATTGGCAAGTAAAAAAAGCAGCGGGCCTTTAACCCGATTAACCCGACTAACCCGATTAACCCGACGTGGTCATTAAGTCCTTCGCTTTGATGCAGCGGTTATTGTTTTGTCGCGACTCGCGCAGGCCATTGATCAGCAGTGGATTGAGTTCGACCGGCTGAGCCAGATAACTGTCGACAAGCTGGTTCCAGTCCGCTGAGCAGCTGTAGGCTGATCCCACGGTATAAGAGGCCAGCGAGTTGCGAATGCCGTGATCCAGAGTACTGTTTTCATCAATCAGACGCTGAATAACCAGGCCGACCAATTCGCGACTTGCCTGCGGCTGTCGAAAGTCGAACAGGCGGCCAGACATGGCGCGACGGCTGGCCAGACTTTGATCACTCTCAGGGTCTAATACAGTCTCGATAATGGCCCGTTTTTCGCTGCGATCGGCGATCACTGTGTTGACTGAAAGATAGCGCAGTTGTCCGCGTGCAGAGGTATCAATGACATGTTCGGCTGCCACCAGTTTTTGACTGTCTGGATGATTGTAAGTGGCGAGGATCGATAACAGTGACCAGCGGCTGCGCTGATCCAATGTCCAGCCGTAGGCGTTATTGTCACGCAGCCACTGCACGGTAATCTCCAACTGCTCGGGCAGATAGATCACACTGCTATAGAGACCAAACCAGAGCTGAAATTCATCGCTGCCGGGTTCTGCGGCACGCAGTCGCTGATCGGCGAGAGCGACAATCTGCACTGATAGCTGTGACAGTGGCTTGTCGAACTGTCCGTGGTCATTCATTCGCTCCATCCAACTATGGGCACTGGCCAATGAGTCAGCAATTCCGTCAATCATCTGGTTGTTGGTTTCGGCCGCGGCGTGCGCCAAGGCAATATCAGTGTATTCGCTGAGCGGATATTCTCCATCCACGACACCATCCCAGAGCGCCAACCAAAACAGTGCTCGGGCATGAGGGTCGTCAATGCTGGAGATATGCTTGGCCAGTGTGGCGCGAGTTTGTTTGTCGAGAATTACCTTGATAAAGGTGTAGTCGCCAATATTAGGCAGCACCAGCGCTGGACAGGCCTGACCTTTAGCAGCTGTGACCTCGGTGCTCTCTCCGCGCATCAACACAGGAATAATGCTCGGTTGTGCAAGCGTTCGACCCTCAGGCGTATCGGCAAACTGGTAGAGGCCAACCTGGAGCTTGTGGCTGCGCAGTTGTGGATTGATTGGGCTACCGCTCTGAATTAGATGCAGTGAATCAATCACCTCGTCAGTGCATTGCAGTTGCGATGCCACGCGGTTGACGCCGGTGGTTTTAATCCACTCATCGGCCCACTGATCGATGTCGACATCAGCATCGTTGGCGGCAGCCAGTGCTAGCTCATCGAGCAGATCTTGGAATTGGGTGTTTTTATAGGCGTACTTTTGCATATAAGTCTGCAAGCCGGCACGGAAATTGGCGTCGCCGATATAGTATTTAAGTTGGCGTAGAGCGGAGCCGCCTTTGGCATAAGTAATGCCGTCAATCGATGACATGACCAGTTCGGTGGTGTCAATATTGCCTTTGATCGGGTGCGACGTGACATATTCGTCGTCGCGATAACCCCAGGTCTTGCGCTGCCAGAGAAATTCCAGCCATGGGCGGTCAAAATCTTTCACCGTTTCCAGTGCGAAGTAACCGGCGATTTCGGCAAAACTCTCATTCAGCCAGATGTCGTCCCACCAATCCATGGTCACCAGGTTGCCAAACCACATATGCGCCTGTTCGTGGAGGATGGCATTTTTCAAAAAAGATTTTTCGGCAATACTGCGCACACCGGGGACGCAGCAATAGCGGTCGGCAAAGGTGACCGCGGCGACATTTTCCATCGCTCCGGAGTTAAAGTCTGGCACTGCCAGCTGATCATATTTACCGAACGGGTAGTCGACACCGAAAAAATCGTTAAAGAATGCAAAGCCCTGTCGAGTGACTTCATTCCACTCGTCCACTGGCACGTACTGAGCATTTGACTGACGCGAGAATAAACGCAGGGCGATGCCCTCGTAGTCGCCGAGATCGAAGCTGGCGTATTCACCGGCATGTACAGAAATAATGTAGCTGCTGATCGGCAGGGTCTCGGGAAATTGCCACAGCGCTCGATCCGCTTGTTTAGTAATCGATGATTCTCGATTGGCACTGACGACCGACCAGGCCGCAGGTACATCGACATTGAGCGTAAACCGAGCCTTCAGGTTAGGCTGATCAAATAGTGGAAAAATACGGTTGGCATCGTAGGGTTCGAGGTCACTGTAGGTGTAGACAGTCTGGTCGAGTGGGTCTTTGAAGTAATAGAGTCCAGCACCATCTTTGCTGTAGGGATGGGTATAGACAATCTTCAGCTGATTGGTGCCGGTTTCGAACTGCCGCTCGTCAAAGTTGAGGAAAAAGCCATTGTATTGATAGTCGGCTGACTGACCATTGATCAGCACCTCAATGACCTCACCGCCGGTAAAGTCGACACTGAGATCATAGCCACGAGGTTGGAAGTCAAAACTGATCAGGTTGCTGCCGCTAAAGGGCGTGCCCTCAGCGTTGAGCATGAGATCGATTTGATAGCTTGGATTGCTAACCTGCTGTTTGCGCAGCACTGCGCTGGTCTGATCGAGACCGCGCTCAGCGACCCTGACATGAACGTTTGCGTTGCTATTAATATCAATACTCTGATGATCACTATTACAGGCGCAGAGAAGGGCGATTAGACTGATTAAAATAGACAGGCGCATAGCGGGGGGAGTCCTTTTTTTCTTATTGTGACTTCAGCAATTGATCAAAAGTTGCGTTTAATTTCGGAGGCCCTTGAGACTGAAATAATCTGGCTGCCAACGTTAGTTACATTTTTTCCATCACTTCAATACCGAGCAAGTCGAGGCCTTTGGCGATGGTTTCCGAGGTCAGCTTGCACAGCTGCAAACGGCTTTTTTGAATATTGTCAGCAACCTCATCTTTGAGTACTGGGCAGTGCTCATAAAACGTCATATAAGCACTGGCGAGTTCATAGACATAGTTACAGAGAATATGTGGATAACCCTCAGCGGCAACCTGATCGACGATGTCGTCAAACTGCAGCAACTTCATGACCAGCGTTTTCTCTTGCGCTGCGGTAAGGCAAATATCGGCGCTGAAGGTGTCCGCATCTAAACCCGCCTTGCGGAAAATACTGCGAATACGCGTGTAGGCATATTGCAAATAGGGCGCTGTATTGCCATCAAATGAGAGCATTGCGTCCCAGTCAAAAATATAGTCATTGGTCCGCGTCTTGCTGAGATCGGCGTATTTGATTGCACCGATGCCGACGCTGCGAGCAATGGCTTTAATCTCATCATCGCCGAGGTCGGTATTTTTACTGCGTAATAACTGTTCGGCACGCTCGACGGCTTCGACCAGCAGATCGGCGAGCTTCACGGTGCCGCCGCTGCGGGTTTTAAACGGTTTGCCGTCTTTGCCCATCATGGTGCCAAAGGGGTGGTGCTCAAGGCTGACCGAATCGGAAACAAAGCCGGCTTTGCGAGCAGCGGCAAAGACCTGTTTCATATGCAGAGATTGCCGTGCATCAATAAAATAGAGAATACGGTCGGCGTGCAGTTGATTGACACGGTAGCGCATGGCCGCGAGATCGGACGTGGCATAGAGAAAGCCGCCGCCAGATTTTTGCACAATCATCACCGAGGGGTTGCCGTTTTTGTCAGCCAGTTCATCGAGAAAGACCACTTTTGCGCCTTCACTCTCGACGGCGATACCAGCTGCCATCAGATCGTCGAGGACATTTTGCAGATCATCGTTATAGGCGCTCTCGGGCATAATATGCTCGGCGCTTAAGCCGACATTCAACTGCCGATAAATCTCCAGGTTGTGTGCCACGGAAACCTGAATAAATTTCTCCCACAGCGTTCTGCAATGGGCGTCGCCAGACTGTAGTTTGACCACGTAGGCGCGAGCGGTATCGGCGAAAGCGGGGTCCTCATCAAAATGTTTTTTTGATTGCTGGTAGAACAGCTCCAAATCACCTAGCGCCAACTCAGCCTGCTCGCCTTCGCTGAGTTGTTGTTCGAGTTCTGCGATCAGCATGCCGAACTGGGTTCCCCAGTCGCCCATATGATTTTGGCGAACCACCTTATGGCCCTGATATTCGAGCACCTGAGCCACTGCATCGCCAATAATGGTTGAGCGCAGATGGCCGACATGCATCTCTTTGGCAAGATTGGGTGAGGAGTAGTCGACAACCACTGTTTGGCGATCGCCACTGTGAACCGATTCACCCTTCGTATGCAGCGTATTTTCACTCAGGCAGGCAGTGAGGAACGCATCGCTGAGGTGGATGTTGATAAATCCTGGACCGGCAATTTCAAGTTTGTCGGCGACACCGTCGAGCTCGACGAGCTGAATAATTTTTTCGGCCAACTCGCGCGGGTTGCTCTTTAAGCGCTTTGCCGCAGCCATGGCACCATTGGCCTGATAGTCGCCAAACTGCGGTTTGCCACTTAGCGCCAGTATTGGGGAGCATTCACTGGGAATTCCCGCGGCCTGCATGGCGGCGGAAAACCGCTGATTGAGAAGCTCTTTGATGCGCATAATGATGGTGATCCTTGAGTGGGAGGTGCCGCGGTGAGACGAATTGTAGGTTTCCCGCGGCCGAAAGCAAAGCCATACTTGCAAATAATCGGGGTATTGCTATAGTTTTGCGGTCTGGCCATTCCGTGGCCGCTATTTACTCACTATCACGCATTATCTGGGATTTCCGATGGAATCAACGCTGGTCTCACAAGGTTTGGATTTGCTGCTCTACGGTATGGGCACGGTCTTCGCATTTTTGACGCTGTTGGTGGGTGTTACCTCGTTGATGTCGGTGATTGTCAATAAACTCGTTATTGATGAGCCAGAGATCGCTGTCAGTGCAACTGCTGCTGGGTCAGTGCAGTCGACGGTTGAGCCGCGAATTGTCAAAGTGATACAGGCTGCGATTGATCAACACCGCGGCAAGAAGTAGCAACACAAACTCTACATGAACTTACCAAAACGGACATGAATATGCCCTCGACACCTGCCGCCCTCGGCATTACTGAAGTTGTTCTGCGCGATGCGCACCAATCTCTTTTTGCAACCCGCATGCGCATCGATGATATGTTGCCGATCGCTGAAAAGCTTGATCAGATCGGTTATTGGTCGATGGAGTCATGGGGTGGGGCGACATTTGATTCCTGTATTCGCTTTTTAGGCGAGGACCCCTGGGACCGTATTCGTGAAATCAAAAAGGCGATGCCCAACACGCCGCAGCAGATGTTGTTTCGTGGGCAAAATATTCTCGGTTATCGTCACTATGCCGATGATGTGGTCGAGAAATTTGTTGAACGCGCCGCCATAAACGGTATTGATGTGTTCCGCGTATTTGATGCGATGAACGATATGCGCAACCTGGAGACAGCACTGCGTTCGGTGGTTCAGGTAGGTAAACATGCTCAGGGCACTATTTCTTATACGGTCAGCCCAGTGCACACGATGGATCGCTGGGTCGATATGGGTCGCCAGATTGAAGATGCTGGGGCACACTCAATCTGCATCAAAGATATGGCCGGACTGCTCACCCCTTATACGGGTTTTGAACTAGTCAGCAAGCTTAAACAGGCTGTTTCTATACCAATTCAGTTACACGCCCACGCCACAACCGGTCTCTCCACCAGCACCATTATGAAATGTGTTGAAGCAGGCATTGACCGTGTCGATACCGCCATATCGTCGATGTCGATGACCTATGGTCACTCGGCGACGGAATCCGTGGTCTCTATCTTTAAAGGCACCGAGCGCGACTCAGGTCTGGATATTGTCAAGCTTGAAGAAATTGCCGCTTACTTTAGAGATGTGCGCAAAAAGTATTCTGAATTTGAAGGCTCAATGCGCGGTGTTGATTCGCGTATTCTAGTGGCCCAGGTGCCTGGTGGCATGCTCACCAATATGGAGGGCCAGCTGCGCCAGCAGGGCGCGGAAGATCGCCTCGACGAAGTATTAGCTGAAATTCCGCGTGTGCGTGAAGACCTTGGTTTTATTCCATTGGTTACCCCAACCTCACAGATTGTCGGTACCCAGGCCGTCTTAAATGTACTGACTGGCGAACGTTACAAGTCGATTTCGAAAGAGACCTCTGGCGTGCTGCGCGGCGAGTATGGCGCCACACCAGCACCGATGAATGCTGAGTTGCAGGCGCGGGTTCTCGATGAAGGTGAAGAGCCAATCACCTGCCGTCCCGCTGATAATCTTGAGCCAGAGCTAGAAGCACTGACGTTGGAACTGGAAGGGCTGTCAGCAGAGCATGGTTTTGAGCTCAGTGGTGGAGAGGGTCAGATTGACGATATCTTGACCTACGCACTATTTCCTCAGGTCGGTCTTAAGTTTTTACAAAATAAAGATAACCCCGATGCCTTTGAACCAGTGCCCACAGGCAAGGCCACAGATACGACCACAGTCCAGACCAATGATGCCGGTGAAGAAATCTACACCGTGGAAGTTGAAGGCGTGTCTTACACCGTGGCTGTCAGCAACGGAGGTGACATTAGTGCCATTGCCGGCGCAGGTGTTGGGGCAACGACAGCTAGTGCGGCTGCCGCAGTTCCAGCAACCGGTGGCGACCCAGTGGCCGCGCCCTTGGCCGGCACGGTAGTCAAGATGTTGGTGCAGCCCGGACAGCAGGTAAGCGAAGGCGAAAGCATTGTGATTCTTGAGGCGATGAAGATGGAGACATCGGTCAGTGCGCCAAAAGCGGGCCAAATTGTTGAGGTCAGAGCAAAGAGTGGCGATAGCGTAACTGTCGGCGATGTGCTGCTAACCCTGGCTTAAGGAGTCACTCAAAATGGAAAGTTTAATCAGTTTGTGGGCCAGTTCAGGGCTTGCGCAAATGCAGTTCGATCAATTGATTATGATGATCGTCGGTCTCGGCTTGCTGTTTCTTGCCATCAGTAAAGGCTTCGAGCCGCTGCTGCTAGTGCCAATCGGCTTTGGCACGATCCTCGCCAATGTTCCTGGTGCCGGGTTTGATGCCGCACCTGTCTACGATGCCATGGGCCATATGCAAAGCCCTGGCGGCTTGCTCTACTATATCTATCACGGTGGTATTGAAACCGGATTATTTCCATTGATGATTTTTATGGGCGTCGGTGCGATGACCGACTTCGGCCCCCTGTTGGCCAACCCAAAAACCTTATTGTTGGGTGCAGCGGCTCAGGTGGGTATTTTTACCACCGTGTTGGGTGCGGTGGCGTTGAGCCATTTCGGTATTCTCGATTTCAGTATTCGCGAGGCTGCGTCGATCGGTATTATCGGCGGTGCTGACGGTCCAACAGCGATTTTTGTCACCAGTAAGTTGGCGCCCGATCTGCTCGGCGCGATTGCGGTAGCTGCCTATTCCTATATGGCGATGGTGCCGATTATCCAACCGCCGATTATGCGTGCGCTGACCACGCCCGCTGAACGTCAGATCACTATGCAACAGCTGCGTCCGGTGACCAAAGCTGAGCGCATTGTATTCCCGCTGGCGCTGTTGGTATTGGTGGCAATGTTATTGCCGGATGCCGCGCCACTATTGGGTATGTTCTGCTTCGGTAATTTGATGCGCGAGTGTGGGGTGGTCAATCGTCTCAGTGATACTGCGCAAAATGCATTGATTAATATTGTCACGATTTTTCTCGGTCTCGGCGTTGGCTCGAAGATGAGTGCTGAGAAATTCCTCAACCCGGAAACCATGGGTATTCTGGCGTTGGGCGCTGTGGCATTTTGCATTGGTACAGCCTCAGGCGTGTTGATGGCCAAGCTGATGAATCTCTTTGCCAAGCACAAGGTTAACCCGTTGATCGGTGCTGCCGGCGTCTCCGCTGTGCCGATGGCTGCAAGGGTTGCTAACAAAGTGGGTCTCGAATCCAATCCGCAAAACTTCTTGTTGATGCATGCCATGGGCCCCAATGTGGCCGGCGTGATTGGGTCTGCCGTGGCCGCTGGTGTGATGATTAATCTTGTCGGTGGGATGTAATCCAGTGGGCCCGATAGAGCAACAGATCAATAGCAAACTGAGCGCTGAGTTTGGGCCTGATTTTCTTCAGCTAACCAACGAGAGTTTTATGCATTCGGTACCGCCGGGCTCAGAGAGCCATTTTAAGGTGGTGTTGGTTACCGATCAGTTTGCTGGCAAGCGTCTTGTGCAGCGCCATCAGGCAGTTTACGCCGTACTCTCCGAAGAATTGGCCGGCTCAGTCCACGCGCTGGCGCTGCATACGTATACTCCGCTAGAGTGGGCTGAGAGCAAAAAGGCCGCGCCGGACTCGCCCAACTGTCTCGGTGGCAGTGCATCAGACCGCTAGCCTGCTGCTTTTGCACTGCATTAAGCGCAGTTTGCTTGCAAAATAGCCAGTTCATCGCATATAAATCCCTATTCGCCGTATAGTGCTGGAGCTTGTAGTTCAGGGCGCAGAGAATTAGATTTCCAAATTCTGTTGAAGCCATGTCAGGTTCCTAGAATTATAAAAAAGTCATTCAGGGGGAGTTATGCAATATCGATCGCTTTTAAGCAGTCTCAGTTGGGTTAATAAACTGCGACAATCAAATCACTTCGGTGCAATTTTCGCACTGTCAGTTTCTTTAACGCTTGCGGCTTGTGGTGGCGGTGGAAGTACTGTCACTGAGAACGATCTTGCTGAGCCGGGCCCTGATGGCGTAGCGCCGACTTTGGTTTCCGTGACAATGTTCAATGAAGAGACGCGCTTCCAGCATGTTAAGACTGGAGATGTGGTTGAAGTTTCTTTCACTGCGAGTGAATCTATTCAGACACCAACCGTTACTATTGGTGGCCTTCCTGCAACGGTGTCAGGTGCGACGAAGAACTGGCAGGCCAAGCGCGCGATGACTGCAGCTGATGTCGATGGCATGGTCTCGTTTGAAATATCGTTCACCGATATTAGTGGCGAGCAGGGTACTGCGGTAACCGCTTCGACACTGGCATCAAATGACGAGGGTAGTAAGATTACTGGCTGGGCAACTATTGAGCTTTGCGCTGATGGAAGCTGCATAGTTATTCCGGTGGTTACTCAGGTTTTAGACTTTGAAACTGCCAACCAAGTCTACACGTGGAAGGATATTGGAACGCCTCTTGATGTTTCTCCTGGTCAGTCATCGCTGGTTCAGGATCCTACTGACGCGACCAACACTGTTGTATTGACCAAGAAATATGCCGAAGGTCTTTACTACAATGGTACTTGGGTTTCTCTCGGCGATGTGGCTAATCCAGACTTTACTGTGATGCTGTCCAATGCTGACGCGGTTATGTCTATGAGGCTTCGCTCTGAAAGCGTTGGCCGAGAAGTTAGACTGAAGCTGGAAGTGGCCGATAACTCCAATATTTTTGTTGAGGCCAAGACCTACACTTCAGTTGCTGATGAATGGGAAACTCTTTACTTTGATTTTGCTAATCCATCATATGGAACGCTTGACCCCACAGTCTCCTATGGTGCATTTTTCGTAATGTACGATTTTGCATTGGCCGGTGCCGGTGCAGATCAGCCGTTCTATTATGACGATATTACTTACGGTGGTGTTACTTCTGCTGGTCCGGTCTGTGCTCCTGCCGGAACTCCAATGGATGCCGCGCCTGCTGCAAAGCAGCTAAGCAGCGAAAATGTAGTGTCGGTTTATAGCTCTGCATTCACTGATATTGAAAACACTAACCTTAATCCCGATTGGGGTCAGAACACTGTTTACTCTGAAGAGCAAATAGCTGGCGACGCGACTATCAAGTATGCCAACTTAAACTATCAGGGAATCAATCTAGGTTCTGCAGACGGTGGTGTTGGACAAGACGTTTCTACAATGGATGTATTGCATCTCAATTACTGGACTTCAAGCGAAGATGCTAAACTCGAATTTTTTCTTATCAGTATTGGTGAAGGCGAAGAAAAAGCCTTTGAATTACCAGTAACTGCTGGGTCTTGGGGTAGCATTGATATCCCCTTGAGTGAATTCTCACCTACGGTTGACCTAACTGAAGTGCATCAGTTTAAAATCGTTGCTTCAGGTAATTCCTGTGCCGCAAATGTCTTCCTTGATAATATTTACTTCTGTAAAGATTGTGATTTAGCTCCGGCTCCTACTCCAACGGCCGCGGCTGAAGATGTTCTCTCTATTTTTAGTGATGCCTATACAGATCTGGCCGACACCAACTTCAATCCAGATTGGGGTCAAGGTAACGCAGTGGCTGTAGCTAATGGTGTTATGACTTACACTGGCCTCGATTATCAGGGTACCAACTTAGG
>JGI20156J14371_10002158_pt1 | contig 15761 bp, 15 predicted proteins | sample COG_06_FD_14371 | JGI IMG/M metagenome (IMG submission 14371)
TGAAGGCATTAGGACTCAAAACCTTCCATACAATAAAAGAAACAGGTCATTTTTCCTTTTTAGAATCACCTAAAGAAGTATCTGAAATTATTTTAAGTTAACTATCAATAAGGAATATTTAGATACAAGAATTAGGCAAATTTCAGATTCTCTAATATGGGGCAATTTTACATAGTTACAAGAAAGCTACAAACTCCTATTTTGCCCTCTTGAGAACCACTGAAATCAAGGGGTTTCAAAGGCATAAATTTAAAGAAAAATTAGTCTGTTTCTGATTGCTTCCTTAGCACTTTGGCTCTTATAAGTGTAGATATATCAAAGCCTTCATAATATAAACTATGCTTATCTTCACATATCATTGAATCAACAGAGTTCACTCTGCTTTCTTCACCTCTGCCACCAAGAACTAATGCCCTACCCTTTAATGATTGAGTAATTAAATATTCGTTATACATTTCAGTAATTCTTTCCTCTTTGTTTTTTGATTCAAATTCCTTACTTGAAACATCTAGGCATTTAATGCTTTCTTGAGGTGAGAAAAAAGGTGGAGCTTCTGAAAACTCTTGACCTCCATATAGTCGCCATTCGTTCTTAGCTTTCATTGCCCATTTATATTGTAGGCTATCAGGGTTCTCAGGAGGTAGCACAAAGAACTTGAATAAAGCTATCCCAATCAGGCCAGCTATTATATAACCAAGCCACTTACCAATAAATCCAAATTTCTTTCCAATCATTTGTTATTNATCCTTATGACATTGTTTTAAGTATTAGAGATGAAAAGATTACTCCACTCNCCCATCGTTAAATAACCAAGAAGTACAAATACGGAAATCCACCAGTATCTNAAGATGAACTGCTTTACCTGTTTAGATGAATAGCGAAATTTATCTGGATGNAACAGTATGACTAAACCTACTGNTACNAACACAACGGTACCAAATATATTCTCTAATGACATATCAGATGAGAATTCTTTTATGGATGTAAATAAAAAACCTTATTCATCACCAACCAACTTCCATCAACCTTAAGCAGATTTAGAAAGTCAGTGAAACGAGAACCCTTCCAATTATCAAGCTCAATTTTCACATTTGCTACAGTACCTTGAATATCTATTTTTGAAATGTTATACACTAAATCTGTAGCAGCTCCATTACCATCATGCCAATCATATAAAGTTTGAATTGGTCCCGCAATCAAATCTTGTCCAACATACCCATACCATGTAGCGTCATTATGAAATGTAGGCTTCATTTCAGAACCTTTTCCTGAAATTGCCCCTTTTAGATAATTAGATATTAGTAAATTAGTTATTGCTTTATAGTCATCAAGGTCAGAAGTTGTACCCATAGTAATCTCCAATTTGTTTAAATCAGTTTACCTCTAGAAAATTATGTAGGCAAATACTAGAAAAGCACCTTTACCCCCTTAGGAGGGGGATGCTCTATCCCCTGATAACTACCCTAACCTATTGTTTTAGTTACATTTTAATCAATGATTAATGTGTACTGACAAGTGTATTTTAGGGTGGGAATTTAGTCAAGTGTGATGGTTATGTGTCTAAATAAACTACCGGCTTTATTCCATCAACGTAGATATAAAATTAACCATTTTTATTTACCTATCGACTTAATAATGAGTTAAGTAATACAAGTAACTTTCTTCTAAAATGAAGACCAACTGTAAACATGCTTTGTCATAAATAGGTTGTCCTATCCTCTTAATTAATTTTTATATAATTAAAATAGTTTGCATACTAACTATTAGTGTGCTAATAATATTATAAGTCTGGAAATAAAAGGCTACGTTTAATTTTTTTTAGGGAGAAAAAAATGCAAAAAAAATTTCTAGGATCTATTTTATCTATTTTAATCATTTGTTGTTTTTCATTGGTTGCCAAAAGCGATCATCATGAAGAAGAATCTATTTATACTCAATTGGGTGGTACTTATAATATCGCTCTAACAGTGGATTGGTTGGTAGATAATATTTATGTAAACAGGGCATTAAATAAAAATCCTGCATTAAAAGCAGTTCATGATGCAGCTTATACCAAACCTGGATTTAAGGTGATGCTTACTAACTGGGTCGTAGCAAGAACCGGCGGGCCTAAAATTTATCAACCTGATGAATTTGGGCGTGGTAAAAATATGAAAGACTCTCACCCTCATCTTAATATTACGGACCGTGAATTTGATATTATTATGATTGAATGTCTGGAAACATTTTATCAATTTGATGTACCAGATCATTTAATTAAACTTATTATGGCTGATCTTCAAAGTTTTAGAAATGTCATTGTTACCAAGCCGACTAAAGGATATAAAAGCCCTTACAATAGCCCATACAATGGTCTCAAGTAAGAAGTTTTACAAAACAAAAAGGCTATCATTGATAGCCTTTTTTTTATTTCAAATATTTTTTTATTTACATTTGTTGAGTTTTAAATCTTCTTTATCCGCATCATTAATTGTCATTGCATCTGTTAAATCATTCAAACTATTTTTTAATAAATTAAATTCTTCTGGATTAAGATGCGTCTGACAGGCAACCTTATGTTGTATTTTGGCAACCTCATCTTCTAAATCTATCCCCTTTTTTGTTAATTTGATTAAAATAATTCTTTCATCCTGTTTTGATCGTGATTTTTTTATAAGCTTCTTAGTTTCTAGTTTTTTTAAAATAGGTGTGATTGTAGGGAGATCTAACTTCAATATTTTCGCAATATCTGTGATATTTTTACAGTCGCCTTCCCATAGCGTAATAAGGACCAAATATTGCGAATAAGTAATATCTAATTCTTTAAAGTAAAAACGATAAAAGCGTGTAACTGCATTAGTTGCTGAATAAAGAGCAAAACACAATTGATTATCAAGAAGTAAGTTTGGGTATTTATGCATAGGTTTAAGTATAAAAGTTTTTTAAATAAGCTTTGAAAGCTGGTTAATTAATGTTTTATTTTAGCATCTAGGAGTATAAGTAAAAAAACCTTCATTAGGAATTAAATAGTAGTGGTGCCCTCGGCACGATTCGAACGTGCGACCCTCCCCTTAGGAGGGGGATGCTCTATCCCCTGAGCTACGAAGGCAAATGATTATTTATAAATTATAGAACTTCATTGATGAGATTACATCATATAATTAATATAAAAATTAATTGGTTAACCATTATGATAAAAGTTTTTTTAATACTAGCTGTTTTACTGACGCTTATTTTTATCTTTAAAAAATCAGCCTTTGGCTCAGAGGATGTTTTACTCGGAAAGACTGCCCCAGAATTTAAACTAAAAAATTCATATGGCGAGTTAATATCTCTTGATCAATTCAAAGGTGAATGGCTATTAGTTTTCTTCTATCCAAAAGATGACACCCCCGGATGCACGAAAGAAGCATGCTCCTTAAGAGATAATTATAATGATATAAAAAAATTAAATGCTAACGTAATAGGAATTAGTATTGACTCAAGTGATTCACATAAAGATTTTAAAGAAAAATATAATTTACCCTTCATGCTTCTGTCAGATCCGGATGGAAAAACTGCAAAAAAATACGGTGCCCTCAATAATTTTTTTATTTTTAAACTTGCTAAACGTCAAAGCTTTATCATTGATCCCGAGGGAACAATTAGGCGAGTATATAGAAATGTATCTCCATCAAATCATGCACAAGAAATTAAAAATGATTTAGAAGCTTTTGAACGAAATTCTTAAAAAAAGTTAGCTGGATAGCGTATTTTTTTTCATTAATTTTTCAATCATATTGACACCAAAACTTACCCCAAACCCATTCACATGACTCCCTACAGCGCCTAATCCGCCTTTACGATTACTTGATGAAAGATCCATGTGGAGCCATGGAACATTGTTATCAATAAAACGACTCAAAAATCGAGTTGCATGAATATGATCAGGTCCACCTTCCAATGTACATTGCTTAATATCGGCAATTTGACTCTTTAAATCTTCCTCATAATCCTCATCGGATGGAAAAGCCGTTACCCTCTCACCTACTTCAGAACCCGCACCCACTGCCATACAACCCAGTGCAGCATGGTTGCTTAATACACCACTGTATCTATCTCCCATAGCGACATGCATACAACCTGTTAGTGTTGCAAAATCAATAATCGCTTTTGGTTTTTTTCTAGATGCCATAGTTAAGGTGTCGGCTAAAACCATTCTTCCTTCGGCATCGGTATGAATAATTTCGATGGTCATACCATTAAGGGCTTTCACAACATCATCTTGCTTGTAAGCTTTGGGGCCTATATGGTTTTGTGCTATTGCTAACCAACAATCAAGCTTCACTTTTACCTTGGCATCAGAAATAGCCTTTAAAATACCTAACACAACAGCTGAACCATTCATATCCTCATGCATACCACTCATAAACTTAGCGGGTTTTAAATTATGTCCCCCGGTGTCAAAACAAATCCCCTTTCCTACTAAACTTATGGTTTCTTTTGCGCCTTTAGGTGAATATGTCAGATGAACAATTGCAGCATCTTGCGGCTCAGAGCCTTGTGCAACAGCATAAAAAGCACCTGCACCCATTTTTTTTAGTTTAGGCATTGTGAATTCTTCTACTTTCCAGCCATTATCCTTAGATAGCTTTTTAATTTTCTGACGGTAAATAGTTGGCGTTAACTGGTTTGGTGGCGTTATGGTCAGTTCTCTTGTGAGTGTATTGCCAGCCACTAACGCTTCAATATCTTTAAAGTTGGTTTTTGTAATTCCGAAAACATCAATCGATTTCAGATTTTTTCTTTTAGCATCTGATTTTAAATCAGGCAGATTTTGAGAGTTAATTGAAGCCACATAAACCGCTTGCTTAGTCCATTCCTCATGCTTTTTAGATTCATTGACTATTACAATTGACTTGGGGTTTTCTGAAAGAATTTTTTCAAATGATTTTCTCAGCAAGGTTTGTATTTGAAATGTACTTTTATTATCTGACACCATTAACCATGTAACCAAATTTCCATTATCAAGTTCTGCAGAAATGGCAGATTTTTTTAAATCTGAAATTTTTCCACCTTGTCTTTTAATAGTGGGAAGAAGAGATCTACTTAATAATGGACTTGACTGCTTTTCATTAAATAACACTATAGTGTGAGGATTTTTCTTTAAAGCTAATTCAGAAGGTATTTTACTATTTTGACCAATCTTAATATTCATTTTTAAATCCTTAATTTTATTAAAAAACAATAACTTAGATGCATAAAAGTAACGTTGCTAAACTAAAAAAGCTTGACCAATCAGGGCAAAACCTTGAAAATTACAATTAACTCTACTGCCTAGACACAAATAAATACAGTAAATTCTATCTTAATAAATATTTTATTAAGGTCAATTTTTAAATTACGAATATTTCACAGGATAAGCAAATTAATATGGACCTAAGTCTTGATAATGATGAACTAGAAACCCAAGAATGGATTGAAGCACTTAACTCCGTTATAGATGCTGAAGGGTCAGAACGCGCACATTTCTTGATTGAAATGATGATTGATCAAGCTCGACGTTCAGGTTCTAACCTCCCATACAATGCAACAACAGCTTATGTGAACACAATTCCTACGCATCTTCAACAAAGGCATCCAGGCAACCCTGATATGGAGAGAAGAATTAGAGCTTTGATCAGATGGAATGCGATCATGGCTGTATTAAGAGCCAATACAAAATCCCCTGGAATAGGCGGTCATATTGCAAGTTTTCAATCTGCAGCAACGCTTTATGATGTTGGATTTAACCATTTCTTCAGGGCAGAAAATGATTCTTTTGGCGGAGATTTAGTTTATTTCCAAGGACATTCATCACCTGGTATATACGCTCGTGCTTATCTCGAAGGGAGAATGACAGAGGAGCAATTAGATAATTTTAGAATGGAAACAAAAGGTAATGGCTTGTCCAGCTACCCTCACCCTTGGTTAATGCCCGATTTCTGGCAGTTTCCAACAGTTTCAATGGGCTTGGGACCTTTAATGGGGATTTATCAAGCGCGCTACCTAAAATATTTACATGACAGAGGTATTGCTGATACTTCTGATAGAAAAGTATGGGTATTTTGTGGTGATGGTGAAATGGATGAACCAGAATCGCAAGGAGCAATTTCACTCGCTGCAAGAGAGAAATTAGATAATTTAATTTTTGTGGTTAATTGTAATTTGCAAAGATTAGATGGTCCAGTAAGAGGTAATGGCAAGATAATTCAAGAATTAGAATCAAATTTTAGAGGTTCAGGTTGGAATGTACTTAAGGTCATTTGGGGTTCGTATTGGGACCCATTATTTGCAATGGATAAAGATGGCTTAATGAAAAAAAGAATGGAAGAATGTGTTGATGGTGAGTTCCAAAATTTCAAAGCTAAAGGTGGTGCGTTCACCCGAGAAGAATTTTTTGGTAAATACCCTGAGCTTAAAGAGAGAGTAGCAGCAATGTCTGATCAGGATATATGGCGATTAAATAGAGGGGGTCATGATCCTCATAAAGTTTATGCGGCTTACGCAGCTGCAGCTGCTCATAAAGATCAGCCATCTATTGTTCTTGCTAAAACTGTGAAGGGTTACGGTATGGGGGATGCTGGTGAAGGACAAAATATTACTCACCAACAAAAGAGTATGGATATTGAATCACTTAAAACTTTCAGGTCAAGATTTGACTTACCAATTAGCGATGAGGAAGTTGAAAGTCTTTCTTACTACAAACCAGCAAAAGACTCACCTGAAATAAAGTATATGATGGAGAGAAGAGAGGCACTTGGTGGCTTTTTACCCAAAAGGAAAAAACAAGGAAATAAACTTAATGTGCCGTCGATTGAGGCTTTTTCAAATCAATTAAAAAGCTCTGGTGACAGAGAAATTTCAACTACCATGGCCTTTGTAAGAATACTTACTACCCTCGTTAAAGATAAAGATATAGGTAAATTTATCGTACCGATTGTTCCGGATGAGGCGAGAACTTTTGGTATGGAGGGTATGTTTAGACAATTAGGTATTTACTCATCGGTTGGTCAGCTTTATGAACCCCAAGACTCTGATCAAGTCATGTTTTATAAAGAGAAAAAAGATGGTCAAATATTAGAGGAGGGAATTAATGAAGCAGGCTCTTTTTCATCATGGATTGCTGCTGCAACTTCTTATAGTAATTCAGGTATTCAAACCATCCCCTTTTATATTTTCTATTCGATGTTTGGATTTCAAAGAATTGGTGATCTAGCCTGGGCTGCAGGTGATTCTCGCTCGAGAGGTTTTTTATTAGGGGCGACAGCGGGCAGAACTACGCTCAATGGGGAAGGATTGCAACATGAGGATGGACATAGCCATTTATTGTCAGCGACCATCCCTAATTGTGTGTCTTATGATCCTTGTTTTTCCTACGAGTTGGCTGTAATTATGCAAAATGGTCTAGAGCGAATGATAAAAAACCAAGAAGATGTTTTCTATTACATCACCCTCATGAATGAAAATTATCAACATCCAGAAATGCCAAAAAATATCAATGAAGATATTATTAAAGGCATTTATAAGTTCTCTGAGAGCAAGACCAAAGGACCTAAAGTTCAACTCATGGGGAGTGGAGTTATATTGAGAGAAGTTATTGAAGCTGCCAATATTCTAGAAAAAGATTTTAAAGTGAGTTCAACCGTTTTCAGCGTGACAAGCTTTACTGAAGTCAGAAGAGATTCGCTCGATGTTGAAAGATGGAATATGCGTAATCCAGAGAAGGTTGAGAAGCAATCAGTGCTCGACAAAATAATTGTAGATTTAGAGTCACCTATAATTACGGCGACAGATTATATGAAATCTTTTGCTGAACAAATAGCAACATTTTTACCTAATAAATTTATTTCACTCGGAACCGACGGTTTTGGACGTTCTGATAGTCGTGAAGCTTTGAGAGATTTTTTTGAAGTCGATCGCTATCATATTGTAATAGCTGCTTTGAAAGCATTAACTGAAAGAAAAGAAATAGATAAATCAGTTTTACTTCAGGCCATCAAAAAATATAAAATAGTGAACGATAAACCTAACCCGGTATCTTTATAAATATGAGTTCAGAAAAAATTCTTATACCAGATATTGGTGATTTCGACAGTGTAGATGTCATCGAGGTGTTGGTGAATATTGGAGACACTATTGAGTATGACATGCCACTGATTACCGTCGAGTCTGATAAAGCTTCAATGGATATTCCTGCACCCAAGGATGGTGTTATCAAAGACTTAAAAATTAAAGTGGGTGATAAAGTTAAAGAAGGGAGTTTAATCGGTTTAATTGAGGTGACAGAAACAAAAAAAGAAGTTAAAACTGAAATAAAATCCGCACCTGAAGTTGAAAAAAAAGAAGATATAGAAAAAATAACACACACTCCATCGAGACCTGCTCCTGAACCACCAGAGAAAAAAGCAGCGAAAGAAATTCCTATTCCTATTGGTGAAAGTGTTCTTAACGGTGATACTAGAAAATCGCATGCAGGTCCATCGGTTCGAAAGTTTGCGAGAAACTTAGGAGTCAATCTTTCCTTTGTAGAGGGAAGTGGCAATAAAAATAGAATACTTATCGAAGATGTGGAAAGCTATGTTAAAGGTGAATTAACAAAACCGAGAACTGAAAATATGGGTGCGAGTTTTGCTCCCATTCCAATGCCTAATATTGATTTTACAGATTTCGGTAAAATTGAAACAAAACCTCTTTCAAAAATTAAGAAAATATCAGGTGCAAATCTTCATAGAAATTGGGTAACTGCACCCCATGTAACTCAGTTTGATGATGCCGATATCACTGATTTGGAAATTTTCAGAAAATCAATGCAAAAAGAAGCTGAAAAACGTGGTGCTAAATTAACCTTGCTTGCCTTTCTCATGAAGGCGTGTGTCAATGCTTTAAAAGCATACCCAATGTTTAACAGTTCATTATCTCCTGATGGAGATAATTTAATTTTGAAAAATTATTACAATATTGGTTTTGCATGTGACACCCCGGATGGGCTAGTCGTTCCTGTTGTGAAGGATGTTCAAAAAAAGGATGTGATTGATATTGCTGAGGATCTCGGAAATCTTTCTGAAAAAGCAAGAGCAAGAAAATTAAAGATGGATGAAATGCAAGGTGGTTGCTTTACGATTTCAAGCTTAGGTGGTATTGGAGGTACAAAATTTACACCCATCATCAATTGTCCAGAGGTTGCAATATTAGGTGTATCTCGTGCATCAATGCAGCCTGTTTATAATAAAACAAGTGAGGATTTTGAAGCTAGACTTATGCTCCCACTATCTCTCTCATATGACCACAGAGTTGTTGATGGTGCTGATGGTGCGAGGTTTACCAGTCATTTATGTATGATGTTATCTGATGTAAGGCGCCTCCTCCTTTAAACCGAATGACACAATTAAAAAAAATAAATATCCCAAATATCGGAGACTTTGATAGCGTTGAAGTTATCGAAGTCATGGTAAAAGTTGGTGATGAAATTAAGGAAGAGGATTCTTTAATTACAGTAGAGTCTGACAAAGCTTCAATGGATATTCCCTCACCTGAATCTGGTTTGGTAAAATCTATAGATATAAAAGTAGGTGATGTTGTCAAGGAAGGTTCTTTAATTTTATCAATTGAACCTCTAGCATCAGATACCCCCAACGAATCAAAAAAAGAACCACCCAAACAAGATACTAAAAAAACACAGGTTGAGCCTGCATCTGAGAGTGAGAAAAATGATGATGAATATGATGTGGCTGTTCTCGGATCTGGACCTGGTGGTTACACTGCAGCATTTAGAGCAGCTGATTTAGGCAAAAAAGTTATTTTAATCGAGCGATACTCAACAATTGGGGGTGTTTGCCTCAATGTAGGCTGCATTCCCTCTAAAGCGCTTCTTCATACAGCAAAGGTCATAACAGATGCGGAGGATACATCTAGTCACGGTGTTTCGTTTAATCAACCTTCGATTGATCTTGACCAACTCAGGAATTGGAAGTCTAACAAAGTAGTTAAAAAACTAACTATGGGTTTAGCACAAATGGCAAAGCAAAGAGATGTAAAAATTATTGAAGGAGAAGGTAAATTTATATCTCCACATCAAATAAACGTTGAGCTCAATGATGGCACAAAAAAAATTATAGGGTTTAAATCGGCTATTATCGCTGCTGGATCTCAATCATCTAAGATTCCTAATACACCAGAGGATGAAAGAATTATGGATTCAACTGGCGCATTAGAACTTAAAGATATTCCTAAAAAATTACTTATTATTGGTGGTGGAATTATTGGGCTTGAGATGGGGACTGTATATGACGCACTAGGAAGTGACGTATCGGTAGTAGAGTTAAGTGACGGTTTAATTCAAGGCTGTGACAGGGATATTGTTAGACCACTTCATAAAAGAATGGAAAAACGTTTTGAAAATATTTGGTTAAATACAAAAGTCACTGGCATTGACTCTAAAAAAGAAGGGGTCGTTGTACATTTTGAAGGTGAAGATGTTCCTGCAGAAATGACTTTTGATCGAGTACTCGTTGCGGTTGGAAGAAAACCTAACGGTCATAAAATTGATGCTGAAAAAGCTGGGGTTAATGTTACTGAACACGGTTTCATTAATGTTGATAAACAAATGAAAACCAATGCTGGTCATATTTATGCCATAGGTGATATTGTTGGGCAACCTATGCTTGCTCATAAAGCAACCCATGAAGGTAAGGTTGCAGCAGAGGTAATTGCTGGAGAAAAAGTTGAATTTCAGGCGATGACAATACCCTCGGTGGCTTATACAGATCCTGAAATAGCTTGGGCAGGTATAACTGAGGATGAGGCAAAATTACAGAATATTGAAATTGAAAAAGCTGTTTTCCCATGGGCTGCAAGTGGAAGAGCTATTTCAACCAATAGAACAGAAGGTATGACAAAACTTATATTCAATAAACAAACTAACAGAATTATTGGTGCAAGTATTGTCGGTACAAATGCGGGAGAGCTCATTGCAGAAGCAGTATTATCCATAGAGATGGGAGCTGATGCGCACGATATTGGTCTATCAATCCACCCTCATCCGACACTTTCTGAATCAGTCGCAATGGCAGCTGAAATTAAAGAAGGTACAATCACTGACTTATATATTAAAAAGAAATAATCTTTTAAACGTAATACATTAATCCATCAAAAATTAGATTACTCTCCACCTTAATCTTAGATTTCCAGTCTTCTTCTGATTGCCCATAAATTAAATCAGCATCACCCCCAGTTAATAAGATAGGTAAATTTGAAGGTAATTTTTTACAAACAAGATTTACTGCTCCTTGAATGCTTGTCAATATCCCTGTTGTCACAGCATCTTTGGTATTCAAACTTGGATAAACACTCTTACCTATTTCGGTATCTATTAAGTTTGTGCTGTTATTTAAAATACCTAAGCTAATTGCAATGCCCGGTAAAATCATGCCCCCCCTAAAGTGTGCACAATTCTTTTTATCTTTTTGTATCAGATCAATAGTTATAGCTGTTCCAGCATTTATTACTATTAAATCCTCACCGTAGACTTTCCAGGCTCCTAAGGCAGTTAACCAACGATCGACTCCCAGAGTTGTGCTATCTGTATAGTCATTGATTAAATCTTTATTGGATTCAGAGGTAACCTCAATAACAGGACAATCAAAATGTGATAAATTTTGCTTTAACTTATCCAATACTACAGAATGATTTACATTTGAAACTAGAACTTTTTTTAAGCTTTTAATTTCGGTTAAATCAATATCCATAAAATTTTCAACCAATACAGAATTAGATAAAATTATGTTTTTTTCATCACGATATTGCCACTTAATTCTTGTATTACCGATATCGATTAAAAGATGCATTAGTTTGCACTCCGAATTGATACTTCTCCCGATGCAAAGGATTTTATACCCTCATCTGTGCTTACAATTAGTGCTCCGGTATCACTAATATCAATTGCTTTTCCTGAGATAGTTTGAGAATTTCCGAGCATAATATTAATTAATTTATCTTGAAATGCATGGTGACTCAACCACTCACCTTTAAATGGTTTAAATTGATCGGATTCAAAAGAAGAAAGCACATGAGCAAGCTCTTTAATTATGATAGCCATAAAATAATTACTATCTACAGACTCTGAGGTTAATTTTTTAATATCAATGGCAGGTTGGTCAATTTTTTCTAACTGCCCTTTTGAGATATTCAAGTTTATACCGATACCAATGATTGCTGCACTTTGCCCATCCGTATCTCCTTGTAATTCTATTAAAATGCCAGCAAGTTTTTTATAAATACCATCATTGAAAATTAAAATATCATTTGGCCACTTCAAAAGCGCGTTTGTGATGTTAATTTTTTTTAATGCTCTTATTAAAGCAACCCCTACAGCTAAACTTAAACCTGATAATCCTGCAGCACCTTGAGTAAACCTCCATAAAAAAGAAAAAGTTAGACTCTCTCCTAGGGCAGATTGCCATTGTCTACCTCTTCTTCCCTTACCTTGAGTTTGAATATTTGCTGCAACCACTGAAGCATGAGGGTAGCCTGAGGGGACAGCTTTTGATAAATAATTATTAGTTGAATCAATAGAATCTAGTACCTTAATATTAAACCAACTACCCTCCTCTCCCATGGCATTTAATATAATTTTTTCATTTAACAAACTCACGGGTTGTTGCAACTTGTAACCCTTACCTCTAACAGAAAAAATTTTAACGCCTATGCCTTCTGCTTTAGCAATTGCATTCCAAATTGAGACACGTGAGACATTAAAATGCTTTGCCATCATTTCACCAGAGTGGAATTTTCCGTCTCCAAGGTATTCAATAATTTCAAATAAAAAATTTGCCAAAAGATACCCTAATTAAATAATTTTAAAATCATAACACGCCTTTATAAGCCATAATTCAACTAAAGTTAATCGCATTCAGTTAAAATACTGCAATGGCATCAAACTCAGAAAATAAAATAGCAAGCTCGTCAAACTTTATAAGAGCAAAGATTGAAAAAGATATTTCAAATAATCTTTATAAAGATAAATTATGGAATAAAACACCTGGAAATAGTAAACATCAATCCAATGGAAAATTAGACGAGGCTAACATTAGAACTCGTTTTCCCCCAGAGCCTAATGGCTATCTTCATATCGGTCACGCCAAAAGTATCTTTTTAAATTTTGGACTAGCGAGAGATTTCTCTGGTGCCTGTCATCTTAGATTTGATGATACAAACCCTGAGAAAGAGGATCAAGAATATGTTGATAGCATAATTGAAAATGTTAAGTGGCTAGGATTTGATTGGGATTTTAATAACGAAGAAAATCTTTTTTATGCAAGTAATTATTTTGACTATATGTATGACGCAGCGACTCTTTTGATAAAGTCAGGATTTGCATATGTTGACCAACAAAGTGCTGAGGAAATTAGAGAAAATAGAGGAACATTGACGGCGCCAGGAAAAGATTCACCTTGGCGTGATCATCCAATTGAAGAGCATTTAAAGTGGTTTAAAGAAATGCGGGAGGGTAAACATGCAGATGGCTCTATGATACTGAGGGCAAAAATCAATATGACCTCACCCAACATTAACCTTCGTGACCCAGCCATCTATCGAATTAAAAATGTCCCACATCACAGAACGGGTGATAAGTGGTCTATTTACCCAATGTACACATTTGCTCACCCTATAGAAGATGCTCTTGAAGGGATAACACATTCGATATGTACGCTTGAATTTGAAGATCAAAGACCCTTTTATGATTGGTTATTAAAGCGCTTAAGAGAAAATAATTTCTTTTCAGACCCACTTCCAAAACAATATGAATTTGCAAGGCTCAATTTAACTTACGTTGTCTTATCAAAAAGAAGATTAATTGAGTTAGTCGAGAATCAACATGTATCAGGTTGGGATGACCCAAGAATGCCGACTATTGTGGGGTCAAAAAGAAGAGGATATACCCCCAGTGGATTTAAATTATTTACTGATAGGATTGGTGTTTCTAAAGCAGATTCATGGATTGATTACACTATTTTAGAAGATTGCATGCGTGAGGTATTAAATGAATCTGCCCATCGTCGAGTGCAGTTTTAGATCCTGTTAAATTAATTATTAACAATTTTTCCGATGATAAAGAAGAGGATTGCTTGCTCCAAATCACCCCAAAAATAAAGACTTAGGCAAACGTACCATTAAGCTCACTAAAGAATTATGGATTGATAGAGAAGATTTTATGGAAGTGCCCGTTGATAAATATTTTAGATTATCGCCTGGCGCACAAGTCAGATTAAGATATGGATTTATTATTGAATGCACTGGCTTTGAAAAAGATTCCGATGGAAAAATATTAAAAATATTTTGTGATTATTTGCCTGACACAAAATCAGGAACACCGGGTGCGGATGCAATAAAAGTAAAAGGCAATATTCATTGGTTATCATGCAAATATGCTGTGACCGCTAAGGTTAATTTGTATGATAGATTATTTAAAGAAGCTCACCCAGGTGAAAATAATAATTATTTAGACGATCTTAATCCCGATTCTCTAACGATTAAAGAAATTAAAATTGAAGAAAATTTAAAAGATATTAAACCGGGTGATCAATATCAATTTGAAAGACACGGTTATTTTATTGCTGATAACTTATCAGTACCTCAAAATATAATCTTAAACCGAACAACGACACTGCGTGATAATTGGCAATAATTTAAATTAAATTAAAGGCAATCGGAACTAGGACAGTTGTAACACTATCTTTCATTGCTTCTGGTGGTACTGGAAAGGGTTTACTTTTTTCCATCATATTCATTCCCTCTTTATCTAACACTTTGTGACCACTGCTTTTTTGAATATTTTTAGAGATTAGTGAGCCATCACCTTTTATTTGAATCTCAATAACCACCTCGCCTTGCATTTTTCTTCTCTGAGCAATTCTAGGATATTTTTTATGTTTAGCAATATGTGCTCTTAGTAAATTACTATAATTACTCACTACTTGCGGATTCGGTGATGTTGGTATTTGCTCGTTTATCTGTGCTGATTCGGTAACTTCTACTGATTCTGATATTGGCTCTACAATAGGCTCTGTTATTGGCTCTTCAATGGGTTCTGATATTGGTTCTACAATAGGTTGAGGTATCGGTTTTGGTATTGGTTTGGGTTTAATAATTGGTTTTGGCTTTGGTATTGGTTTGGGTTTAATAATTGGTTTGGTTTTACTATAGGTATCACTTTAGGTGCTACTTGTTTAACTATTTCTGTATTAAAAATAATATCAACAACAGGTTTTGGAGTTAAATTTGAATTCGAAATCTCTAATTTCATAACAAAAAGTGCATGAATGATTAACGATAGGATAATCGCATGCGTTAAATTTAATTCGTTAAAAAAATTGTTACTTTTTATCATTTTTAATAATTTTCTCAGAGCACAACATTATAAAGAATTGCTCTACAAAATTTATGGNAATTTAATTTTTCAGGAAATTTTCCTAAATCAGCGTTGCAAAAAAAAACCCCACCATAAGGTGAGGTTTTTTAATATTAGAAGCTTGGCAGTGTCCTACTCTCGCGTAGAAAAAACTACACTATCATCGGCGCAGAATCGTTTCACTGTCCTGTTCGGAATGGAAAGGAGTGGGGCCAATTCGCTATGTCCGCCAAGCAAACTTTTTTGAGTTATAAATAACTCATGTCTTTTTCAATATGTTAAGAAGTAAATTAATGTGTTTTGATTGCGTTTTGCTTTAGTGTCAACATAACCTTAATAAGTTTTAAGGTTATAG
>JGI20156J14371_10002167_pt1 | contig 15721 bp, 24 predicted proteins | sample COG_06_FD_14371 | JGI IMG/M metagenome (IMG submission 14371)
AAGTTATAGATAACATTATAAACGATTTTCAGATTTGTAAAGCCTTAAATTTAAAGATATGGACATAGATACTCAGACAGACTTGTTAACCAACGACTTATGTAATTTAATAAATCGTTATAAAGGGGAGTTCGATTTGAATGACCAAACAATCTTAGGTGTACTGGAGTTTGTTAAATACGATATATTAGCTACCAGTGTCATCCTTTTAGAACTAGAAGACGAAGATGATGAAGATGATGACGATGAAGAGATAATGTGAGACATGCTCTGCTTTTAAACAAAAGTATATTGGATTTTTGGTAGAAAAATTTGAGGGGCTTACGCTATATACGCGAACGGAAAAAACCCCCTCGATACCCCTCTAAAATTACTAGTGGGGTGGGNATACTGTTAAAATTAATTTCATAACTCGTTGATTATCAACGTGAATCGTACAATATAGATTATGTCTAATTACTGGTAATCAACGAGTTAGGGAATACTACACGAGTAAAGCAAAGCCTATCCAGTTTGTTATAGTACTACACGAGTAAAGCAATAGATGCGATTGATCTTATTGATAATCTGTTATCATTTATAAATTTGTATTTTTTACTCTGTTTATTTTTGATCAATCAAAGTCTATAGCAATCATTAATCAAAGCCTTTATCTACTATCAATCAAACTATCTACTTTGATTAGTCAAAGTCTTTTAATCTTATTTGATCAATAATTCTATAAAACTTTTTTTATTTTTTTTTCTATTAAGTAAAACCAATGACTTACAAAAAACTTAAAAATAAAGTCTTTACAGAAATTCAATTTTATAGTTTAAGGATGGCATGTTAATTTTAACCCATAACCAAATAGAAAAAATACTATGAAAATTATCACAAACAATCACTTCAAGGAAATACTATCCTTCTTTGACCTTACCAATAAAGAACAAAACGAATTAAAAGATTCCTATGATACAATAGAAGAAAGTTCATTCTTTCGCTATCGTGGGCAAGTTTACGATCTAAATGAATTCATGCGTGTTAACGATTCTTTAAATGGACAAGGTCAAGATCACTCGCTTTATGGATGGGATGGATATCATAATGATTCCTTCTTTAGCTCCGTACTGGTCAAGTATTCATCTTGCAATGATGCAGTCAAAGTCGGTCTTGCCCTTTCTTAAATTAATTATAACCATCAAACAATAGAAAAAACATCATCATGAACCAAGATAAATTCAATTCACTTATAGACTCACTTGTTGAGTCTGTAAAAGATTATAACCTAGATTCATCATTTGATTATTACGATGCGATCCTTGAAATATGTTCAAATTGCGATCATTCGTTTGTTTATTACAAAGCTTGGCAATTAGTCAATTTTGTTAAGTTTGAGCATGGCTCTTATGACGATAATTTATTTGATGAGGTAGAAGAGGAAGTGCAAGAAAATGACCATAATACAGATGACATTACCTTGAATGATTACATGATGACCTATGCTTTTAATATACTAAAGGTAGCAACTCTTAAAAAGTACGAAGCATTAAAACTGGAGGTAGCATAATATGAAATTAAATCTAAAAGATAATTTAAAAGGTAGGTTATTACTTTCCGTTTTATACTTAATCGAAATTATAGACATGAGTATTTACTTTATAACTTTTTCGTTAATTGTCAGTGACTTAAGAAATAAGTTTTTATTCAGTGACTTAGTAGAAAACAATAACCAATAAAATACCACATGAAAAATAACCAAGAAAATACTGACATAAAAGTTATGTTTGACTCACTAAAACCTACCAAGAAAGAACAAGCTATTGTATGGCTATTGTCACCAGTGATTGTTCTTGCAACGTGGGCAATCTTAATCTTTATCTGTTCACTCTAACCAATAAAATAGAAAGAAAAATAATATAATGAACCTTACTAAAACCTTCCCTAAAATGTCATCTAATGACTGGCGTAAATTACAACTGTCTACTGACGCAAAGAATCAAAGAGACTGGGCTAGTCGACAATTGCATGATATGGAAAATGACCCTGATAACTTTACCTTGCGAGATTACTTAAAGGTAAAAGCTGGATATAATACAGCTGTCGAAACACTGAAAGAACTACAATAGTGAGTGTAACAGAATACATAGACGAGACTGCCTTTGTTTACCGTGTTGTAAGCGATTACAAGGAAGTCTACATCGAGTGGCATTTAAAAGGCTTGCCTCACCTGTTTACTGGGCGAGCTAGTAGTCATGAGGAAAAGATTGAGCAATATAAAAGTGTTCTTAAAGAACTAAAGAAAATGAGTAGCTCTGCTACGAATCAACAAAGTTGACACTAAAACCAAACCAATAATATGAAATATATAATAGAAAAAAATAACACTAAAGATTCAGCTTACGCTTATGTAACTGAAGAACTGAAAACACTAAAGGAAAACATAACCTTTATTAAATCAGATATTGTTATTGCTGATGATTTAAAGAAGCAACTAGCAACAGAAGAACTTGAAAGGATATTTAAAGAAAATAATTGTTATAAAAATTTTGAGATTGATAGTGAAGGCTTACACTTTAAAGTGTCTGGTCACTACATTGCTTGGTCTAAAGATGAACTAGATTATAGATTCCAAAATGCATTTGATAGTATCTTTGAACAATTTCAAAACTAACCAACAGAAAGAAATAAAACCAAAACATGAAAAAGATAAGAAAGAAAAGAACCATAATAAAAAGATACGGAATCTATGCTGAAAGTAAGAGCTTAAAAGGTGTCATTGAAAAGCGAGAGATATCTACTATTGAAACGAGAGACGGAATTGAGAATGTAAATGAGAGAGGAAGAGACTTGGCAAAGATGCTAGGCATGAAATTCTTACACGCAAGGGAGTTAATTAAATGAAGATACTAATAGCGTGTGAATATAGTGGAGCAGTACGAGATGCTTTTATAAAACAGGGGCATGATGTTATGTCTTGTGATTTGTTACCTACTGACTCTCCTGGACCACATTATCAAGGCTCTGTTTTTGATGTTATAAACGATGGTTGGGACATGATGATTGCTCATCCACCTTGTACTTATCTTGCAGTAAGTGGCAACAGATGGTTGTACAATAAAGATAAGAGTAGAAACGAGGAGAGATGGAAGAACAGAGAGGAAGGTCTTGACTTTGTCCGTGCTTTAATGAATGCACCAATAGAAAAAATAGCGATAGAAAATCCAGTTAGTTGCATCAGTTCAGAGATAAGAAAACCCGATCAGATTATTCAGCCTTGGCAATTCGGAGATGAAGCACAAAAGACTACCTGTTTATGGTTAAAGAACCTACCTAATCTAAAGCCTACAAAGATCGTGGGTAAGGGTGAATTTACTACATTCAAAAGTGGTAAGAGACATCCTAAATGGTACGCTGACGCATTGGCTACAGCTAAAACCAAAGCAGAGAGACAGAAGCTACGCAGTAAAACATTCCAAGGTATAGCAGATGCGATGGCTGAACAATGGGGAGCAGAAAAAACAACCAAACAACTACAATTACTATGAGCTTAGAAATGCTACTAATGTTTATGTTAATCTTCTTGCTGAGTCTAGGATTCTTATATACAGACTAGATGAATTACAGCACCATAGAAGGATGCATTAGACAATCAACTAACCAACCAATGAGAACAGAAATAACACCTAAAGATTTTAAATATATAAACCAACCAATAAAAAATATGACAAGAATAAAAATAGAAGATCACAACGGAAATGATATAGTAGAATTGAACCTTAACTTTGAGATATTAGCTCAGAACATAGTCGAAACAGATGACTATAATATTGCTGACCTTGATGAAGATGAGAATGGTGAGTACATACGAGTACAGTTAAACCATCCTGAAAGAATACTATGATAGAAGAAACCATGCACTATATAATGACCGAGCACTTCAAAGGAGTGCTTGATCCCGAACATAAATACTTTGAACTTTACCTGTCCTTACAGAAACTATTAGAGGAGTATAACAATGATGGAAAATAAATACTGGCACAATGAACTTGAAGAAGATAAGGAAGAAGAACCTGATTGCATGACCTTAGCGAAAGCAAAGAGAGAGCGAGAGATGTTAGAAGAAGAGGAGGAGACCGATGAGTAGTGATGAAGATTTCGATGAAGTATATTATACCACGAGAGAGTTTGAATTGGAGGTAAAGAAAAAGTTTGAATTGTTTTGGATGAATAACCAATTAGGTTACGATGAGTTAGGACGATTGATACGAACAGACATACCAAGAAGGAAGCCGAAGGAGTGGAGAGAGTTTGAAATTAAAAAAAGAAAGATTAAAAGTGAGCAATAAAAGAGTAAGTGGACACCCAAAAGAAGATATGTGGGAACAGTCGATGGTAGAGTGGGGAAAGCACAGGTACAGGAAGATGAAGGAGGTATATAAAGATAACAATTACCTGTCCGAACAACCAAGCTATAAGAGACTAGGACGAGCGATACATGAGGACGTAGAGAATGCAATTGCTAGGTACTTTGAAGACTGTTCAAAGCCAGATGCACCTGTTCCTTTATGGCTTCCTTTTGTTTGGGATTTAGAACCCAGTGTGATTGCATATCTTGGCATTAAGAAGCTATTTGATTTGTTAATTGACGAACCAAACATTACTGCTGCGAGTTTTGAAATGGCAAAAGCAATAGAAGATGAAGTACGTGTCCGTTACTTTAAAAAGCACATGAACAAAAGCGATTGGATGCTACTTGAAAGGGATAGAAAAGACGCGAAGAGTAGGTATCGTTTTATGTCCCACTTCTGGGCAAAGGAAAGGAAGTTCCACAAACAAGGAAGGTATAAACGCTTTGATCTTTTTAAACAACACCATAAAGCAGTGATTGGATGTTGGTTATTAGAAGTGATACGCTTACAAACCAATTTGTTTTCTGTCCGTGATCGATTCTGCCAAGGGAGAAAGACAAAGAAGATACTAGTTCCAAACCCTAAGATGTACGAGTGGATCAAGAAGTATGATGAACACTGTGAAGTCTTGTCTCCCTTTTGGTTAGCTACTCTTGAGAAACCTATTGAATGGAATGACAACTGGGGTGGTGGGTACAGTTCGATTGAACTTCCACAACTTCCCATCATGAAACGAAGTGATATGTCGAGGGATTTATCCAAGGCTTTTGAACCTTTAAACAACTTGCAAAATGTACCGTATCGATTGAATAAAAAGTTATACGAAGTCATGCAATGGGCGTGGGAAAATGACTTGTCCATTGGAGCTATGCAAAAGAGTCAGTTACTTGAACCACTTGACCCAGTAGAAGGACTAGTACAGAAAGACCCTGAAGCTTTTATCGAGTGGAAGAAGAAGGCAAAGTATATCTATGAGTTTAACCAACGGACTAACGGACAAAGGATGAGGTGTTTAAAAATCCTACACGTCTGTAAGTTATACGCTGACAAGGACAAGCTTTTCTTTCCAGTTCAAATGGATTACAGAGGACGAGTGTATTATGTACCTAGCTATGTTAACCCACAAAGTTGTGACCTTGGAAGGAGTTGCTTAGAGTTTTACAATAGCGTAGCAATTACTAACGAGGAGGAGAGCAGGTGGTTGTTAATTCACGGAGCAAATGTATGGGGTACAAAGGGGACTTATGATGAACGCATTGCTTGGGTAAAAGACCACGAAAATGAGATAAAAGAATGTGCATCTGATCCTTTTAACAATGACTATTGGCAAGAAGCTTCTGATCCTTGGGCTTTCCTGGCGTTTTGTTTTGAATACCAAGCATTTAAGGAGGAAGGATATGGATTTGAAACGAGGTTACCTTGTCACATGGACGCTACTTGTAATGGTGTACAGATTCTATCTTTACTTTTAAAAGATGAGGAGATTGGAGAGTGGACAAACTTAGTACCACAAGATAAACCAAAAGATTTATACCAAGAGATATGTGACCGTGTAAATACTAGATTGCACACTAATAAGCACAGACACTCTCTTGCTGGTGACTGGTTAAAGTGGGGGATTACAAGGAAGTATGTAAAGAAGATAGTAATGTGTAAACCTTTTGGAATGAATAGCTACTCTAGTGTTGATGAAGTAGAAGATGTATTCAAAAGGGAGATCCGTAACGGACGAGTCAATCCATTTAGTAACACTGAATATGTGGAAGCTATGCTCTACCTTGCTACCTTGATTAATGAAGTAGCAAATTGGATGCTCGGTAAACAGATTACCTTCATGAAAAAGTTGAAGAATCAAATACGAAAGTGTGATAAAAAATTTACGTGGACTTCACCCTTTGGATTACCTATTGAACAGGAGCTTGTTAAGAAAGATAACCTTTACGTTAAATCTGTCCTTAATATGCAAAGCATTCAAGTAAAGTACCGAAGAGATAACAATTTAATTTGTCCTTCTCAGATGGCTAAAGCTATTGTACCCAACGTGATACACAGTATCGATGCTAGTGTGGTACATTTTTTAGCTTGCAAATTCAAAGGTGATGTCTCATCTATACATGACAGCTTTGCAACTCAAAGCCCTAACGCACCGAAGATGCACCAACAATTGAGAGAGATATACCAAGAGATTTTTAGTAACGACATCGGGAATAAGTTCAACAACGAAGTCGCTACACAAACTGGAACGAACGAACTGGAAGACAGCACAGAACTAGGCACACTTGACGTGTCTGCATTAAACGACTGCCAGTACCTGTTCTCATAAAACAACAAATAGAAAGAAGAAAGAAATGGCTATAAAAAGTAGATCAAAATTAGACAGTATCACTACACCTGTAGGAATTGCTAAGTATCCTTGGGTTAACACACCGAGTACTAAGTTCGTAGAGGGTGGTGAGTACAGCTGTAGCTTAGTGTTAACAAAAGAAGAAGGTGAAGTTATTGTAAAGCAACTCAAACCTATCTTTGAAGAAGCAATACTGGAGAAAAGTGAGGAGCTTGGTAAGAAAGCTAAGTCCTATGAGTTACCGATTCAACTTGAAGGAGATTCTTACATCCTAAAAGCAAAGTTGAAACCTGTTAACGGAATAAGTAAGAAGACTGGTAGTACGTACACTCGTTCAATTGGATTGTTTGATTCAAAGGGTAATCCTTGGGACAAAGAAACAATAGTACGAGGTGGTTCAAAGGTACGCCTTAACGTACGCCCTAAGACTTGGTACACTTCCTTGTTAGGAGTAGGATTATCGTTAGATTTATTAGCTGTTCAAGTAATTGAATTGTCAGAGGGTGAGTTCACAGAACAAGCAGCTGATTCATTTGGGTTCACTGCTGTTGAAGGTGGATATGTTAACGGAGGTGAAACCCTGGACCAAGCACTTGATGCCGAAGAAGAAGAAGACACACTCACTGCCGACTTTTAGGAGTGGGTTTGAAGAGAGAATAGCTGCTCAGTTAAAGCGTCACGGAATAGATTACAAGTACGAGACGTTAGTCATTGAGTATAAGAGACTTAGTACCTACACTCCTGACTTCATTCTTCCCAACGGAATCATAGTAGAGACCAAGGGAAGGTGGGTCACGGAGGATAGGTCTAAGCATTTACTAATCAAAGAACAACATCCTGAGCTAGACATCAGGTTGTTATTTCAAAACGCCTACAATAAAATACGCAAAGGTAGTAAGACTACTTATGCAATGTGGTGTGAAAAGAAAGGAATATTATATGCACATAAACAAGTACCAAAGTCATGGCTTTCACTAACACGCATCAGCAATGTACAAAGTGTGGGTCGAGTGACGCTGTCGGAGTCAACGCAGACGGAAGCACAATGTGTTTCAGCTGTGCTACATACAGTAGACCTAAAGGAGGAACTGTAAAGGTGAGTAGTAACAACAGTGAAGCATCATTTCTTACTGGTAAGTACACAGATATAACAAGAAGGAACTTAACAAGTGAGACATGTCAGAAGTGGGGGTATCAAATTGGATACTTCAATAAAGAACCTGTCCAAATAGCGAACTATAGAAGTAGAGATGGCACATTAGTAGGACAAAAGATACGCACTGCGAATAAACAATTCCACATTCGAGGAGAGTTGCTTGGCTTATATGGTCAGCACCTTTGGAAGGATGGAGGAAGAAGAGTAGTGGTGTGTGAGGGTGAGGTGGATGCGTTAAGTATTTCACAAGCATTCGGAAACAAGTGGGCAGTAGTATCTGTACCGAATGGAGCAGGAGCAGCAAAGAAGTACGTTAGTCAATCAATCGATTGGTTGGAGTCCTTTCAAAAAGTAATCTTCTGCTTTGATAATGATGACCCAGGAAGAAAGGGAGCAACAGAATGTGCTGGTCTTCTAACTCCAGGCAAGGCATCCATCGCAGAGCTACCGTTAAAAGATGCTAGTGATATGATCGTAGCCAAGCGTAGCGAAGAGTTAGTTAATTGCTTGTGGCAAGCGAGAGAGTATAGACCTGATGGGATAGTAGGAGGAGAAGAGATATGGCAAGCAGTCATAAAGGAAGACACTTCAGAGTGCCAACCTTATCCTTACCTCTCGTTAAATGAAATGACACACGGTATTAGAAGAGGAGAACTGGTAACACTTTGTGCTGGGTCAGGGATAGGTAAGTCCTTGTTCTGTCGCGAAGTCTGTCACCACCTTCTTGGACTTGGAGAGACGGTAGGTTACATCGCACTTGAAGAGAGTGTTAGAAGGACAGCGTTAGGTATCATGGGTATCCACATTAAGAAACCTCTTCACATGGAGAACACCTTGACTGAGAAGGAGTTACGAAAAGCATTCGATGAGACTGTAGGTAACGGAAACTTCTATACCTATGACCACTTCGGAAGTACAGAAAGTGATAATCTATTATCAAAGATACGCTACCTGTGCAAAGGGCTAGGATGTAAGTGGATATTCCTTGACCATCTATCTATTGTAGTTAGTGGTATCCAAGGAGATGATGAACGAAGGTTAATTGATAACACAATGACACAACTACGAAGCTTAGTGGAAGAGACTGGATGTGGAATGGTGTTAGTATCTCACCTTAGAAGACCACCTAACGGAGGAGGACATGAAGAGGGAGGAGTTACTAGGTTAAGTGACTTGAGAGGTAGTCATTCAATCTCACAACTAAGTGACATGGTGATAGGACTAGAAAGAAACCAACAGAAAGAAGACAGCAACGAAACAAAAGTAAGAGTACTTAAAAATAGATTCAGTGGTGAGACAGGATTGGCAACTACATTGTATTACAATGCAGACAGTGCTCGTTACACCGAAGATGAAGAGGTATTCAAAGACAAAACAATAACTAACAATAACGGTAAAGCACCGTTTTAAAAATATGAATAGATATATAAAAAAACTAGCAGCTAAAATAATTGAGATTACATTTGTTGAATCGATGTCAACAGAGGATAAGTTACTTGAAATCAGGCATCGTGCCACAGACATTATATTAACTTCAAGTATCGATCCAGATACGCTTCCTAATAAACAAAAAGCTTTATGCATAAAACTCGATCATGTTATTGAGCAGCTAAGGTGGGTGGGTTTGAAATATAAAAATCTAGGTCTTGAGGTAGCAGATAAAGGAGAAATACAAAGTGAGTGGTGTTGTTTATACCACGAATACTTAACGCTCATTTCTAAGCTGACAGTAGCACATGATTTTGAGTGTATATCAGCGAAGGAAGCTCCTAAGATGGTTTGGTTTAACAAATGGCAAAAGGAGAGAGAACAAGCATAATATGAAAATACTATTCTTCGATATAGAAACCAACGGCATTGAAGACTTCACTAATCTAAATGATTTAAAAGTCTGTCATTGCATGAGTGTGTATGATCCAATAGGAGGTAAGATGGTTACCTTTGAGGGTGACGGCATGAGNGCAGGACTAGATATGTTAAGCAAAGCAGACAAGATCATCGGTCATAACATCATAGGCTTTGACCTACCTGCCCTATCTAAACTGTATAACTTCTATCCTCCTTTAGTCAAAGTGCAAGACACCCTCGTTATGAGTAGGTGTTTGAATCCAGACTTAAAGGAAGATGATTTTAGTAGGAAAAATTTTGACACTAAAATGATTGGTAGTCACAGCTTAAAAGCCTGGGGTCTCAGGATGGGTGAGATATTAAAGCTATCTTACGGAGAAGAAGAAGGTGCTTGGGACAGTTACAATGAAGACATGAAGAAGTACTGTGAACGAGATGTCATAGTAACAAAGACATTGTATGAGTACCTAATAAATCAGAACCCTAGTAAGAAGATGTTAGCAGTAGAACATTGGTTCGCTTACATCATCAGACTACAGGAAAGCAAAGGGTTTGAGTTTGATGTGGATAAAGCAGAACAGTTAGAACAAAAACTTAACACTGTATCTGCTCGCTTGAAGGATGAACTGCAAAAAATGTTTGAACCTAAAGTTGAACAGATGAAGTCCTCTGCTGGATGGTCCTTAAAGATTGAACACATGGATGGAGTAGAGATAATCAATGCACCTACCAAAGCTAAGTTAAAAGATATACTTAAGAAAAGAGGCATGGTACAGAACCTAGTTAAAGATGCTGAGTCTATCGGGACACAAGAAAAAGTAACACCGTTTAATCCTGGCAGTCGCTTACAGATCAAAGAAAGATTTAAGGAACTAGGGATTGAACTTCCAGTTAGTAATGACGGAGAGACTGTAAAGGTAGACGAAGCTACTCTTAAAAAAATAAGCCATCCAGCTGCCGAGCTTTTATTAGAGTATCTATTAGTAGTCAAACGACTAGGACAATTAGCTGACGGCAAGAATGGATGGCTTAAGCTAGTTAAGAATGGCAGGATACACGGACGAGTCAATACAAACGGTGCAGTCACAGGTAGATGTACTCACTCCTCACCTAACCTAGCTCAAGTACCTGCTGGTAGAGTTCCTTATGGTGAAGAGTGCCGTAGTTTATTCATCGCTAAGAGTGGATATAAATTAGTAGGTTGTGACGCTAGTGGGTTAGAACTTCGTATGCTTGCTCACTACTTAGCTAACTGGGATGGTGGAGAGTACGCTAGGAATATACTAGAAGGAGACATCCACACTGTGAATCAGAAAGCAGCAGGGTTAAAGACTAGGGATCAAGCTAAGACATTCATCTATGGATTCCTTTACGGAGCAGGAGATGGAAAGATTGGAGAGATAGTAGGTGGTAGTCTAAAGGAAGGAAAGATATTAAAGATGAAGTTCCTTTCTAACTTACCTGCTTTAAAGATATTGAAGAAAGGTATCGAACAAAAAGTAACACGAAGTAAAAGACTGGTGGGTATAGATGGAAGGATACTTCCTATTAGAAGTCCACACTCTGCACTTAATATGTTACTTCAATCAGCAGGTGCTGTAGTTATGAAGGTAGCTTTGATAAAGTTGTACAGCAAACTACAGAGTCTTGAATGGCAACACGGCAGGGACTATACATTCGTAGGTAACATACACGATGAGTTCCAAGCTGAAGTACTACCTGAGAAAGCTGAGACATACGGACAGTTAGCAGTACAAGCAATCAAGGCAGCAGGTAAAGAGTTAAAGTTAAACTGTCCGATGGATGGTGAGTACAAGATAGGAGAGTCATGGTCACAGACACACTAGAACTTGAATACGATTACTACTTGTCCCTTGCAAACTTGTATGATACAACTGATTTAGATGTCTCTTGGGACTGGAAGAATCAACACAACAACAATGAAATGCCTTCATCAAACTCGCAGAGGATAGGAGCAATATCAGAATCAAGGTTTATAACAGAATGTCTAGAGAGAGACTTTGAACCTCACGTACCTACCACACCTATGCCTTGGGACTTCATTGTCACTTGCCCTGCTGGTATATTAAAGGTACAGATTAAATCAACAACACATAAGTCATCGACTAATAGTTATACAGTGAGCACAAGTACAGGATTAGCTCACAAGGCTTCCATGTGTGATACTATAGATGTAGTAGGATGCTACGTTATACCTGAAGACACTTGGTGGATGATACCAAGAAAAAAAATAAAAGCTTTATCTATAAAGTTAAGCGTACTACCGCAAAGTAAATCAAGATATAAAAAATACCAAGAGAACTGGAGCATATTCTATGAGTAAAACAACCATACTAATTGACGCTGATGTGTTAGCATTTGAATCGTCAATCATAGCACAAGAAAATATACAATGGGAAGAGGAGCTTTGGACTGTACACGCAGACATGGCAGTAGCAAAGCAAAGAGTACTAGGAAGGATAGAACAATTCAAAGACCTACTCAAAGCAGATGAAGTAGTGTTAGCACTTAGTGACCGAGCAAACTTCCGAAGGAAACTATTCCCTGATTATAAATCTAACAGAAGGAAGTCAGTACTACCTATCATCTTAAAGCCTATGAAGCAGTGGATGATAGAGGAACTAGACGCACAACTGTGGGCTAATGTAGAAGCAGATGATGTGTTAAGTATCTTAGCTACTGAAAGACCGAACAGGTTAGACAAGAGAATCATTGTATCAATAGACAAGGACTTCAAGAGTGTACCAGGAATCTTCTATGATTATAACAGAGAAGAATACCACGAACCTACTGAAGAAGAAGCAGATAACTTCCACCTACTACAATCACTGATGGGAGATTCAACAGATGGATTCAGTGGTGCAAAAGGAGTAGGAGCTGTGACTGCTAAGAAGTGGTTAGACGAACACGGATACACTTGGGAATCTGTTGTCGCAATGTACGAGAAGAAAGGACAAGATGAACAAGATGCCTTAATGAATGCTTGGATGGCTAGACTATTAAGAAAACAAGAATACAATAAAAAACAAAAACAGATAACAAAATTATGGACACCGAAGAACTACCAAACTCAGGAGAGAAAGAACATTATGCCTCTGGTGCGAAGCGTGACAGGGCTACTGGACGAGGACGATTCAGCCTTATTCCTCCAATCGCCCTTCGCTCCCTTGCCAAACGATTTGAAGAAGGAGGAAAACTCTACGGAGATAACAACTGGCACAACGGATTCCCACTCAGTAGATTAATAGATAGCATGAGTAGACATTTGTTAGCACTTAGTGAAGGAGATGAATCAGAAGATCACGCAGGTGCTATACTGTGGAATGCCAGTGCGTTCCTGTGGACCGAAGATCAAATAACAAAAGGTAGTTTACCTAGTGAACTAGATGATAGGAGTTATAATAAATGATAGCACCTATAGAAAAAGAGCAGATAAAAGCAGATGGATTTGATGAAGCTATCATAGGTCAAGAGTACAACGATGGAAGATATGTTTATTCTATTGAAGGAATCTTAGAGATACTTATGATTAGAGATGACATGACAATGGAAGATGCTATGGAGTTCTTTAGTTTCAACATTGGAGGAGCTTACGTAGGAGAAATGACACCACTTTATATATGGACTGGAGACACGCAATAATGGAAGATGAACTAATGCCAGCTATAAGCGAGGCTATGATTAAACGCTTAGAACAATTATACCCTGACAAATGTCCTGACTTGACGAACACAGAAAAAGATGTTTGGTTTAAGAGTGGTCAAGTATCTGTAATCAGATTTCTTAGGCAAACTTATAACGATCAAATACAAAACAACATTTTAACAAAAGACTAGATATGTGTATGTCCTCACCAAAGATGCCTGAACCTTTGCCTCCACCAGCACCTCCTCCACCTCCACCACCTCCACCTACAGCAACAGCTTCAACAGTAGGATCACCTAAGAAAAGAACGAGTACTTCAGGTGTAAGGAAAAAAGGAACAAAACGTTTGACTGTGTCACGTAGACCTACAATGAGTTTACAAGGTGGACAAGCAGGAATACAGATGCCATCTTAATCTACTACTATTACTATGAATAATTTAATTACTTTATTTAAAAAGACTTTACTAGACGGAGCAACAAGTGCAGCACCTGGTAGTAGCATCTCATCTGAAAGAGCAAAAGGTTGGACCTTTGTAATAGCTGCAAGTGCTGTTACTAACGGTGCAGTGGTGGACATTGAAGCTGAGATTGCAGGTATTTGGTTTGTAATACACAGGGAAACTGTAGAAGCTAACGGATCATTTATGATTAGAGATGACCACGGACATTACGAAAAGATTAGAGGTAACATAAGTACTTATCAAGATGGTACTTACAGTGTACACGCCAGAGGAACTACACACTCTTTGTAAAAACAAATGTCAATCACCTTTCCATCAGAACAGTTAAAACCTAGTTCACTAGAAGGTTTACCTAATCAATTCACAAGACCTAGCTTTGAAGAGCTGTACGGTTTTGATGCGATTACTGATGCACTGTTAACAGAAGCCAATCAGGTAATACTAACAGAAGCTAGAGAGATAATACAGTTTGACGAAGGGTCACCAGTACCACCTACAGCTAACATTTATACAAACGCTGATAGTACACTAAGTGTTGAAATAACAGGTAGCATTGCAGTGTTTACTTATGATGCAGTACCTAATGCGGATCGGTATGATTTGTTCTTAATTAGATTCAGCCCTCTTAAAAGATTGATATTTCAAACTCCAACACCTACTAGAACTTTTGATTTGTCTTCTCAGTTTTCTTCTGGAGATATTTTACGAGCTTCGTACAGGGCTAGAGATACAACAACACAATTATATGGTCCATTCAGTCTTCCTATTATAAACTTTACCTTCTAACCTTTGTTCTTAAATGGCTAATAAAAAAATATCCGAACTTGTACCGTTAAACGCGACACCTGCCGCTAACGACATCTTACCCCTCAACGATACTTCACAAGGTACAACGTTTAGTGTAANAGTATCTGAACTACAAGCAGCCACTCAATCACTAGCTTCTAACTTGACTGACATCTCTACCATTGCACAAGCAAACGGTACGATGATTGCATCTGATGGTACTAACTTTGTAAGTTTAGGGGCAATAGATTCTACAGGGTTATCAGCAATACGAGGAGATTTAGGACTAGGTACAGCAGCTACAACAGCAAGTTCAGATTACGCTACAACAGCTCAAGGAGATAAAGCAGATAGTGCTTTGCAAAGTGGGGAAGAAGCGGTACAATCAGTCGCTGGTANGACAGGAACTGTCTCTCTTTTTAAAGCTGATATAAGTGACCTAGTATTAGGTACTGCGGCACTGTTAGATGTAGGAGTATCTATAGGTAATGTAGTTCAGTTGTCTGCTAATAATACATTACCTATTTTAGATGGAAGTAACTTAACAGGTGTAGGGGGAGCAGCAGGTACTGTATCGGAAAGCACTACTGCCCGTACACTATCAAACAGTGACAACGGNAAAGTTATNGTTTGCTCAAATAGTTCTCAAATCATAGTAACTTTACCTAGTGGATTAAATTCAGGGTTTGGTTGTACAGTAGTTCANTCAGGCACAGGCGTTGTATTGATCGAGGGATCAGGGGGTACTATTGTTTACGGGTTTGGTAATAAGACTTCTACTGCTGGTCAGTATGCTTCTATTAATATTTATAACGCTGGAACTGACACCTATGCCTTAGAAGGAGACACGCAAGTACCGCCATTTGTAAATACTTATTCACTAGAACTAAACGGCACTAATCAATATCTGAGTTTTGCTTCGGCTATTTCTACGCAGGTATATGCTATGTCTGTTTGGTTTAAGCCTGATGTTACAATAACGACAGTCGGCAGCATAATGACTTTACTGTCTGGTAGTAGTGCTAATCATCTAACATTAGGTGGTAATATTTCAGGTGGTTTAAGTG
>JGI20156J14371_10002170_pt1 | contig 15707 bp, 18 predicted proteins | sample COG_06_FD_14371 | JGI IMG/M metagenome (IMG submission 14371)
AATGTTTTCACTCTTTGAAGTTTTGTTATCTGCTTTTACATGATTCAATCGAAACCCTTAATACCATTTTTTTTTATGGAAACGGATTAATCGGAAAAGAGATGCATCATGGTCGGCGTTATTGTTATGAAAAGGGCATAATTTAAATTATCTTGGCCCTATGATAACTGAAACTCTATATTTGAATAAACGATTACTGAGTTGTATTCTTATGACATTGTGTTTCAGTGTTTCGGGTTATTCTCAATCAAAGCCCGTCCAACTCTTTAATAAAATGTTTAACGACACAGCATCAGCTGGAAAGTTAAAATGGATTGCCTATCCAACTTTAGCTTATTCACCGGAGACGAGGTGGGAAATTGGCGCGGCGGCAGTCCTTTTATACTATGCAAAAAAAGACACTTCCAACCGTTTGAGCGAGATAAGCGGGTTTTCTTTTTTTACTTTAGAGCGTCAATACGGCGCACATTTTGAACACGCCTTGTATTCTGACAAAAACAATTGGTTTGTGTTAGGAAAATTAAAATTTCAAAGTTACCCTTTAGCGTATTTTGGAATAGGACCAAATATTGGTGGAGAGGAATTGGCTATAGCGAATGCCAACTCCATATTAATTAGAGAGCGCTTATTAAGAAACATAAAAGGAAATTGGTATTTCGGAATTGAATTGGATTTTGAGCGATTGAGTAAGGTTAATTTTGATTGGCTAGGCAATACTCCTCCCTTGGACTATATTTTAGGACAAGATGGCTACGGTAATCTAGGCTTAGGCTTAGGTTTAGTTTATGATAATCGGCATAATGTGCTTAATGTTCGTCACGGTTTTCTTTCCGAGGTCGGCTATCTAATTTATGAACCCACTTGGGGATTTACCAATAAATTAAGCACCTTGTTTTTAGATAACAGAGCATTTTTTAAATTAAAAAAAAGAAATGTATTGGCCCTGCAAATGATTGGCCAGTTTTCGCAAGGAGACGTTCCGTTTAACCAGCTTAGTATGATTGGTGGGGAAACAATGATGAGGGGCTATTATCTCGGAAAGTACAGAGACAAAAACATGGTGGGCTTACAAGCAGAACACCGTTGGCTACCATTTAAATTTAGCAAGCGACTTGGAGGTGCTATTTTTGCTGGGGTTGGATCGGTTGCACCAAACCTTCATTTCGATAAATTGCTATGGACCGCAGGCGGAGGACTTCGTGTTTTACTTTTTCCTAAGAGAGATATTTACACGAGACTTGATGTTGGATTTAACCCTGATGGATATGGCGTCTATTTTTTTATTGGGGAAGCTTTTTGAGCTATCCCACCAGCTATCGGAGATGCAGTTTAGGTTTTGTTAGGCATCTTTTACGTTTTACTTATAAACCCTATTCCGAGAGAAAATTTTACGTACCACCCCATCATCAACGTGTTGTTTAAGTTGTTGATTCTCTCATTTGTAACCTCCCTAGTCCAATTACTACTATGCACACTTTGTCGATAGCCTATNGAAAAAGAGTAATTGANAAATGTACTTCTGTGTTTAATTAAAGGGAATCCTGCTAGGATATTTATATCTAAATAATAGTTGTTAGAGATAAACGATTCTTGTGATTCCGGGCCGATTACAAAATCACCAAATTTTGGATATCCATCATTGTTAGAAAAATTCCACTTACTAGTAAATGAACCGAAACTCAAGTTAGTTGACAGGAAAAAATGCGAACTGCTGTCTCTCAATAATGCATGATAGCCAATACCAATACTTTTTCCACTTCCAAACCAATTTCCATCTAGTTGTAACTGGCTACCTCTTTTGTCAGATCCAAGTAAACGTGAATTATGTATGTCTCCCTTTATGGCCAAGCCGTTTTTAAATAAAAATAAAAATTCAAGACCGAGTTCTCCAGATTGTCCGACAGTGCCTAATAGGTCTTGACCTTGAACTTGACTATTGCTATTTGTAAAATTATAGTTCCCCGAGTTTTGTATTCCAACATTTCCATTTAAAATTAATCCCAGTTTATAGAATTCAGGGATGCTATCATTGGTGCCACCGAAGGATAGTGTGGTAAAAAGTGTAAAGAATGCAAAAATAAAGTTATTCATGTTTCCTATTTTGCCTAACGTTTTAGCTAAGCTAAGTAAAATCGATTTGGCAGGCTAGTTTTAATGCTAGATTTTAATTCAGGAGAAAGCCCCCTCCATCGCTAGAGGAAATTAATAATGATGGTATGAATAATAAGTATAGTTTTTTTTAAATTATTTTTCATTTTTACTAATGTGAAGCATGAGAGAGTATGAGGTTTAATGATTGTTACTCTGCAATTTGCAAGATACGTAATTTTAGCAAATAGCGATTCACGTTTGCACCCAAACCGCTATTGCTTTTATACCTTATTGTAAGTAGTTTTTATTCAACTTCAGTAATTAAATCTTCTCTAGTTTTTCTCACCTTTTTAAGGTTGACTAGCCAATCATTGTCTGCGTCCCTATATCCTAAAGGAAGTAAAACACAGCTTCTTAATCCTTTTTCTTTAAGGTTTAAAATTTCATCCACTGCATTAGCATCAAATCCTTCCATTGGAGTAGCATCAACTGCTTGAAATGCAGCGGCAGTGATCGCTTGTGAAAAAGCGATGTAAGCTTGTTTTGCAGCATGATTGAAATTCTCTTCAGGATCTCTTGGAGGGTAGCCTTTCAAAAGCATTTGCCTGTAATTCTCCCAACCTTCATTTTTAAACCCTCTTACCTCATTAACTAAGTCAAACATCTTGTTAATTCTCTCTTCAGTATATGTATCCCAAGCTGCAAAAACTAATAAGTGAGAGCAATCTGAGACAACAGACTGATTCCATGCTATTGGTTTAATTTTATCTTTCACCTCTTGATTGGTAATCACATATACTTCAAAAGGTTGCAACCCACTAGAGGTTGGTGCGAGAGATATTGCTTCTATTATATTATCAATTATTTCTTGAGGTATTACTTGACGGTTCATTGCTTTTGTAGCATATCGCCAGTTGAGTTTATCTATTAATTCCATAATTTAGTTTAATTCGTGTAATAATGTTTTTGCTGCAAGTTTTCCAAGTTCGTTTGATGCTAATGGACTAGATCCGGTAAGTAGTCTTCTATCAACACAAACTGTCTTATCCATTTTAGTGTTCATCAAATTAACACCAAGGTTTTTTAACTTTTCACTTAACCCATATGGCATTTTTCCTGGCAGGTATCCGAACATTGGTGTTTTGTTGTCCACTGAATCAGGAAATACAGCCATATTATATCCTTTGTATAAGAATTCTTGATTATCCAAAGTGGTTGATAAGAATGCTCCAGGTCCATGACAAAGACTTATTGTGAATAAATCCTTTTCATTTGCCCATCTTAGGATTTTTGCCACGTTTTTATCCTCAGGAATACCAATCATAGCTCCGTGACCGCCAGGCACAAAAATAGCTGCATAGGAATCTGAATCGTCGAAGGATGAGTTAATGAAGTCTGAAATTTTTAGTGGTTTATCAAAGCTAGATCGGAGTTCGTTGAAGATTGCCTTTACGTGCTCATCTTTCTCTGGGAAAGCCCACATCTCAAATACCACAGGCTTTCCTGTTGGAGTAGCAATTTCAAACTCGAATCCTGCGTTTTTCAGATGAAGCATGGGCAACAAAGCTTCAACTGGATGATTTCCGGTGGAGAAGGATTTACCGTTTTTCATTTTTAAATTCTTTTCTTCAGTGAAAATGACCAGAATTTTTGATTTTTTCCCTTGGTATTTTTGATAGGATATATTTTCAAAATCTGTTTTTTCCGATACCCCCATTTTTAATGCCATTTTGGATGGGCTGTATGATCCGTCTGCTTCCAGTTTTGGAGCAAAACCCAATATTTTTTTTAACATAACTTTTGTGTTTTTAATTTCAACATCAAAAGTAGAAGAGAGTTTTTGGATAAAAGTTACCCTATGGTAATAAACCTAATTTTTAGCTATTGCTGCTCGCACCCGGCTTAAGCTTTGTTGAGTTATACCTAAATAAGAGGCTATGTGATAATTGGGGACGTGTTGTTCAATATTAGGGTATTCTTCAAGAAATAGACTATACCTTTCTAATGCTGTTAATTGTAATTGGTTTAATATTCTTTTGTGCAAGCTAACCACGTGTCGCTCTAAGTTTTTTCTTTGGAACGATTCAAATTCTGGAAATTGAATATATATGTCATTTAGCTTTTGAGCATTGAATTCAATAACGGCCGAATCCGTTACACATTCGACTGTAAGTGAAGCTGGCTCATTATCGTAGATTGCCATAAAGTCACTAATCCACCAATCTTTAATGGCAAACTGTAACGTATGCTCCTTGCCTTCTTTGTCAACACAGAACGAACGAAGACTGCCTTGAATAACAAAGAAGGTCTTTTTTACAGTTTGACCTTCTCGGATTAAAATCTCCCCTTTCGACACCATTTTTTCTTTGGAAATAGAATAGATATACTCCTCAGCTTGTGAAGAAAGAGAAATTGACTTTTTTATTTTGTTGATTAGGTCTTGCAATGGTTATTTTTTAATTACTGGTGCAGTATTCGCGGCCTTGTAATGCCGTTGAGGTTTTGTTAAACTCATTTGTTTTTTAGTTTTTCTAAAGTGTCAGGAAAAATTAAAACTATGCCAGATAGTTTTTTCTTAAACGCAGAGATTGTCTTGTTTATATATTTATTTCTAACAAGATCATCTGCTATTTTTCCTTCGAAACCATATCCTATGTATGTTTGTCCATATTTTTTGGCCCCCGGATTATAGCCCCTTTCTTTTGGGTACCAATTATCAACTTGAAAAACTTCCACTATTAAGCCTCTGTATTCGCTTAATACATATTTTACTTTGTCTTTTCGGCTTTCTGCAATACGCCAGATTTCTTTAGTTGCATTGTAGATTGCATTAAGTCCAGAACCTCTTTTGTAGGATTTATTGATGTTAATAATTAAACAATCATCATCTATGTCCTCCAGAGTTTGGGCATTATATATTCGAATTATTTCATCAGATGTCATCAAACCTTTTTCAATTGAATTAATACCACCCTGTTTATTGCCTCGAGCAAAGCGGTTAAATGATGGTATATACCTAAATGTATCAATTAAACTTGCTTCAATAGCAAAAGATTCTTTTTCAGTTAAACCATGTCGCACGATAATATGCTTTACATCTGCAGCGCCAATGCGTCTAATCTCGGAGTATTTCAGACCGTCCTCTTCATCATCAATTTCTTGATTAATATGTGCGAATACTCTATTGTCTTTTCCTTTGCCAACGTAAAATGGTTCATTCTTCTCGGGGTCAATTAGCAAATAGACATAGTATTTTAAATTTTCCTTGGTTCTTTCATCAAACATATACAAATATTATTGGGTGTGATGTTTAGCTAAAGTAAGCAGAAACGCTAGGGTAGGCAATGCTGTTTGATTTGAGGTTTTCTCCTCACGACTAAAGGATGTCATGCGTTTTGGCAGTAGTTTAAAATTTATAATCTAAAGTAATTAAAATAAAATAATTATTTTTTTATTCACTGTTTTTTTTGATATGAAGTGATCATGTTTTCATGCGCTAATTATCTTATTGTTGTCGGATAAAACAAAACTGATTTCCGCATTGCTGATAGCGTTGGCAGGACATACTTTTTTGCAATTTTGGCTTGTGTGATGGCTTCAGCGAATTGCAAATGTGTATGGCTTTAGCGTGGGCTTTTCAGGTGTTTAATTCCAAATTCATTTTGAAATAAATTATTGATTTCGGTTGAATCCAGTTTTCTCTCTGTTTTTTCGGTTTCATTATATATTCGTAGTATATCTCCTTTGATAAAATAAAAGGAATCCTCTTTTAATATTGAAAAACGTAAACTATTATGAAAGGGATAAATGGAGGTGTCTTTATATCGATTTGCTATATCGCATAAAATAGCTGATTCTGATTTTGTTTTTTTTGGTAGGACAATCATTTGTTCATATAAATCCTTTTCTTTTCGGAAAATAACAAGTTCATTTTTAGTTATTTCAGTTTTAAAGCTCATGCCATAAACTGAATATTTAAGCGGTATAAATTCAGGAATTAGTTTTACCGATGGCCAACCAGAACCAATGTCAATAAAATATTTTTTACCTTCAATGACAATAGACAACATTCTATGGCACTCTACATTATTAATAAATGATGAATGTAAACTTGTTTGAATGTCATGCTTTCTAAGTACTTCTTTAAAGTGAAGTACTTTGTCAGAGCATGTTCCTCCCAACGCTAAATCCTTATTTTGAACTTTATTGAGCATAAAGATATTATGAAACGGAACAGTCTTAAACTCTTCTAATAAAAGGGATTCTATTTGAAGAATTAAATTCATTTGTGGCTTATTCCTCTTTTAGTTATTGCTTTATCAAAAACTGGATATTTATGATAGTAGTCATTGTCAGCAATGTTTTTATCAAAAAACTTACACCAAATTTCCTTTAGTGTTTCTCTTTCTGTTGTATTGTCCTTTGTTAGGTATTCAACAACTAATTTTCTTATACCTGTTCCCACATCAAAAGATGTTTTTTGTCTTTCTGTTATTTCTTTTGGTAGATCAGAGGTAAATAGGTTTCTTAAAATTTGTTTCTCTTTCAAGTCTTTCAATGGCAAATCTTTAGAGATAGCGTATACTTCTTTATCTAAAAATGGACATCTAATCTCAATAGTATTTGCCATCGAAGATAAGTCTAGTCTTCTTAATTCTGTGTAATGAAGATTTTCTATTAAAATAACACTCTTTTCTCGTGCTTCGGAAATATCATTAGATATTTTATAACCACAAAAAAATTCATCTGCCCCTTCTCCAGAAATTACAACTTTTAATTTGTCATTTTTTGCAGATTTTGATAATAGGTAAGTTGCTAACCCATTACTAATAATTGAAGGGTTGTAACTTTCTGTATGGTAAACTACTTGTTCGATTAATTTGCCAATTTCTTCTTTATTAGGTAATGGAATATAGCTTATTTGATTTTCTATTTGCAGATGGTTAATTAGAAGTTTTACAAAACCAATATCTTCATTTTCTCTATTACCTAATGTATAATAAATCGCATCTGTGGAATGTTTCGAGAGGATTGAGGCAATGATGGAACTATCCAGACCACCACTTAGAAAAACACCAACCTTTTCATCATTTAGCGGGATTCTCTTTAATGTAGAATCTATAATTGATTTTTTTAAAGAAGACTTTTCCGTAAGAGGAAAGGAATGTTTTTTTAATGAAAGAACTTTCTGATTAATAATTTCCGAAAAACCTTTAGGAATAAACTCAAATGATTCAATTTTATCAAATGATTTAAGTTCGCTACAAACAAATTCTATTTTTTCGGCATTACCATAAAACAATGGCTTTTTACCTATATAATCTCTTATCGTAAAAATTTTATTTGTTTCATTATTGTATATGATACCAGAGTAAAACCCATCAAGAACATTAATAATATCAGTACCAATAATTTTGTACAATGGTAGGATAATTTCAATATCAGATTTAGAATGTAGTGTTATACCATATTCTTTTGCGAGTGCAATAGAATTGAAAATCTCACCATTAAATGCTCCAACTAAATATTCAAATTCAAACGGTTGCATTCCATTTTCAGTTTTATCGTTTATTACTAAACGGTTAAAACCTAAAGAAAATAAATAAGAATTATATATTTTCGAACTATCCGTTCCTCGGTGTTTAATTCGAGATAAAGCATCTAAACAGTCTGTTTCTTTATGATTACCGATAATTGCAACTATGCCACACATTTATATTTCAGTTTTATTTATCCATTTTATGAATTTTTTAAAAATATCATTATGCTTTACTAAATTTACAACACTCAAACTTTCGTTAGCTCGATGAATATTACTTGAGCTGTCATTAGGTCCAAACCCACGTAATAAGCATTTTTTGGGATATTAGTTAGGAAAGGACATTTAGTGAATTTACTTAAGGATCTGTTAGCGTAAATTGCTTTACCTTCATAAATAGAATTATTCATTTCATCAATGAACTCGGGCTTACTTGTTGTTTCAGGTAAATGAAATATCACTGGAACATTATTTTGATAAACGCCTGTTTCTTCCACATATATCTTTGAATTAAATTCTTTAATGTGTTTTGGGATTACTTCAAATGGCGTTTTTCCAGCAACCTCTTCTTCTCCTTGTATAATCCATAAGATATTTGGCAACTCTTCGTTATTGTTTTGTAATTCAATCAGTGAGAATATACGACTTATTAAGATACCTTTATTATCAGCTATTCCTCTTGCATAATATCGCCCATTTTTTTCTATGAGTTCAAAAGGGTCTGTATCCCATTTATCTGCGTTATGTATTTTTTCTACATCATAATGAGCGTATAATGTTACTTTTTTGGCAGAATTTTTATTCGCATATTTTGCTATTATTACAGGTTGATTGTATGAACTATTTCCTTCAATAGAGATACTAAATCCTATCGATTTTAATAAATCGATTACTAATTCAATTCCTTGACTATTAGATGATTCATCATTGGCAATTGTTTTAATTGCAATGATTTTTTTTAGTGTATTAATCATACTTGCTTATTTCAATTATTAATCTTAATTCATTTTTCCACCCTTCAGGTAAATAAAAACCTAAGGGTGCAATAAGTCCATTCTCTAACCTTCTTACATCTTGTGCATATACTTCATTTCTTGTATATTTTTTAAAAAAATCAAGGATTTCGTTCGCGGAATCAAAATCTATAGCCTCTTCCTTACCATAATCATCAAAAGGAATTGAATGTATCCAAGTAGCGTTATTCTTTGAAACTCGATACATTTCTTCTACAGCTTTTTGCGGAAATAATGAATGGTCAAGCGAGTGGTGTGTGTAAACTATAGTAAAGGTATTATCAGAAAAAGGCAGATTATGCATGTCTGCCTCAGTAATGAAATCCGCTCTAGGGTAGATGTCAATAGCTTGAATATTGGTATAGCCTAATTGTTTAAAAGCTTCAACTTCAATGCCATATCTAGATCCAACACATAGTATTTTTGCTTTCGTTTTTTCCTGTATATTTACTTTTGATATTATGTCAATATGTTTTGAAAATAGCTTCAATTCGTATAATCGACCTACTTCTTTCCATTGCTTTTTTTTATAGTCTTCATAACTATTTATAGGGATTAGTTGTTTCATATTTCTGGTATTATTACGATTATTGTATGCTTAGGTAATTCGATATTATTTAAGACCTTGTCTATTGATTCGATAGTAGATTCTACTATTTTTTCATCTTTCCAAGATACCTTATATGCAAAGATTACTCTGGTTTTAGGGGAATAGTAAACAGTAATAAGTTTCTTAATGAGGTACCAATCTCTATAAGACTGATATAAAACTAAATTTGGTTTTGATGAGAATGTTTTTGCTAATTCTTTGTTATCAAATTGGTTTAAATCGCGAAGCCTTTCAATACTTGTAACAAAAACATTTTGACTATTTGTAAAAGAAGTAAGATCTATTTTTGAAATCGCACAAATTGCATTTAATGCACTTATGCCTGGTATGACTTCGTATTTATAATTTGACTGTTCAAAATGGGTTACATATTCACTTAATGTAAATTGTTCTAAATACTGTCCAGAATAAAAAGAGGAATCTCCTGGCATTAATAATGCAATGCCTTTATTGCTTGAATATGCAGTTTCAATAATAGATAGAACTTTTTGATTGTTTATTTTTCCTGTAAACAATTTTTTGTTTTTAAATAAGGACTTGAAATCTTCCCCTATCATTTCACCAATATAAATTCCTATCTCAGCTGCTTCAATAACTTTAAGAGCCTTCAACGTTAGGTAACCAGTATCTCCACCTGGACCAATTCCTATTATATAGATCATATATCCAACGCTCTTATTTCATAAATATCCCCAAGTCTTTCAAATGTATATTCTGTAAGCAATTCCCCTTTATTATTCAATAGATAAATAGAGGGGGTGTTAGAATATCTTTTGTCATTTTCAAAACAAATATCACTACCGCCCACAAAAACAAAAGTAGGAGTAACCAACAAGCCTCTCAGTAATTTTTCGGCCTCGTAAATAACCTTATTATTTTTTACTAATTTTTTATTGTTGCTATCACAATAGATTTGTTCATCCATATTATTAATATAAATATTATGAGCTGAATGCGCATTAAGAGAAACTACATCGTGTTTTTCTGTTTCTAAATCATAGACTATTAAGTCACTCATTTTTCCAGTTCTCATTGTAAAATTATGAGCAATAGAATACAATTTGTTCTTATTAGCAAATATTGAGTTCAGATGACTATGAGAGTTCAACTTTAGCTCTATTGATTTACAATTTTCTATTCTTAATGGTTTATTTGATTTATGAATTTCACAAAAGGGTATGCTTAATATTTGGTTATAACCAGTGTGTGGAAATGTCAAATTACCTTTTATGCTATCTATCTGGTGTAATTCACTAGGTATACCAAATAACGCTATTTTTAAATCGACAAGTTCTCCATTACTAATTTTAGAATAGTATATTTCTGATATTCTTTCATTTATTGGGAATTCTCTATTTCCATTAGTGCCAAGTCGCGCAAAATACCAATATTCCTTATGTTTAGTGATTCCGTAAAATTTACCTTTTAATAGTTGTTTATGAATATTGTTAACTGTGTCTAAAACAAAAATTCCTTTTGACGTAGAAAAAATGATTGAAAAGTTAAGTTGTTTTCCTTTCATTTTAAAGTTTAAATTCTGTTCAGAGCATAGAGTTTCTTTGTAATTAGCAATCTGTTGATTACTTTTCTTCCTCTGGCGATTCGAAACTTCGATTGTATGTTTAAAAACGGTGTTCATTATTAATAAATCATGTTTTCTGTAATGAATTTACGTTCTAGTTCAAAATTTCCATAATCTGTAAGTTTTTTTGACTTTATAGCGCACGCATATTTTATGTTTTTATTTTTCAAAATTTCAACTATATTAGAGTTGTATTGTCCATCTGTATAAGCATAAGATTCTATTTCAATACCAATTTCAAATAAAGCTTGTTTTGTTTGTTGGATATCTTGAAAGATGCCCTCAGTGCTAAGTTTTGTATATAAGTCATGATACATTGAATGCCCACCAATTTCGTGACCTAAACTACTTAAGTCTTGTAATTGATTTATGGACATATAAGAAACGTTATTTCTTAAATTATTACTATTTAGAAGAGTTTTTATAAATTCTTCTTGTTGAGTGATAGAATAACTTAAAAAAATAATTTTTTGTTTTCCTGTAATCCAATCATCTTTTTTATCTAACGTTATGTTCTCATTTACATAGTGGTAATAATAATCTAATGGTGCAATTTTACGTTCTTTACAGTAACCTATTACAGGATAAAAAGTTGCTTTGATGTTATACTTCTCTAAAATAGGTTTTGCATACAAATAATTATCAGTATAGCCATCATCAAAAGTTAGCGCAACTTGACTTGTGTTTGGTGCATCATCAAGGTTTGATATAGTTTTAAAAGAGTAATCATTTCTTAGGTATTCGAGTATTAACTTTTCTAGTCTTTCTTGCGAAATTAACGTACCTCTAATAAAATAAGCGTCATTAAAGTCTATTTTAGATTTAGGTAACACCCTATGAAACATTAATATCTCAATCATTAAATATCAATTTAGAAAGTTCTTCTAATGATTTAAAACCAATGAGTAATCCGTCTTTTCTATTATCTAAATTTTGATTGGCAAGTTTTTTACTCCACCCTTCTGTTCCTGTATAGCAAAATACTTTTTTCCCAAATTGCCAAGCATAACTAATTTCATTTAAAGTACCTGCTCCTCCACCTAAAGCAATTAAAATATCTGATGACGAAACAATTACGGAGTTTCGAGCAAAACCAATTCCAGTTGGGATTATAACATCTAAGTACTTATTTGCCTTCTCTTTATTATCAAATGGAAGAATACCAACAGTTTTACTGAGTATATTTTTGCTGTCCTTAACACCTCTTGAAACGGCTTCCATAGTTCCTTGCATTCCACCATTTACAATTGTGATCCCTTTCTTACCCAGCAGTAAACCAAGGTTATATGCAAACTCATACAACTCATTAGAACATTGACTTTTATTTGAACCTATGATACCAATTTGCATAACTGTAATTTTAAATTTTCTTGTTTTAGTGAAAACTTTTTAAACTCATTGATAAAGTGACTTCTATCAAAAGAATTGATTTGAATGTCTAATTCTATTAATCTATCTATTTCGTTTTTAAATTCATTCTTGTTCATGTTTTCATATAATAATTCTAAGATGTTTTTAATGTGTTTCTGATAAAAAAGTAAACGGTTTGTAAATTCAGTTTCTCCTTTGTATAAATATGAAACAAGTAAAGCACCAATCATATCTGAAAAATATTTTTCAGAACTATTTTCAATTGAGGAATAGTTAAAAGTCCTGTTGTGTACAAGACTAAAAAAGGAAACATCTCTTATTTGAAATCCTACTTCGGTTAATAAATGAGAATGTATCATGTCGCTTCTTCTGGCTGGTATGTTATTACTTTCTGCAAATCCCAAATGAGGTATATGAAAAATTTCAGGATTGAAAACAATAAAATTCCCACCTCTTAAAAGTTTTGACCTTGTGAATTCTGGCATACTACTTATATTGTTACTGAAAGAAATTTTAGTAATTGGTTTTCCTATAAGTATATTTTTCACAATAGAAATTCTGTTATCCGTATTTGATAGAAAAATAGAATAGTCCTTGTCAGAATTATTCTGATTGTAATAATCGTGAAATTCGGACTGTGCTTTAGTTTTTTTAGGTATGTACTCTCCTTTAAAAAAAACATTTAATTGACTTTCGCAATAGAGTAGTGACGGTATCGGTGGCGCATAAGTTGAAGGGGAAATAATTGCATCAATATTTTCATTCTGGTGATACAAATTTACAATTTCAGAAAAATAATTAGTTGAATAATTTACAGTATGTTTATTGTTTCTGAATTCACTTCTGCCAAAAAGCATATCATCATCTACTTGCCAGATAATGGAATCTTTAAACGTTTCAAAGTTCTCAATAATAAAAAATTGTTGTTGTATCCTTGCTCTTTGTATGCTGTCGATTCTTGTAGAACAATTTGCTTTACTAAAAAAAATAGAATACTTTTTTTCTAATTCTTGGATTTCAAAAAGGTTAATTACTTTAATGTTTAGTGGAAAACGTTCTAATTTACTCTCTATATTTTGTTTGAATGTCTTATCAAATATTACAATCGATAATATGTAGTTTTTGTTATTGTCAAAAGAATATGATTTTATGATACTTTCAATTATGTTATTTGTATTTTCTTCATTTTTTGTTGAAAATATGATATTTATTTTTGTCATTCTTCCTCATTTGAGAGCGGTGGCAAAAAATTGCTCTTTTGGTTTTTTGCGTTTTGGCTTGGGGTGTTGGCAAAAATCAAATGTGCAATTTGTGCGGTTGGCTTTTTTTTAATGAAACCTAACGTTTAGTATAAGATGTCGTAGCTGAAGGTAGGAAGCTATGCATTTTATACATTGTTAGCAATTTTATTTATTTTTTCTCTCTAATTGGCCAAACAAATCTTGCGCTATTTATAGGTACAGCATGCTGTGAACCTCCCTTACCCATATATTGATACCATGCCTCCTCACTATTAGCTAACTCAGATGTCCAAAAGTAATAACCGAAAAAACCAATACTATCTTTAATTTCATAAATAGCATACATTTCTTGTCTATCAGGAATTCTCCATCCATTGCCTAGAGATTGACAATATGTTTTTGCTTCTTCGAAAGTCATAGTATTTTTTGGATTAGTTCCAATTTCTATATTTGATAAAAAATTCTTTGTGTTATTTTTTTTATTTGTCTTTTCTGGTTCATATTCGTATCCATTTAAGACATCATTAATAAGTTCAATCCATAAGTCTTTTGTGCTGTCTATATCACGACGAATCCAAAAATGATAACTTGTCTCACTCCAATTCCAATAATCTTCAGAATTTAGCATTGAAGGTCTCAAATCTCGATATTCTCCTGCTGATAAAGTTTTGTTTTGTATTTTTTTTATATAATCCAATTTAATTCTATCAAAAGCGTCTGGATATTTTTGAGTGATTTCGTATATGTCTTTATTTTTTTTTAAAAATTCAAGTATGTTATACTTTTCAAGAAGCGGTTTCGTAAAAGTGATAAAATCCTTTTCACTCATTATCTGAAGGACACTTTTATGCAATAGAGTAAGAAATTTTGGGTTGTAATGACCAAACGAATAATTAGAATTTAAGTTTAGGTTATCTCTAGTATGTGGCCCTGATAAATATATTGGATGCTTAAACTTTGATTGAAAATCCTTATATGTTAACAACGAACGTAAATATTCAAATTTATTTAGTAACCAACCATCTCTAAACCCGTAATCAAACTGCCATCCCTGGCGAATAGGAGCAAATTTTGCGCTATCAAGGTTTTCTGCTAAGTGTTTTATTGCATTATTAATTTCGGGTGATGCAGATATTTCTTTATCAAAAGCTCGTGTTGGATCGATTTTATGTTCATTTTCTTTAATAATAGGAGCAATAGAATTTTTTGAAGGAATATCATTTTCAGAAAATTTAATATTGTCTTTGTTTCTATTGCTATCGGAATTGCAGCTAAAAATAAATTGAAACATTAATGTGCTAATTATTAATACTGATATTTGATGTAAAGGATTGATTTTTTTTACATTTTTACTAGAATTGCTTTTAGCTGTATTCAACATATTATTTCATTTTATATTATTGCTAACGATTAGCTAAGCGGTGTACATACCAAATTTAGCTCTACCAAACTTAGTAATATTTGCGATACTTTGCTAACCTACTTTATTTATAAGTGCGACAAAGCACTGATAACAGAAGGCTGGATGCAACAGACCGCATCTATAAATGCCTACCAGCAAATATTACGAGCAAACAGACAAACCTTTCAGAAAACTACAAAGTTAGGTATACCGCTTAGGTGCTGTTACCAACTGTTTCTTTTTTATAGAATATTATTGATGTCCTGTTTTCCGACTATAGACATAATCTCAATATCTTCACCATTGACTCTGAAGTAAATGCTGTCAGAACCACAAACACTGCGTCTATACCCAGTTTTTATGTAATCAACTGATTCAAATGAAAATGGTCTCTGGGTAATAATATCAAATTGGCTAAAAAATGAATCAAAGTATTTGTCAGCTTGATTTAGTCCAAATTTCCGAACTCCATAATGATGAATTCTTATTAAGTCTTCTTTTGCGTCATTACTTAATTTATATTTAGTCATTAAGTAATGATTTTGATTTAGCTAATATTTGTTCTTTACTTTCTTGAGTAAATCCACTTTTTTCAGCTTTATCTAATTTTGCCGCTATCCAATCAATTTGTTTTTGCTGCTTTCTAGCCTGTCTGATTAAGTCATTGATTAATTCACTTTTGCTAGAGTACTCCTTCTTGTCAACTTGAACCTTTAACCATTCGTCATTAGGTTGGGTAAATGATATGCTTTGTCGTGCCATAATATTAAGTTTGATGTAAATATACACCAAAAATGCACCAAAAACAAATTTCTTTTTTTGTTCTTGTCAGAAGCCTTATAGTTGGTAACGTTAAGT
>JGI20156J14371_10002178_pt1 | contig 15660 bp, 20 predicted proteins | sample COG_06_FD_14371 | JGI IMG/M metagenome (IMG submission 14371)
CACCTGTATTTTAAGCACCCTCAGAGGGTGAAGCGCCTCGGGTCGTTTTTAAATGAATAAACTTTTTTGATTCATGATATTCAATCTCAATAAGCATGGCACGCAAGACACATAAGCACTACGCAGAAGAATTTGGCGTCTCGGAAACAGTTTTCCGTGGATGGCTAAAGATGGGCGCACCGTATCAGAACGAACCCAAAATGATTACGTGGCTGAATGGTCTAACTCGAAAGTCGCCAGAAGTAAAAGCGTGGCTGAAAGCTCGTGGCATCAAGCCGGTGCCAAAGAAGTCAGAAGCTGCGAAGCCTAAAAACGCAAAGACTGCTGAAGACTTCCGCGATCATTACCAGAAGAAGCTGGAAGAAGCGACGATGACAAACGATCAGGATCAAGTAAAGTTCTGGTCGGATCTATTCTTAAAGCAGGACGAGTCGATTAGGCGGTCCGAGATACATGCGGCCAAGCTTGGTATTGACAACGGCACTGTTCTGCCAAGGGCCGAGGTTGAGCGAATCATGCGGGCAGTGTTCTATGCCGGCAACGCATGCGTGCAAGGTGTGCTGACATCTATGTGCGAGCAGCTTGTTGGATATGATGACCCAGGCGAATTGTATCATGCATTGAAGCCAGCAGTAACAGGTGGCCGGCTCTTTAGTGGATTTGATAAGGTGTCAAATGTGACAGGCGCGCCGAACATTCCTAGCTGGGTGGTCGAATGCGTAAAGCTTGAGTCAGAGCAATACCTTGGAAACAGTGAGAGCTTGTGGACTAAGTAATGACTGATCTACTGAAACTCACGCAACCAGACCCAGTTGATTGGTGTGAGCGCAACATCCAGCTTGACTACGGCAAGTTTGACGCGGCCAAGCATCCATTGATGAGTGAGCCACTTCGCAGCGCTGCCAACATGCGCGCCGGGATGACTGGCCTGATTGGTTCAGTTCAGCACGTCAAAACGCTGTGCGCTCAGTTGCTTCAATTGTATACGGCGCAGACCACGCCGAGCCGGCAGGCGCATTACGACTTAACTAAGGAAGCGCTCAAAGAGTTCAGTGATGACAAGTTTACGCCGCTCATCAATAACACGCCAGCGATCAAGCGCATCATTAATGACGAGCGCTTTGCGCAGACAACGTATTACACGCAATTCCCATATGGCTTTATCCGGCTGCTTGGCGCTCGCATTCTGGCGCATCGTAATTCCAAGACAATTGAGATGGTCACACTCGATGAGTCGTGGGCATATGAGACTGGCTGGATTGACCAGATCAAAGACCGGCTTTCAAGTTATCCGTGGAGCTGGCGCATGTTTCTGCCGACATCGGGCCAGACTGCTGGCAGTGAGATTGATGTGCTTTGGAAGCGCTCAACGCAAAAGGTCTGGCATGTGCCATGCGATTGCTGCGGCGAAATGATCCCTTACATTTGGACACAGCCAAAACAGAAGGACGGCGATCAACTACCTGGAGGCATGAAATTTGCAAGCGGCGACGATGTGTTGAATGAAGATCAATCAACGGATTACTCAAAGATTAAAGATTCTGTTTATTATGAATGCCAGCTCTGCGCCGGTCAGATGCAGTTTAATCCAACAACTCAGCACCAGCGCAATCAATCGGGCCGCTACATTTCGATGAATCCTAATGGCGACCCAAAGATCGACTTCTATCAATACAATGCCATGGCGCACTTTCCGTGGGATGACTTGGCCTGCCAATATCACGACGCAGTAGCATCCAAGAATCGCGGCGACTTGGAAGCACTTGAGAACTTTGTGCGCAAGCGACTGGCCGAGCCGTGGGATGTGTCGCGCTTTATTGTCTTATCAGACAACGAGAATAGTGAAGGTGACTATCCATCTAGCCAGATATGGAAAGATGCTGAATATACTTTCTGCACCATCGACGTGCAAAAGGATCACTTTTACTATGTCATACGATCATGGTCGAAAGGCGTAGAATCGCGCTTGATCGAAGCGCATAAGGCACTCAGTGATTTGCACATTGTCGAGATGTGCGATAAATATGGCATCTTGCAAAATGGTCTGGATGGCTCAGGAGTGTTTGTGGATGGCAATTACAATACAACTGAAGTGCAACGCATCGCTGCCAAAAATGGATGGATTGTATTACGCGGTCAAAACTGTAAACCATTCCGGCATCCAGATGGCATGCGCAAAATGTATTCTGAGCCAATCCCAGTTGACACATGGCAAGGCACCAACGATGGCGACGGCAAGATGAAATACTGTATCCAGTTCTGGTATGCTGAGAACGAGGCGCGTAGCCGCTTTGCTACACTGCGTGGAATGTCTGAGCCTAAGCGCTTATGGACACACTCAAACAACGCCGGCACGAACTATCTGAATCAACTCAATTCGTGGGCGAGAATAGCCAAGACTAATCCAAAGGATGGCAGCGTGTATTACGATTGGAAACAAACAGCACGCAATGATCACCTTTACGACTGCGAAAAAATGCAACTGGTCGCAGCAGCGATGGCTGGCCTAGTCGGTGTAAGCGAAAAGCCAACTGACGAGAAAGACTAAGACACCAGTATACTTGACACAGACGCGCTTACTAATGCGTGATTTTATCTTTTCAGTATGGTGCCATGTGGGCAAGACATCGGCGGCGACAATTGAAGCCTTAGAGACTTTGGCGGCCAATCAATATACAACTGCCGAGCAGGGCGGCAGATATGTCGTATCGGCATCGGTGCAAGGTAAATCATTTACCTATGAATTACCAGCCGGGCAATCGGGCGCTGACTTTTTAAACATGGTCCGAGAATCATGGCGCATGCTTCAAATTGGCGGCGTTTCTAATGGAGTGATGACAGACGCCGAGTTGCTTGCATACTTAATTGATACCAATGGCGAAGTCACAAACGTCACCGTTGCTAGTTTCACCAGACAGACTGAATATGGCTACTAAACCGATCAAAGCTTTCACTAAGCGCGCCAAGCGTGCTTTTCAATATGCCTTTTGGGGCAATGATAGCGCCTATCCTACTGCATCGACTAGCGCGCAACGTAATGCGCAAGGAGATATGAATGGCGACCTGCTCGACTTNATGAGCCGGCACAAGACACTGTTGCTGCGCAACGACGCTCGCTTTATCTATACCAGCAACAGCACAGTCAGTGGAGCAGTAAAACAAAAGAGCGGCAAAGTGTATGGCGAGTCCTGGCGCTTTCAGTCTCACTCACAAGATGCTGACTTTGTCGCTGCTGTTGAAGCCGACATGGCTGCTATTGACGGGCTGATTGATATTCGCGGTCCGCAATTCTCATTCCGGCGCAATGTCAAAATTGAGTCGAAGTCACTCGACGTCGATGGCGATGTATTTGTATTGCTTACAGAATCAAAGACTGGCTTTCCAAAATTACAATGGCTAGAAGCACATCGCATTTGCAGCGATCCATACAGCAACGAGGACCGCGTAGAAAGCGGCAAGTTCCGTGGATTAAAAATTAAAAGCGGCATCATTTACAATGACTTCGGGGCCGAGGTTGCATATCGAGTCATGGGCGAAGACCGGGAAAGTTACCGCGATGTATCGGCTCGCGACATGATCCATATCACAGATCCTGATTGGTTCTCACAGGGTAGAGGTGTGCCAGCCATTGCTTCTGGTATGCTCGACTGGTATGATCTGGCAGAAGTCAGAGATTACGAGAAGATCGGCCAGAAAGTTAATGCGGCACTAACTCTTAAAGAATCCAACGATACCGGCAAACGTGATACCGCCACCAGCATTATCAACGGCCAGGCAGGCGCTACTCAGGCGCCATTCCAAACCGAGCTACTCGCAGGCGGCACCATTCGATATCTCAAGAACAGTTCAAAACTTGAAACGCATGAAAGCAATCGACCCAGTGATGGCTTCTTAAAATTTAGCGACAAGATTGAGGCTGGAGCCTTCTACGGCATGGAATGGCGTCGAGAGATGCTTGATAGTTCCGCAGTCGGCGGCGCTGGTGTTCGCGCTTTTCAGCGTGATATCAACGATTCGATTAATGATCGCGTTGAGTGTCTGGCCCGATTCCGCAAACGCATGGCGCTTTACATCATCGCCAAGCGCGCCAAGCAAGGTATTTACACACTGCCGGAAGACTGGACCAAGTGCAGCTTTACCAAGCCGCGTGAGTTTACCGTGGACGATGGCAACGCACGCAAGGCAGACCGCGAAGATTTACGCGCTGGCGTCGCATCTGAATACGACATCCTCGCCAAGCGTGGATATGATCCAATCGAGTTTACTACTCGCCGGGCTGAATACTTAGCGCAGCGCAAACTAATCGCACAAGCCAATGGTCTGGCTGATGCCGAACTTGGCACCGTGCTGATGCCTGGCGATATCCCTTTAGAAATCGAAGACGAAGACACTGAATCAGAAGAATCTCAGTCACTTGACACATAAACCCATATATAACTTATGACTACACAAAATAAATGGTTCGCAATGGACCGCAAAACAGACGCGGAGGGCAATCAATCCACCGAGGCTGAAATATACATTTACGACTCAATCGGCGGATTTGGTATTTCAGCAAACGAGTTCATTGACGAGCTGAAAAGCTTAGGCGATGTTGAAACTATCAATCTACGCATCGCTTCTGGCGGCGGCTCGATTGTTGAAGGCAACACCATATACAACGCACTCAAGCGCCACAGCGCTAAAGTAGTCACACACGTTGACTCGCTCGCAGCTTCGATGGCATCCGTCATCGCAATGGCCGGCGACGAGATCCACATGGCAGCCAATGCGCTGTTGATGATCCACAACCCTTGGACCATGAGCATGGGCGGCGCCGAGCAACTTCGCAAAGATGCCGACTTACTCGATAAGATGGAATCAAACATTCGCACAAGCTATGGCCGCTCAAACCTAAGCGCCGAAGAACTTGACGCAGCAATGGAAGAAGAAACTTATTACACCGCAGAGGAAGCACTTGAAAATGGCTTTATTGATGTAATCAGCGACGCAAACCTTGCAGCAGCTTCGATTGGCGATATGGAATCTCTCAAAGAGTTCAGCGCCATTCCACAAGCTAAGATCGACGGCATCAAGATTGAGTGCCAAGCACGTCAAATTGAAGTGTGCAACGCTCAAATCGAAAAGCTACAAAACGAAATCGATTTGCATGAAGAGCAAGTTGCATTGATTCAAAACGAAATCGTTGATTCAAAAGCAGAAGTTGAATTGCTGAAGACAGAACACATCGACGCACTCGCATTAGCGACCGAGCAAACCGCACAAGCGATTGCAGAAAAGGCCGCAGAACTTCTCGCTGAATCTGGCACACCAGCCATCGAAGATGCCATCGAAGAGGAAACACCCAAAGCGATGACTGAAGATGCATTCTGGAAAGAATACAACGCACTGAAAGACGCACGCGACTTCCAAGGCGCTCAAGAATTTTATGCCGAACATAAATCTGTGATCGGTCAATAATCACCCAACTAAAATACAAATAACATGGCTAATACAATTGCAGGTGTAAACCTAGCTCAAGTCGCTCAAGATAGCTTACCAGCTCTTACTGACTTGTTCGCTCCTCTATCCGCACTATCCACAGACTTCTCGACTGATATCTCTCAGTCTGGCGAATCTGTCACCACTCGCATCCCGACTAACGTCACTGCGGGCGATATGACTACTGGATACCAAACCAACGAGTCTGACGTAGCAATGGTTGCTAAGACTATCACACTCAATCAGTTCAAGGGATTCACATACGGATTCACTGACCTAGAGCGCAGCAAGTCTGAAATCGATTTGAATCGCTTGTTCCTTGAGCCAGCACTTGAAGCAGTAGGCGAGTCCGTCTTCAGTTACATCTGGGACCTCGTTGTAAATGCTAACTTCGCATCGACTGAAGTCATCACCGCCGCAAACTTTGACCGCGACGATCTGGCTGACTTCAACGCACTGTTGACAAGCGCTAAGGCTCTCAAGTCTGGCCGCTCGCTCTTCTGCAACCCTGCATACTATGCATCGCTTGTAAAGACACTCAACAGCGCTGAAATCCCAGGCATGACTGCTGACAAGGCCGAAGCAATGGTTCCTCGCGTTGCTAACTTCGATACCTACGAAACAAGTCTTGCAGATGCAAACGGCGAAAACCTCGCTGCTTTCGCATTCCAAAAGTCCGCTCTGATCATGGCAGCACGCACAGTAGTTGCAGACGAAATGACTGCTAAGGCTGGCGTTGATGTCGAGACTGTAGTTATCCCAGGTCTTGGCCTTCCAGTTCAGTTCCGCAAATGGTATAGCGCTGACGGCACACTCTACTTCAACGTCAATGTTCTCTTTGGAGCATCTGTTGGAGTCGGCACAGCCGGACACCGTATCACAAGCGCGTAAGCTTATTCTAAAGCGCCTCGATTCGTCGGGGCGCTTTTTAATCCTTAAATTTAAAAAATTATGTTCAAACCATCAGTCACAATCCACCGCTCCGCAAAGGGCGACGTCAAGGTTTTGGAATGTTCCGAAGATGCTGGCAAGTGCTTAGACGCTTACAAGGCATGCGAAGAACCCGGCGAGATCGTTTACATTCGCAAAGGTCATACCGACAAGCAAAAGAAAGTCATCGGTCAGCCTGCGCCAATTAAGGCGAAAAAAGCTAAGAAGTAAAATTCTACCCAAACAAACCCACGCGGCTCGCTCAATATCGGGCGGGCCGCATTTGTTTACATTATGAGCTTTGACGACGAAATGAAAAAAGGATTTGCCGAGGCAGAAAGCTTTGCTGGCGAATCATTTACAATGAGCAATCATACTGGTGCGTTTCGCGGCGTGTTTCGCGGCGATGATGCACCAACCGACTTCGACAAGCTGCAAGGCTATGAAGTCAAAACGACTAACGCCATGAGCGTATCAAAGTCACTATTTATACGAGGTGCGCCACCAATGATCAATGAGGCGATCACCAAGAGCGACCAGACACGCTACATCATTACCGGCATTGAATCAGTCGATGCCGCTACCTGGGAAATCCTACTGCACAAGCAAGATGGCTAAAAACTTTTCAGTTGATTCCACGCTGTTCAAGGCGAAAGCCAAGAAGCTGGTCAGGAAACTGAAGCTGGACGAGCCAACTGTCGTTAGGGAGCAGGCTGGGCTATTGGCACAGCTACTGTCAAAGGTAACACCTCCATTCAAGTCTTTTCCAAAGATGAGTGGCAAGCCGACCTACACTACCGGCGGCGCAATGGGCGTCGGCAAGGCTGCGGTCCGCGCTGGCTTTTATTCGGCTGTAAAGAAAATGGGAACAGTTACAAACTGGACCGACAAGAATATGCGCTCAGCTATTAGAAGCGGGGACACGGCCTATATTCAAAAACGCTTGGAATACATGAAAGGATCGAACAAGCACAATTTGCGCGTCAGCCATTACAGTGACAACTTGAGAAACAAGCAACGCAACAATCGCGGCAGAGTTAATCGCGGCACTCAGCCAATTGTCATGCTTCAAAACAAAGACGTAAACGCCGGACTTAAGAGGGCAATGGACAACGTCGGTATCGCCAAGGCATCGTTCGCGCTCGCTGCGCTGCGCTTGGGGCGTCCGAAAGCGCCAGCGTGGATCGCTAAGCACTTTGGCAAAGTAAACACGCCAGTGAGAGTTACACGCAACCCAGCAATAGCAAGATTTACCAGCAACGCCAAAGGCTTAGACGTTACAATGCGCAGACTCAACGCAGTCGAGCGCTTTCGCATGGTCGCGATGGTCAAGAATTTAGAAGCATTGGTTCGCGCTAACGCCAAAAAGGCAGGATTTAAAACCCGATAATTTATGGACTTAACATACTACGACTTTGAGAGCGGGCTAGAGCAGGGCTTCAAAACCCTACTGGCCACAGCCAACATCGAGCTGCGCATCGCAGACGACTATGCCCAGGGCGATTTGCATGATGAGTTCGTCACTCTGGAGATCGACGCAGGTGCGCCAATTAGCGACCGGCATCAAAATAGCAGCGGCGTGTATGATAATTACAGTGGCTCTATAACTATAGAAGTGCAGACACCATTGGCCAGCTCTGATCAGGTCACCATTTCACCTACTCGCGACGAGTATAATGTCACAGGTGCAGGAACCGATGCTGCCAATGGAGTCTATGTGCGTAATGGCAACAGCATTGATGGTCGTCCAGCATACACGCTATATGACTCAGATGAAACAACTCCGCTATTTTATCTTTGGAGCGATACCCTGAACGCTTGGTATATTACAGATACACCCACTGATTTTATTCCACCAAACTCTTATTATTTTATATCTAGTATTAGTGCGACACCTCCAGAAACTGGCTGGCTGGTAAATGGTTTTGGCGAAGAGCCAGCTCCAACAGTTAATGCATCAACAATCCCGGCATTTAAAAGCCGCCACTCTCAATTAGTGGCCACTGTTCGCAAAAGCCTCGAAGAGATCGACGCGGCGATTCTAGCTAAACATTGGCCCGGCAATCTATCACCTACCCAAATCATACCAACTGGCACAGAGCGCAGCCACGAAGATCAACACCGAATATCAGCACTTTCTTATTCTATCCAATTCCGAATAGCTTGACACATAAACCCTTATTAAACCTACCTAATCACTAAAATATTATGGCATTACCATCTACATCACCCGCTAATTTTCCACAAGGTCTTGACGTTGTTACCATCAATGCTGTGACTTATATCGCAGACTCCATCGATATTGAGTCGCAAACAACTCGCGGCATTAATCGCACAGATGAGTATGGCGACTGGGCCGAGCAGCAAACACGCGCTTCTAGCGATCCAATCGAAGGCACTATGACTTTGCAGAAGGCTACAACTGCAACTGCATTCCCAACTGCTGGCACCGAGTTTACTCATGACTATGACGACAGTGGAGCTGCTTCAACATTGCGTGTTCTTAACGTCAAAGCATCTCGCTCTAAAGACGAGGCCGACGTATTTGAAATCGGCGTTCTAGTAGTCACTTACGGCGCATAGTATGTCTGATCTTGTAGATATAACGCTTACAGCTGCGTATCGAATCGGTGGTCAAATTAAAGCCATCGGTTCGACCGCAGAAGTAGCGCAGTGCCTGGCAGATGATTTGATTGCACGCAACAAGGCGCACAAGACAAAGGCAAAAAAGAAGACAAAGAAAACCGCAAAAAATGAGCCTACCGAAGCAAACAGCAACAGCGACGGCGGCGAGTAATTACGCGGCAGTCAGGAAATCAATTGAGCGGGCGCGCCTTTCACCTTGGGCGTCCGCTGTTGGCATTTGTATTGGAGAGTTTACTGTCGCGCCACTTTCTTTACGTTCTCTTGCCGATCTTGAATTAGCCGGCAATGCTTTCATCTGTGGCGACAAGCCAATCGAGGGCGACATTGCTGCATACATCTGGCGCCACATGCCAGAGTTTATGCCAAGCGCAGACAGCTCAGACTTTGTTAAGCGCATTGCAAAGGTTAAAGATGTAGAAGGATTGATCAAAGACATATACGCTCATTTAGCATCTTCAATTGAAGAAACACCAGCAGCTTCTAGTTTCGGTGGAACATCTAAAAAGAACAGTATGCCAGCGATTCCATCAATCGCGGCTCTCTGTGATGAATACGGAGCGGCCTACGGTATCGATCCGCAAGAAGTAGCAGATATTGATTTGCGCATAGTTTTTCAATGCTGCCGGGCGCAGCGTATTCGCAACGGCGAGAAATATGCCGAACCTAAACGACTCAGATCAGTAAAATCAGACTTTCTAAAATCACATGGCTAAAACAGAAATACAAGCAAGCGTTGGATTAGACACCACTAAGTTTCAGCGTGGCTTAGCGAAAGCAGATAAGGGTGTAACGAAGTTTGCCAAAAATGCCATTCGATCTTTCGGTGCAATTGCAGGTGCAGCTGGTCTCAGCGCATTAGCAAATTCTGCAATAAGACTTGGCAGTGAGATTACCAACCTCGCCAAACTATCAGGCACTGGCACCACTGAGTTTCAAGAGTTTGCGTTCGCTGCTCGGTCAATGGGTATTGAGAACGAAAAACTAGCTGATATTCTAAAGGATGTAAGCGATAAAGTTGGTGACTTCCTTCAAACTGGCGGCGGCCCACTAGCGGACTTTTTTGAAAACATTGCGCCGAAAGTAGGCGTTACTGCTGAGCAATTTCGAAACCTATCTGGCAAAGATGCGCTACAGCTTTATGTTTCATCGCTTGAAAAAGCCAACCTAAGCCAATCAGAGATGACATTCTTTATGGAAGCAATAGCGAGTGATGCCACTTTGCTGCTGCCGCTACTAGCTAAAAACGGTGAAGAATTAAACAAATTTGCTAAGGAAGCTCACGAACTTGGACTAGTGTTAGAAAAAGACACACTTGATAAGTTAAAGGCTGCGAGCGTTGAGATGTTCAAATTCAATAACATTTTAACAATCATGACTGGCAAGGTGCTTGTTCATGTTATTCCAGCCTTTCAGATGTTCTTCGGTGGACTAGGAGCAACCAGTGATATGTTTGCAATGCTGACTGGTAAAGCGATGTCCTTCTTTGGATTCTTATCAAGAAGCGTTGGAATTGTGATGCAGCCAGCTATTAAATCCTTTGCAGCACTTTCTCGAGGCGCTGAGGCAGCTGGTCTTGCTATGTCTGGAAACGTCAATGACGCGCGCAAGGCAGCCAAAGAATCAGTGGATCTAGCAAAAGGTGCATTTGAAACACTCAAGGATGTGCCAGAAGAGATTGGCAAGAATTGGAAAAGAGCGACCGAAGAGATGGAACTGGACTCTGCTGCTTTTGAGAAATCAACAAAAGAGCGCGCAGGGAAAATGAAAAAAGCATGGGCTGATCTTAAAGGTGAGAAAGCTAAAGCAACGGAAGACAGTGGCGGTGGCGGTGGTGGCGCTGCGACTGGTAAGCTAGATAGTTTGCAGGCTACCAAACCTGGCGCCGGCAAGGCTGGCAAGGCAGGCACAGCAATGGGCTATAATATTGAGCGTGGCGAATTTGAAGCCAGAGGAGATTTCATTGATCGCCGTAATAAGTCTATACAGGCATTGAACGAGCTAAGGGATAAGCTAGCACAGCAAGATGTAACTGGCAGGTCTGCTGGCATCACTGACCAGTTAGTGCTAGCTGCGCAAGGCGGTGGCACATCAGCAAACCCAGCTGTTGCCACAGAAGAAGCTGCCAAGTCATCCGCCGAGTCCCTCAAAGCAATCGAAACAGAATTGACCCGAACCTCTTAACTTATGGCCACACCAACTACAGCACTTGCAAATGTCCGCGCAGTTAAATCGTGGATGAATAAACCATTTACAGACTTCAATGATACATCGACAGTCATATATTCTTTTGAGTGCGTATGCTCTCAGGCTGCTTATGACGCGAACATACTTACATATGGAACTAAGCTATCAAGCGCAGCAAGCGCCGGATTGATATCCACTAATTACATAGACACGCAAGCTCGATGGGTGGGCGACTCTAATTTTAGCAATCACGATGGTGGATATATTAAATTCATCCGCAAATTCGCTAGAGTGCCACTTGATCACGTTGATTACTCATCTACTGTCATTACAAATCCACCAGTCTATGGCCGCACACGCGAAAAATTTGTAATTACAACTACTGCTCCAATAGGAACGCCTGATGCAGTTACTACTCAAACAAGCTATGGCCCTGAAAAGGAATATGTCAGAACACCTTCACAATCACAAGTTATTAGAACAGAGTTGAAATATCAATATTCGACTAATCCTTCTTTGTTGCCTGTATTTACTCAATTTTCTTTTTCAGTAGTTCAAAATGATGGATTCTCAACTGTTATTCCATCTGGTTCTAGTAGCGTCGCTGAGTCTACTAAGATTACACGCTGGATGGGTGACATATACCAAGCTGTGACTGCATATACATTTAGATGAGTATACAAAAAATAGAAATCCCAGAGAATCCATCATATCAGCAGTTGCAGGAGCTTCAATATGAAGTGACCAAGCGAATGAATGTTCTCTTAGAGATTCAGATTAATCCAGTAAGCAAAACAAGTTTTCCTCAATTTATATTTGCTGGCACTAATGCTAAACTCAACATGCCAACTTTAAACGGCACATAATTTAGATGTCTATTCCACAGCTAAAAAATCCCAAGAAACTCTCGTATAATGAATTACGTGAGCAAGTGAGCGAGTTGGCCCGGCGAATGAATATCTTGACCGACATGCGAGCTGTTTCAATATCTCCGACAGGAACGCCTAAGTTTAATTTTAGCGATGATAGTGCGACATTAGATGTCCCAAGCCTTGAAGAATTAACAGAAGAATTAACAGACTGCGAAGANTNNGAAGAAGAGATAGAAGCACTTNAAGCNATAATTGAAGCACNAGAAGCAGATATTGCACAGCTATGTAGCGAACGACCGCCTGCTGGCAGTTGGAGCGCTAATCAATTGGTATATACAACCGTTACATCTGGAAGTTGCGGCGGCTATTCTCACTACGGACAACAGTTTAACACCGCATCGTTGGCCACTAACTCTACCTTTCTTGGCAGTAATTACGGCAATGGCTATGCAATCATCAACACATCATCTGCACTGACGGCATTGTACCGAATCCAGAGATCAACTGGTGATATATTTCCACCAGACCCACTCCAATTGCAACCAGATGGTTCATCGTCTTGCATGGCAATATTTGGCTCGATTCAAATAAAAAAATACAATCCAGTGACTATGACTTTTGGCAGTTCTCAACCTGGCATCTCTGCTGGCGCAGCTGGCATTGGGGTATATGGCGTGTTCCATCGTACCAATTACAATCGAGTAGACCCACTTGACGGCACTAATCCCTATCAAATCGCATGGATTACAAAAGAAACAGCTGATGACGTCTTTCAATATAACTTCCTAGCAGACGACCCATGCGAAGAAGATGAAGAGGTAGAAGAGGTTATTTAATATGTGGAAAATCAAATATAAAGACGGACGAGTCGAATACCCTGGCGAACAACTCATACGGGATTTGAGGCTAGGCGACAAGGTTCACGCAATTGCCCACCCAATAGCCAAGGCAATCGACAGAACCGTCGGAACTAATATTCAAGAATGCGGCGGCTGCAAAAGGCGACGCGATCTACTCAACGGACAATCAAAATCATTCAAACCTTAAAACATTATGGCTAAACCAACTATTCTCTCATCAGTATCACTCAATAATTCAACAGCACAGATTTCATTCAATCAGACTGATGCTTATACCGCTAAGGAAGAATCCTCATCGGTCCGCGTAACTACCCTGACCACTTCATCTGGTCTGGTTGATATCGATACCGTGCTGACACCTCGATACATTTCATTCGGCCATGAAGGCACTGAAGGCTCTGTATTAGTCAGCACTGACAATGTAAACTTCGATCTTGAAGTAGCGCCAGGTGATACAATGATCCTGCGACTGCGCAACCTCGATAAGTTTGAGACTCAAACAATGGTCACTGTGGCTGATGTTGCAGATAGTCTTGATGCAAAATATGTCATCTTAGATGGCAACTCTGGCACATGGGCGATCTGGATTGATGTTGACGATAGCGGCACACCAGAGCCAGCTACCGGCGCGACAAACTCAGCCAAGATCAGCTCAATCGTAACTAATAACACTGCGGCCGAAGTGGCACTAGCAATATTCACCGATCTCAGCGCAGATGAAGACTTCCTTGAAGACTTCCGAATCACTTACGATGCCACAGTTGATGATGACTTACTTACTATCACCGACAACTTCACCGGCACGCGCACCAATATAGCCGACACTGGCGCCACAGGCTTCACAGTAGCCACTACGCAAGAAGGCGCAGCAGGGCGCAGCGTCTACGCTAAAGCCAGCGCAGGAGAGGTTGAAGCACTTATTTCAGTCATGCCAAACTAGCGCCAAATTCAATGGCCTGCTAGTGTCTAGCTTGACACAGTGGGCCATTGTAAATGGCTCAATCTTTAACAGTTCAAACAGCGCGGAGTAATTTGCAATCGGCGCTGGTCGCAGGCGTTTCGCAACCCTACACGCCAAAGGCATTCCCAAAGCTGGCATACGGCGAGACAATTGATGTAAATCTATTCCTAGTTGATTCTGGCAACTATGACACACGATCTGGGGCTACCGGCTACACGCCGCGCTTATCAGTCACGCTCGACGATCAAACGCCAAAGGACGGAACATTCACGATCAGCAACGGTGATGATTCTTATATTGTCTCTGGTGCCGGCACGACGGCGGCAAATGGCCAATATGATTTAATTGAAACGCAGTTTAACAATCATCCAGTTTGGCAGTATTCAAACAATGGCACGCTGTATTTCATACGCCGCGAGACACATGGCGAGCATAACGTTTGGCATATTGTGCAAGCTGACAGCGCAACTCAAACTCCTGCCAATTTATACCTATACAGCGATGGCAATGCCGGATCTGGTCCAAACCTTACTGGCTGGACTGTTGACGATGACGGCGCAGCAGATGCACCAACACTAACTCTGCTGATCGCGACAACTAGCCTACTTGATTACGATGCATCTTCGACTGAAATTGAAGCCGCATTAAATGCCTTGCACAATAATCAAGGACCAGGCTACAGCACAGTCAGCGTAGACAAGTTTGGCAATGGCGCTTTCAGCGTGCGATTTGACGAACTCGGAGTGCAGGAATTATTGACTGCCGACGTTTCAGCGATTCGGCCTATTTCTAGCGTGAGCGTTTCGCGCATTGTTAGCGGCAACGCTACTAAGCACGAAGAGCAGTTGATATTGATTAATGCTGATGCGCTAGTGCAGACCACCTCAGGCGTAGAGATTACCAATGGATGGACTGTTACCATTGATGCGACTGGCACAGAGATCCTTCGAGCAATTACAGCAGCACAGGGCGACATCAGCGAGAACTTTACAATTGAAATCGTGGAAGACTCCACACAACGCGTAGACGTCGTGGCTAAAGGCCCGGTGATCCTACTCGCTGACCATTAAACTTGACACAATAACACTATATATCATGGGCATCCAAACATCTACTCACTCAAGCGGCGCTTGCCGTGCAATCACACCAAATGACGGAGCTGACTTGCCGCTCAACGTTTGCCGGGCAATCTACGTTGGCGCCGGTGGTGACATCTCAATCGTCGATCTATCCGGCACCACGGTGGTATTCACTGCCGTCCTGGCTGGCTCAATCCTACCGGTGCAGACTGCGCGCGTCAATGCGACAGCGACCACCGCGACATCTCTTATCGCGCTTTACTAGATGATTCGCCACGCTCCAAGCATCGGCATCGGCATCGGCCTATCGCTACGCTCGACTGCGTTCGGCTCATCAGCACCGTTCTCACCAGAGGCACTGAACTACTTTAGCCGCCTGGACGCAGCAGGTGACACCACCTACGTTGACTACAAGCAGCCACTAGCTAATTACATTGATAGTCTAGTAACGCTTGGTGGAGCTTACTGGGACGATATGGAATCCTCCACATCCTTCGTGGGTGTAGGAATACAAGGTGTCACAGTTCCTCTTAGGGACGGTATGACAGTACCTACACAGAACAACTTTGTCGTAGGTGATCTGGATCAGTTGGCTGGCCTAAAAAGTAATGGTTCGACTAAGTATATTGACACTGGATTGGTCGGGA
>JGI20156J14371_10002185_pt1 | contig 15632 bp, 15 predicted proteins | sample COG_06_FD_14371 | JGI IMG/M metagenome (IMG submission 14371)
ATGCGTGTGCAAAGTTCATTTCTGACTTCAGATCTATTACGCCATCTCCATTTGCATCTGCTGCACCAAGATTTTTCATCTTTGCAACGTCATAATTTTCAGTGGCACTCAACTTTAAAGAATGTGCAGCGGCACCCCAATAACCAAAGGCTTCATCCCAAACATGTTCTTTACCAGTGTAAGGTGCTCCGTCTTTGTAAGGTTTACTATTGGGTTTATTATCCGCACCCAGCTTTTCATCGAGGTAGTTGTCCACAGCCTGGTTATAGAAAACAGCACCCATCGCAAATTTTGAGATCAGCTGAGGGTAGTTATAACCAGTACTAACATCAAAACCACCTTTTGACTGAGCTGCTTTTTTAATCATGAATTCTAAAACTTCAGGCCCAGTCATCTCGCCCGGCCAAGCACTTATTACCCCTTTGTAAGTTTTTCCAGAGAGGTTCTTTCCTTTAGAAACATCATTAACGGTCTTTTGTTTAATTGGAAATCCATCCTTACTTGCAGGAGCTATGATCTTTAAGTTTGTGTCTGAACCACCAAAATAACTGATCATGGCCGATGCATCTCCTTTCGAAGCTAACTTTTTTAAGCTATCGTGAAGAATATGACGTGCAATTTGTCCTGAATAGGAAACGGAATTAGTCTTTGTTCCAGCATAACCCTTTACTGTTACTGGAAAAGGTCCGTAGGTTTTATTAGCAGCTTCTTCGGCAGTTTGTGTTGAGAAGAGGCTTCCGTTGTAACTAAATTGAGCAAGTCCATTGGCTTTCGCCTTCGCAAAAGCTTCAGAAAATGTTTCAGCGAATGTAGCTTGGCTCATTCCACCTGAAATCAGTGCACAAATTGCAACAAGGTTTCGCAGTCTATTTTTCATTATATACTCCAGTTTAATTTAAGTGGTTGTGAAAATTTTGAGTTAGCTTTGGTTCAAGAAAATTCTTTTGTAAGTCATCACTGATTAAATGAGCTACTATTTTTGCTTTCTTAACCAATTCTCTAACTTGTTGAGGTTTAACAAGAAGGGAACCTAAAATCATTACCTCGTTATCCAGATTCTCGAGTGAGAACTTAAGTATGTTAGCAAAAACATTTTCATCAGCGCCAACACATGCGCAGCCTGGCTGATGTCGAACTATCGGTCTTAAATAATATACAGCAAAAATATTAATTAGATCTGCAATATGAAATCTACTAGACTGGTTATAAAACAGACGCTCTATACTGTCTGGTAATCCACAAAAATCGTTTTCATTGTAAAGACGGTCTGCATGTCTCAAAATGTTAACACTTTTTTGTTGGAATACTGATATTGCATCCATTGCATTCACGGCAACTTCACCGGCTGTTTTAGTGCGCTGATCTATCATTTTGTCAAAATCAATTTGTTCTGCTTGGTAATTTTTAAGAGATAGGTTTCTTGATCAAGCATTATTTTTGCCAAGGCCTTAGATCCTAAGAGTTCACGTGCATTATGGATTTTTACCTCATGATCACTAGGGGCTGAGTTTTTTTCGATGTTTTGAAGATTCATTTTGGCTCCGATCGATAATTTGTTTGCTTTCCAAAATGGATGGCTATTCTTTTAGTTGAGTAAATTACTCAAGATTACAGATATGAAATAATATTTATGTTGTCAATCCTTATTAAATTAGTCGGGATAGAAAAGTGAACTTTCTTATAAGGAGACTTAATTTCACTATGTTGAGATTGCGTGTTGGTACTATTAACATACAGTCGTCATGGAAAAAATTAGTAAAGATATAATAGATTACTCATAAATGCTTTGAGGTATCATTAGATACTAATTATTATAAAATTATTTTTCTTTTTTTATCATAAATGAAAGTAATATTAGTAAGAAAAATAATCGGGCAAGGTGATGGAAAGCTATAAAAGCAGGATCAGCTCCCACTAACCTACCCATAACAACCATTGTCTCCAAACCGCCCGGAGCAATGGCAATAAGTATTTCAATTAATCTAAAATCGGTAAGTAAAGAGATAATAAATGCTACAATAATAGATATGAATAGACTGATTGAAGTAAAAAGCGTTCCCTTAAAAACGCAGGATTTAAATGTATAAAAACTTACTCCTGTGAAACGAGAGCCAATTAATGATCCAAGAACAATAAAAGCAGAAACAGCTAATGCATTCGGGACTACGCCTGGCGTTAAATCGAACCCATGACCAAGAGTAGAGCAAATCATACCTCCCAATAGAAATGCAGCTGGGATTTTAAATTTAAATAATGCTAAGCCGATAAGCGTAGAAAAACCAACAATTATTCCCAAGTGTAAGTGAGACAACACTTCAGCAGATGAAACAGTCGACATCATATTGTAGTCTGTAAATAAAGCAATTGTTCCTGGTACCGCCAATGTTAAGGTAAGGACGCGTATCGATTGAATCACGGATATCATAACAGTGTTGCCTGATATATCCTCACTTAAGCTCAAAACGTAACTTAGGTGACCTGGGCTTGATGCTAAAATTGAGGTGTTTCTATCAAGCTTGAAGTAATGTTGGAAAATTAGCCGGCCCAGTATAACAAGTAAAGTTATACTCAAACACATTCCAATCAGGCTTACTGGCCAAGTTAATGAACTTTCAAAAACTTTTGAGCTCAATCCCTCTGCTGTCGATATCCCAATTATAGCAAAACTAATATTGCGCACAGGGATAGAAATAGTGCATTTTATATTTATGAGAGCACTCAGTGTAACGAGAGTTGCAGAGCCAGTAAGAAATGGAGCTGGAGCTCCCATGATCCAAGCTAATCCAGCCCCTATTATGCCAATAAAAACTGTAATAATAGTACTCATTAAAATAAAGCTCCTCTAGCTCAATTGAGCTCCAGTTCGTAGATTAATGCAGCATAGGCAGCACCGTGCATGTCTCGATCAAGTATTGAGCCTTGGGTAAATGGTCTCGGAATGCTGAATTTAATAACATTTAGATCATTAATCTCAAATCGTTGTATTTGTTCAATTCTCAAATTAAAAATATTACAAAGTTGAGATGTATGTAAATTCTCACACAAGTTTTTAAAAGAAGGCTTGTTACTACAAAAAATATCAATAGTCAGCCAAAATGGTCCAGCATTTTTGCTACGTACACTATCTACAATGTCTGCGACTTTAGCCAATTTTTATGATCTCCTTTCTAAATATTTTCAGTGGATCATCAAGCTCCCAAACATGATGAAGACAAAAATTATATATTGGGCCACGCATAATATCGGCTGGTGAAAATGGAAAAGAAAAAGTTGGAAGCTCTTCGTTTAAGTCTAAGGGGTGGTGAAGTAGAAATGGGTTGAGCATCTGAGCAATTTCAGTTGTTATTTTCTGACTCTTGGAGGTTACNAGGGCCATTACACCGACTTCAAATAGCTCAACTTTTTGTGATTCTAAATCCCCAAAGCTTGCATTTTGTCCTATTAATCGTAATTCAATAGAAAACTCCTCTTTATCGAGGAGAAGCCGCTCACATACTAACTCTGAGCATTTTAATTTTATATCCACGGCCCATATTTCAGCATTCTCAACATATCGTTTATCACGCAGTAGAGTAATTATGATATTTTGATAGCCGGCAAGGTGGGCACCTTCAAGTTTGACAGTATATCTAGGCGATTGATTCCACTTTGATCCGTATACACGTACCTTGTTATCAGTAGCAGATTCATAAATTGCATTCTGGGTGTCTAAATACCCACCTGGTTCATAAAGAATATATGGGTTTGTATTTTCATAAAGCATATGAGCTGAGACAGTTTTCGGAGTTGCCTTAGCGTCTTTTGACATAGGCTCAATTGTAAAGCTCTTATTATCAAACTCTACAATAATTACCCCTGATAAAGGATTTGTTGTGCATAGGGCTCCACATTCCGCTATTTTGGCACCATGCCATGCAATACCTGGATCTACTCCATTCATAATAGGAAGAGCCGCTATAATTGCTGTGTCAGTTGTTCTTCCTGCAATTATGATATCAGGCTTCTCTTGCAAGGCATCGATTATTTGTTCAGCGCCTGCTAAGGCTACGATATTTGAACACTTAGAAATAATCTCAGATGATATTTCAGGGGCGTTTGGCAAAGGTTTAATGTTTCCCCTTAAGTATGCGTCTGATACCGTTTTATTATCTTGTGAGGACTTAATCACCACTATTTTAAGTGATTGGTTCAATTCGTTGGCAACTTCTTTGGTGATATCTAAAAACCAATCAACAGCACTATCGGCACCACAAGTTCCAGCAGTTCCTATTAATAGTGGAATATTTTGTTGTGCGCGAGCTTCCATTAAGCCTTTCCACTCAGCCTTGGTGGAAGTTCTAGAATACTTTGAAACTCCTTGACCTAGGTAAGAAGGTCCCGAGTCAGTTGAACCACCATCGATTGCAATGATATCGGGATTCTTTTTAAGGCCAAGCTGGAGAGCTTCTTTATCATAGTTTAAGCCAAGTGCTCCTGACGGGACCAGAATACGTGTTGTCATTTGACATCAGGTTTGTGTGCTGAGGGTCTTTTCAGATACGGACGCAGAAATATTGGCGCTAAAAACCCAATTATCGCAGCAGTCCACAAACCGATGGCAATGTTAGAAGAAAACAAGTACATCCAGTCACCGTCAGATAAAACCATTGCACGCCTTAAACTCACTTCCATATGTTCCCCTAACAAGATACCTAAAATGACAGGCACGACAGGAATATCTAATTTTCGTAATATAAAACCAAGAATGCCAAACCCTATCATAAGCAAAAGATCAAAGTGACTTCCAGACAAAGAAAAAATTCCAACAAACGAGATCATAGTTACGCCTGGTAACAATATTGATGCCGGAACTTGAAGTATCTTTGCAAAAATTTTGACAAGGGGAACATTTAATATGAGTAGCACAAAATTGGCAATTAATAATGTTGCTATTAAACCCCAAACAACGTCAGGTCTCTCAGTAAAGAGAAGAGGGCCGGGTGTAATATTGAGGGTCATTAGAAGGGCAAGCAAAACAGCAGTTGTTCCAGAACCTGGAACTCCTAATGTTAACATCGGTACTAAAGCCCCGCCAGCTGCTGCGTTGTTTCCTGCCTCTGGTGCTACGATACCGCGAGGATCACCTTTTCCGAAGAGGCTTTTATCCTTGGCTAGTGCTTTTTCCGACATATAAGCTAAAAAACTTCCCAATGAAGCACCTGCACCTGGAAGTAAACCGGCTACAAAGCCCACCAAACTTCCTCTCAAGAGTGTCCAACGGGTGTAAACTATATCTCTTACAGGTATTCTTATCTTTTCAAGCTTCACCCCTATTGACGAATCTTTTCCATGGCTTTCAATAAAAACAAAAACTTCAGTTACTGCAAACAGCCCAACAATGGCTACAAGAAAATCAATACCATCAAAAAGATGCAAGCTCCCTCCAGTAAATCGGGTCATGCCAGTTGAGTTATCAACGCCAATCATGGCGAGGCCAAGCCCTAAACAAACTGATATTGCTGCTTTTGCTTGGTTTTGTGAACCGATCCCACCGAGGGTGCAGAAGGCTAGTAGATATAATGCAAAATATTCTGCTGGCCCAAAAAGAAACGCGATACCAGCTAAGACAGGTGCCAATAGCATTAACCCAATGGTAGCCAAAAAAGCTCCAACAAAAGATGCAAATCCTGATAAAACCAAGGCATCTCCAGCTCGACCTTGTTTTGCCATCGGATATCCGTCTAAGGTGGTCATCATTGCAGGTTCGTCACCAGGTATATTCAATAATATTGATGATATTCTTCCACCATACATTGCACCGTAATAAACACTTGTCATCAAAACTAATGCCTGCGTTGCATCTAAATTGAATGAAAAAGACAAAGGTATTAATATGGCGACTCCATTAGATGGGCCTAAGCCTGGCAGAGCACCAATTATTGTCCCTAAAACACAGCCTATTATGGCGAGAGCGAGAGTAGTGGGAGTAAGAGCAACCTGGAATCCTAATGCTAAATTACTTATTAGTTCCATAATGTTAAATCATCCCTCTTGGTAAAGGAAATAAACCTAACCCAAGAAAATATTTAAAAATTATAAAAAGGGAAATTGATAAAAGGACACCAGTTATGGCAGAAGTCCAAAGCTTAGGATTAATTTGGAATGAGAGAATACTAGCAGCAATAGCGGTAGGCACTAAGAATCCCATTGGCTTAAGAGTTAGTGCATAGGCAACCAAAATTATAACAGCAAATAGAAGTTTTAATAACGTTGCAAAATTTGGCCATTTTGGATTATTATCTGGGAAAAGGATAATGACAGCACCTGAGATAAACGCAATTGATGCTATCAAATATGGAAAGGTTTTTGGCCCCACTGGATCTGCAAAAAAAGGAGATTCTAATTGATAGGCGCTTGCAAAAAATGCAAGCGCCAAGATTGATGTGGTAAAACCAAAGAGTCGGTCTGACACTATTTCATTACGCCAAGTTTTTTCGATAAAGCTTGGACCTCTGCCATTACACCTACCACGTAATCTTGAAAGTTAGGTCCCACCTTATTAAATGGAGCTAATCCATTAGCTTTCATGGCTGCAGCCCATTCGGGTGAGTCACCAACCTTACGAAGAGCTTCAGTCCAATTTTTATATGATTCGTCTGATGCACCTTTAGGAGTATATAGTCCTCTCCAGTTTACAGCGACTACGTCAACACCTTGTTCTTTAGCTGTAGGAATATCCTCAAAGCCTGGAATTCTTTCGTCGGTAAATGATGCCAATACGCGCACATCCCCAGATTTAATAAATCCGACTACACCAGAAATATCACCAGTCATTGCTGCTGTAAAACCGCCAACCGTTTGTGTGATAGCATCAGCGTCGCCATCGACACCAATATATTTAACTTTAGAAATATCTGTGAAGCCTTTTTTTCCAAGAGCCATAAGGACTTTTAGATGATCAAAACCACCCGCTGCAGATCCACCTGCAAAAGCGTGTTTTGAAGGATTTGCGATAACGGCATCCAATAAATCATTAAGATTCTTATAAGGTGAGTCTGCTGCAACTACTATCACCCCTGGGTCCGCTCCTATTGCTCCAAGAAACCTCACTTGGTCATAAGTCATGCCAGAATAAGCATTTTGAGCAAGTCTTGTAGCTGTAGCTGAAGAAGCTGCAACAATTAATTCATCATCACTATTTCTCTCGTTAACAACGGTGGCGTAGGCTAAACCGCCACCGCCGCCAGCCATATTTGTAACTTGAATCGGAGAATCAACTGCCCCAATATCATACATTATCTTTGTTATACTTCTGCAGGTAAAATCCCAGCCCCCACCGGGGTTTGCCGGCGCGATGCATTCTGCCGCTATCGAGGCGGTAGTTGAACCTAGCGTTAAGAAAGTACCAGTTAGTAATGCCTTAAACATTTTATTTGTCATTTTGATCTCCCATTTGACAATCGAGTTTATACCCGAACATAATAGTATCCTATCTTATAAAGCTGACATCAACCTGTCACGGTAGTTTCGAGGAAATTTCAATGCGATATCTTTTAGTAGAAGATAACATTCAATTAGCTAAAGCAGTTTCAGATAGATTTGGGTTAGAGGGGCATGCTGTAGATCATGCAGTTAGCTTGAGTGAAGCAAAAGAATTTATGGCACTGACTACTTATCAGCTTATTTTACTAGACATTATGCTTCCAGATGGAGATGGACGAAGCTTTTTGAGATTACACCGAGTTAACAAGAATAAAACGCCTGTTATAATTTTGACAGCCAGATCAGAGGTCTCTGACCGAATCAATCTATTAGATTTAGGAGCAGATGATTATATAACCAAACCTTTTGACTTTCGAGAATTAGAGGCGAGATGCCGAGCAGTTCTGCGTCGTCAAGATGGATTGGCAGATAATACACTACAAATTGCTGGAACTATACTTGATACCCTAGAGGGCAGTCTAAAAATTGGGGATAAGGTAGAAAGGCTTCGTAATCGTGAACTTCGCTTAATAGAAATATTCTTCTCATCTCCCAACAAGATCTTTTCTAAAAACCATCTGATGGATCGTCTATTCTCTTTTTCTGAAGAAGTATCAGAGAATGCTATAGAGGTATATGTTGGCAGACTTCGAAAAAAACTAGAAAAATCGGACGTTAGGATAGAAACGATCAGAGGCTTAGGCTATCGTTTTGTTGTAGAAAAATGACGTTGATTATTCAAACTGGATCCATACAAAGGCGTCTTGCATTGCAGTTATCTATCGTGGCTGGAATCCTGTCTTTTACATTATTTATGCTTATCCAAGTGGTTGCAGAGAGAGCAGCAATGGATACTCAAGATAATATTTTAAAGGCTTCTGCCGCATCAATTGCTGACGCGTTGTATACTGAAAATGGGATAGTTCGATTGGAGTTGCCATACTCTGCGTTAAGCATGCTAGGTACTATTAGCCAAGATAGAGTATTTTATAGAGTTTTATTTAAAGGTGAGACACTTACTGGTTATGATGACCTTCCTTTACAAAATGAAAATAGCCTGACAAATAAAAGTAAATTTTCGACTTTCAGATATAAAGGGGAGGAAGTTAGATCAATTTCGCTAAAGCGTTCTATAGGCGTTAACGGAGCATTTAGTGACGCTGTGATAATTGTTGCTCAAACTAGATTAGGCTTAAATTTAATATCCCAAAAAATCACTCGTACTGCCACCGCTATTGGAGTGGTTTTCTTCCTATTCGGTACAGGTCTAAGTGTTTGGGCCGCTAATATTGCTTTAACTCCACTCAATCGCATAGCAATAGCAGTAAGCCGGCGCGGCCCAAAAGATTTAAGACCAGTTACTGGAACAAGTCCCCTGGAATTAAAACCCCTCGTTGATGCTTTGAACTCTTTTATCCTTCGATTAAAGTCTTCATTGCTTAGGTCAGAGGACTTTATATCTGAGGCAGCTCATAGAGTAAGGACACCTCTAGCAACGGTTAGGACACAAGCAGAAGTTATTCACCGAAGTCTTAATAAGTCAAAAAACAAAACCGCCCTTCGCGAGATGATCCGTGCTATTGACGAAAGTTCTCGGTCTGCTGGCCAGCTTTTAGATCATGCAATGGTTAATTTTAGAGCGGACCAATTTGAAGTGAACACAGTTAATTTACCAGATTTAGTGCGAGATGTTTGCGAAAGACTATCGCCGTTAGCTGGTCTAAAAGATATAGTTATTAATATTCAGTCCCAAGAAAGTGACATGTCATTTCAAGGGGATACTATTTTGTTACAAAACGCTCTTCGAAATATACTTGATAATGCTATCAAGTATTCACCTGATGATAGTGAAATTAGTGTTAACTGTTTTAGGAATGAAAAATTTGTAATTTCATTTCAAGACAGTGGACGCGGTTTTTCTGGAATTGACCATACAGATAGGTTTACACGAGGAACAAATGTTAGTGATGTGATTGGCTCTGGGTTGGGTTTAACAATTGCAAATGAAGTTGCCATTGCTCATGGTGGAAGCTTGTTAATAAACGACTCAAAAAAAGGAGTTGGCTCGTGCGTTTCACTCGTTTTACCGATCTAATAACTTTAACTTTTATTTTAACTGGGTCTGCGTTTTCGTATGAAATTGAAGATAAGAAGTTTTACAAAGGAAATCAAAATGAAGAACTTCTAAGGATAATATCAACAGCTGATATTACCGCGTTTGAACCAATAATTANGGCGTTTCAGAAAGANTTTCAAGATATAGATATTGATTACGTTGTGGCAAGCAGTTCTGAAATTATGAAGGCAATATATATTGAAAATGCAAAATTTGATTTGGTCATCTCGTCTGCAATGGACCTTCAGACAAAATTGGCTAATGATGGGCTGGCTCAAACTTATAAGTCAATTGAAGTAGAAAAATTACCTGTCTGGGCCCAATGGCGCGGTCAAGTTTTTGGATTTACTCAAGAACCAGCTGTTATGGTAATTTCCAAACAACATTATGGTGACTTACCACTGCCTAAGACACGGGATCAATTTGTGGCATTATTGCGGCAATATCCTGATAAATTTAGGGGCAGAATTGGGACTTATGATGTAACCAATTCAGGTCTAGGTTATTTATTTGCTACACAAGATTCTAGAAATACTGATTCATTTTGGCGCCTTACTGATATAATGGGACGCTTAAAAGTTAAGTTATATTGTTGCTCTGGTGATATGATTAGAGAGGTATCAAATGGTCAATTAATTTTTGCCTATAATGTTTTGGGAAGCTATGCCCAGAATAGTTTAAAAAATTTTCCGGAAATAGAAATAGTTTCGTTTGATGATTTTTCTACTGTAATGATGCGAACTGCTTTAATCCCAATTGCTTCTCAAAGACCTGACTTAGCAGGGAAGATGATCGATTTTTTACTCAAGCTCGACTCTCGTCAAGATTTAGTTGCACTTTCGGGGTTACAACCGGTTACAAATGGTAATCTGCACGAGGATAAAAAAACTCGCCCTATTCGTTTGGGCCCAGGATTATTAGTTTTTCTGGATCGCTTAAGAAAAGAGAATTTTATTAGGAACTGGGAAAGCTCTATATATCAGGAATAGTTTCTAATTTTTTTTTTATATATTTGTCTATTAACTTTGCGCTGGTGTTGTTTAGGCGTAAGCCTAATTTTGTTCGGCGCCAAAGAAAATCCTCAGAACAAGTTACCCATTCGTGTTTAATAGTCCAATCAATTTCAAAAGCATAGACAAGGTTTCCAAAATGTTGGCCAAGATCAGATTTATTAGTCTTATTGGCTAATAAATTATATGCATCCTTACCATAAAGCCTTACAAGCCGACGAGCTAAATCTTTACCCAAATATTCATACTGTTTAAATACTGTTTCAACAATTTTTTCAAACTCATAAATTTCAAACGCACCTCCTGGAAGGTAACTTTTTTCAGTCCAACTCGGACCCATTTCTGGAAAGATTGTTTGAACTTTATCGAGTGCAGCTTCTGCAAGTTTTCTATAAGTAGTGATTTTCCCACCATAGATATTCATCAGAGGTGATCTTTCATCACTTTGGTCAAGATCAAGGAAGTAATCTCGGGAAATGGCTGAATCAGATTCTGAACCATCATTAAATAGGGGTCTTACCCCAGCATACGACCAAATAATATCATTTTTTGTTACTGGTTTTTCAAAATATTCGTTCACAAAATTTAATAAGTATTCTTCTTCTTCTTTAGAACATGAGATTGTGTCATCTATATTTTCATGAGAGACGTCGGTTGTACCAATTAAAGTGAAGTCAGTTTCATAGGGTATCGCGAAAACTATTCGCCCGTCCGTGCCTTGAAAAAAGTAGCATTTTTCATGTTTAAAAAGTTTTTTTGTTACAATATGACTACCTTTTACTAACCGAGTAGATAAAGAAGAGTTTAATGTAAGTATATTATTAATTATGCTTTGAACCCAGGGTCCACCCGCATTTATTAGAAGTTTACAAGAAAAGTTCGAAGTTTTATTGTTTTGACTATTTTTAACAATTATCTCCCAACCAGAATTGATTTTCTTTGCACTAATGACTTTATTCCGGGGCATTATTTCAGCACTTTTCATAGCTGCATCCCGAGCATTAAGTANAACAAGGCGCGAGTCTTCAACCCAGCAATCTGAGTACTCAAAGGCTTTAACAAATTTTTCCTTAAGTGGCTGACCAGATGGGTCTGACTTTAGGTTAATAGTTTTTGACTCAGGTAATATCTTTCGGCCGCCGATGTTATCATAAAGAAACAGGGCAAGTTTGATTAGCCATGGTGGCCGCTTTCCTTTGTACCAAGGCATTAAAAAAGATAAAACTTTTGAGACAGGGCTGTTAGTTTCAAATCTCATATGTTCATGATAAGGAAGGACAAATCGCATTGGCCAGCTAATATGAGGCATAGAAGAGAGAAGCACCTCTCTTTCTCGAAGTGACTCTCTTACTAAGTTAAATTCAAAATACTCTAAGTAACGTAAACCTCCGTGAAATAGCTTGGTGGACGAAGAAGAAGTCGCCCCTCCAAGGTCGCCCATATCTGCTAAGCATACTTTCAAGCCCCTACCAGCAGCATCTCTTGCTATACCAACACCATTCACGCCACCGCCGACTATAAAAATATCGTATCTATTGCTTTTAGCTTTGGGCATAATTTTTTCTTATTATTGTAATTAAAAGATTTAGTTTGCTTTTGCCATTATGAGATTTCCAAAAAAAACCAGTGTTATTCCTAATACTGCTGATGTAGTCCAAATATAATTCTCAAACAATGTTGAAATAAGTAAAGCAAAAATTGGAAAAACAACTGTAGCGTATCCGACACGACCGGGACCTATTCGTCCCAACAATGTTAAATAGCAACCGAAAGTTAATACTGTAGAAAATATTGAAAGCCAAAGGAGGCCAGTGAGATATGAGGTGTCGAATGATATCTTGAAAGGATGATCTAGATAATAGCGTAGAGCGTAAGGACAATACAACCGTAGACCATTCCCCAGCTATTTGCACTCATTACTGGAATGGTTTGTTTTTGAAGTGACCCTGAAACAAGGTTACCAGAACAGAAAGAGAAAGTTCCTACCACACATAGAATTAGGCTCTTTAACGCCAAATCTGATACTTTAAGTTCAGGTATGAAGATTAAGGTAATACCAATCAAACCAATTGCAGATGCTAAAAGCTGTGAATAATTTGGTTTTGATCTTGTTAAAATTGCTACCATTAAAATATTAACCATTGATGCCATAGAAAATACAACTGCAAGCAAACCAGACGCTAGGTTTTCACTAGCATAGTAGAAAAGAGTAAAATTAGTACTGAACATAAAGAATCCCATCAAGGCCATCTTGAGATGAATTTTTATAGGAAATCGCAACTTTAATTTTAGAACTTTGGAAATACAAAAACAAATAGCAGCTGCTAGAATAAATCGCCAAAGAATCGATACCTCTGGATCAACAATTCCTATTTGACCCTTCAGCGGCAGCCAACTTGTCGACCACCCAAAAATCACCAGGCCATAAAGGAAATAATCTGTTCTTTTCATTGGTTGTTGATTTATACCTGAGCGTATTAAAATACAATATAAATCTAGGATAGAAAATTGATTGGTAGATTTTAATCAGGGAACCACCACTTGCCACCAAGTACTACTCCTTCGACACAGATTTTTTGATTGCCGATTAGTTTTTTTCCCTCAACATCAAAAAATTCAAATTTACCTTTTTTAATATTCAGTATGGATGCATCCCCTCTAGAACCCACTCTCAAATTACCAACCTCAGGCCTTTTTAATGCCTTGGATGCATTATTAGTACATGAATTAATAACCTCATAAAACGGCATTCCTAAAGTTAAGAATTTTGATAAAGTTGTTACTAAATCATGGGCAGGTCCATTAATGCACATGGCGTGTATATCTGACGAGATTGTATCAGGATAAAATTTTTCATCGAGCATTATTTTTGTTACCTCAAAAGAGAATGAACCCATTCCGTGCCCAACATCAAATAACACGCCCCTTTCCCGGGCCTTTTGAACTGCCGGTAAGATCTTTTTGTTTGCATCCACAGGAGAATTTGGCAAAGGTCGAAAACAATGTGTAAGTATGTCGGACGCTCTCATCTGATCAAGAACTTCTGAATATGAAGGAGGTGCCTCATCTATGTGAACCATTATTGGGAGATTTGTTTTTTGGGCGACCTCTTTAGCAACGGCAAGCGGAGAAATTCCATTTTTTCCTGATGTATGCTTACCGAGTCTAACTTTTATGCCAACTATATAGTCTCGATTTTCTTCAACTATTTCTATAGCTGTTATTGGGTCCATCAAAGATATATTCTCACTCTCTCCGACCATTACCCGATCAGAAAAAGCAAATATCCCTGCATGACAGACATGTAAGAAGGCTAAGATATTAACAGCTGATTTTTCGATAACATGCTTTCGAAAACCAGCAAAGTTTCCTGGTCCAGCTGATCCAGTATCGACTGAAGTTGTTACCGCACTTTTTCGGCAAAAGTCTTCGGCATCAATACCAAGAGATGTTCCTCCCCAATAAACGTGAGTATGTAAATCAATTAACCCAGGAGTTACAAAGCAGTGATCGACGTTGACAACTTTTATTGCTCGGCTTGGACTAATTTGGGGGCTAATTTCCGCAACTTTTCCATCAGAAAATGCAATGTCTTTTGGACTATTTATGCTCTCAGATGGGTCAACCAGATGACCTCCCTTTAAAACCAGATCAAACTTGGACATTTTTATCCTTTCAAAGCCATTTAGTTTGAGAATTTTTAATTTATGTCTATATTTAATATTCAAATTTCTAGTAGAGAAGTCCACTATAATAGTACCCCAATAAAAAGGCATTAATCGTTTGAACATTAAGCCCATCGAAACCAAAAATTGGCAGGGAGAGCTATTTTCTACCTTAAAAAAAGAAGGTATTAAGCAAATAAGTTTTGTACCTGATGCCGGGCACTCAAAGATTATTAATATGGCTATTAATGATCCTGAGATAAGATCAATAGCTTTGACAACTGAAGAGGAAGGGGTCGCTTTATCATGTGGAGCCTGGCTTGGTGGTCATAAGTCTGTTCTACTCATGCAGAGCAGCGGCGTGGGTAACTGTATAAATATGTTTTCTATTCTTAAAAGTTGTAATTTCCCATTTTTAACTTTTGTAACGATGCGAGGAGAATTTGAAGAGTTTAATTCATGGCAGGTTCCAATGGGAAGCATAACAAAGCCGTCCCTCGAGCTGATGGGCTTTAGAGTTTCTAGAATTGACTCTCCAGACCAAGTGCTACCAGTGACAAAAAATGTATTAGTGGATGTCTTTGAAAAAAACCAAAAGGTTGCAATTTTATTGTCACAAAAATTCATTGGTAAAAAGAAATGGTAGAATTGGGAGAAAAAGAATTTTTAGATCGCAGAGAAGTGGTACAATCTTTATTGGCTGAACGAGAAAACTGTTTAGTCGTTTCAGGCCTTGGGTCTCCAACGTATGACGTACATGCTGCTGGAGATCGAGATGAGAATTTCTATTTGTGGGGCGGAATGGGTGGTGCGTCCATGATTGGGCTGGGGCTAGCGATTGCGCAGCCTCAAAAAACTATAATTGTTATAACAGGAGATGGTGAACAGTTAATGGGAATCGGTTCACTTTCGACAATTGGTATTTTAAAACCAAAAAACTTACTCATAATTGTTTTAGATAACGAGCATTTTGGCGAAACAGGTATGCAAAAAAGCCATACTTTTCATGCTGTTGATCTTGCTAGAATTGCTTCGGCATCCGGTTGCCCAAAGTCTATTCTCGTATCTGATAAAAGTAGTTTGGTTGAACTATTAGAAATAAAAAAAACATTGTCATGCTTTACTTTTGCAGTCATTAAAGTCTCTCAATCTACGGCACCTAGAAGTCTTCCAATGGTTGAGGGTGTTAAAATGCAAAAACGATTTCGACTTTCGTTAGGCCTTAAGTAGAGATTATTATAAAAAGAAACGAGTATAGTGATGAAAGTTTTAGAATCAATTTTTGATATGATAAGTCGAGGTGTTAAAGAAGGAAAAGATGACTTTCATACGATGATATTCTCAAATATTCAAAATGGTAGGGTTGAGAGTCGGTGTGTT
>JGI20156J14371_10002186_pt1 | contig 15630 bp, 9 predicted proteins | sample COG_06_FD_14371 | JGI IMG/M metagenome (IMG submission 14371)
AATATTTTCTGAGGTATCATTTCCGGAAAATCCATATTTATAGGCGTTTTCTAACAATGGTAACAATAGCATTGGGTAAATTTTAAAGTTGTCGCTTTCTATATTAATGTTTATTATAACTTTATTTTCAGAGTGTCCACGGTATTTTTGAAATGCAATGTAATTTTGAATTAGTTGTAACTCATCTTTTAAAGTGATACGATCGGTATCAGAATCATAAATCACATAGCGTAAAACATCCGATAACTCTACAATAGCCTTTGTTATGTTTTCCTTCTTTTCCAGAGCCATAGCATAAATTACATTGAGCGAATTAAATAAGAAATGTGGATTTATTTGTGCACGTAATGCCGATAGTTGAGTTTGTATATGTTGATTCTGAATTTTCAAAACCTGATTTTGATTTTTATTGAAATAAAACCAATCTTCAGTAAGTTTAAAAAGGGTAGTGGTAATTAAAAAAATACTATATGTTAAAAAAATATCAGATTTTGATAAGTACGATACAAAGAAATAATTTGGAAAAATGAAGTCTAATAAATTACCAAAAAGAAAACTTTTTATGAAAGCCGAGCTAATTAAAATTGTTGTAAATAACAAGAGGTATACGATATAGCGTTCTTGCCTTAAAAACCGAGGAATGAGTACGTAAAAGTTAATACACACTGGAACAGCTATTACCAACAAAAACCCTAATGTGTATGTGTAATCTGCAGTAATCGGTATTTGACCTTTAGAAAAAATAAACAACAGAATTATAAAAGCCAATGACCACAGTACACTATTGAACAACAATGGTCTGTGGTAATTGCTTTTTTTTAAAATGCTATTGATATTAAGGTTTTGCATTGTCAGGTGTTAATGTATAAATATCATCATTATCCCATTTATCATCAAAATCTGAGGACATAAATTTCTTTAAAAAATTATAGAGTTCTTGACTTGAAGCCGTTAAAACAAGGTCCTCATCCAAGCCAGTTATTTCATGTTTTAATCTTAATTTTTTTTGTTCTAGTAAAGTGCCCACTGCTTTTTCTGATAACCATTTCAAATTAATAGAATCATTACCATTAATCTCTACTAATGCTGTAGAATGTGTTTTTAAAAGGTGCTGTCCAACAAGTTTGCTAATATCGTCACTATCAAACTCAAATGGAACAAAGTCAATGAAAAGATGATTATCTACTTTAAATGGTACACCCATAAACATGGCTTCACTTTCTTTTTTTACGTACTTTATAAAATACCCATTTTTATAGGTTTCGTATAACTTGATATCTTCTTTTGATAATTTAAATTTTGCATTTCCTTCTTTTGAGTTTTCCTTTTTGAATTCTTCTTCAAAAGATAATACTTCCCATGAGCCTTTCTTATTATCTGACCATGAGCCAATAAGCTTTTCATTAAATGATTCAGAATTTTTGATGTAAAATGGCTGAATAGATTTTACAATACATGAACTGAATAATATAAGGCCTAATAATACTACAATTCTTGATTTCATAATTTTTGTTTTAAAAGTTTCAGCTAAACTCTTACAAATGATAATGAGTTGCAACGAATTTCGACAAACACGATGCAACTCATGACAAACATTTTTAGTACTGTATTATTTGGAGGCTTATCTTCCTTTTTTTCCGTCAATAGAAAATTTCCCTGGTCCTGCTAAAAAGATAGCTACAAAAGCAATAAAGTATAATAAAGCCATTTCTTTTTTAGCTAACGGGTCAGCACCATGAACGATAAAGGCAGCAACACCCATTGTTATTGCAGCTGGGATTGCTGCTAATTTAGTTTTTAACCCTATGATTATTAAAACTGGAGCTAAAAACTCTCCAATTAAGCATAAAATTAAAGAAGCAGTCGCTCCAACACCAATTGGGTCAGCAAATTCTATAGGACCGTTTAGCTTATCTAATTTGGGTATTCCATGATTAATAAGCATTAATCCACCAAATCCGATTCTTGTTAATAGTAAGGCTAAGTCATTGTAATTGGATTTTAACATGGTGTTATTCAGTTTAAATGTGAAATTTAAAGTTACTAAAAAAATATTAGACTAAATTTTGATATATTACATTGCAACTGTGATAAATAAAAAAACCTTCTTGATTTGGAAGGTTTTACTATTAGTTAACTTTTATTTATCTCAGCTTTGGAAAGTTTATTGGGTTAGCTTCATGCATTACATTATATATAGCTTCAAAAATATCTTCAGCAGAAGGTTTTGAGAAGTAATCACCATCTGTACCATAAGCAGGCCTGTGTGGTTGTGCTGCTAGCGTTTTTGGTTGGCTATCTAAATATTTATAAGCATTTTGTTTGTTTAATATTTCATCTAGTATGTAAGCAGAGGCACCACCAGAAACATCTTCGTCAATTATCATTAAGCGGTTAGTTTTAGAAACACTTTTTACAATATCATGGTTAATGTCAAATGGTAGTAGCGATTGAACATCTATAATCTCTGCATTAATACCAACTTCTAATAATTCTTTTGCTGCTTGTTCTACCAATCTGAGTATAGAACCATAAGATACTAAGGTTATATCTCCTCCTTCTTTTATGATTTCTACGACACCCAATGGTGTTTTAAATTTACCAATGTTATTTGGCATTTTTTCCTTTAATCTATATCCGTTAAGACACTCAACTATAAGCGCTGGCTCATCACTGTCCATGAGTGTATTGTAAAAACCTGCGGCTTTAGTCATATTTCTAGGCACTAAAACGTGTATACCCCTTATCAAGTTTAGTACACCACCCATTTGTGACCCTGAGTGCCAAATACCCTCGAGTCTATGACCTCTTGTTCTTANGATTAATGGTGCTTTTTGGCGTCCTTTAGTGCGGTATTGTAGAGTTGCCAGATCATCACTCATGATCTGTAATGCGTAAAGAATATAATCTAAATATTGTATTTCGGCTATGGGTCTTAAACCACGCATAGCCATTCCGATACCTTGACCTAAAATAGTGGCTTCTCTAATTCCTGTATCAGATACTCGTAATTCTCCAAACTTTTCTTGTAAGCCTTCTAAACCTTGATTGACATCTCCAATATGTCCTGCATCTTCACCAAAAACTAATGCTTCAGGATAATTTGAAAATAGAGCTTCAAAATTATCTCTAAGGATTACACGTCCATCTACTTCTTCAGCATCTGAATTATAAGTTGGTTGGACTTCGGCTTGATTAGTAGCTTTTCTATTTGACTGACTGTGTAAGTATGAGCTGTATTTTGGTTGTATTGTATTGATGTAGTTGTTAATCCAATTTTGCAATTCAGTCTTTCCATTAGACTGTTCAGAAACTACATAACGCAAAGCTTTTCTTGTCACAGAAAGTATATCCTTTCTTAATGGCTCATCAATAGAAGCTAAATCATTTTTGAGTTTTGTAATGAATACACCATTAGTACTAGTTTTTGCAACACGTTCTAATAGTAAAATAGCTTCATTTTTTTCAGCTTTTAATGGATTTATAAAAGCAGACCAAGCTGCTTTTTTACCATCTCTAACAGCTTTTTTTATGTTTTTTTCGATGACTACTAATTCTTCATCAGACGCAATATTGTTTTCAATCATCCATTTACGCATCTGTGCATTACAATCATATTCTGCTTCCCATGCAAGTCTATCAGTATCTTTGTAGCGCTCATGAGAACCAGATGTCGAGTGCCCTTGTGGTTGTGTTAATTCTTTTACATGAATCATTACTGGTACATGCTCTTTACGTGCTACTTGTGCAGCACGTTGATAGGTGTCGATTAATTCAGCATAATTCCAACCATTGACACGGAAGATTTCGTAACCGTTATTATCTTCATCTCGTTGAAATCCTTTTAAGATTTCAGAGATATTTTCTTTAGTTGTTTGGTGTTTTGCATGAACTGAAATGCCATACTCGTCATCCCAAATACTAATAATCATTGGTACTTGTAAAACTCCAGCAGCATTTATAGTTTCAAAAAAAAGACCTTCACTTGTACTAGCATTTCCAATAGTTCCCCAGGCAATTTCGCTACCCTTTTTTGAGAAATTAGTAGTGTCAATGCCATTTACATTTCTGTAAATTTTCGAGGCTTGTGCCAGTCCCAAAAGTCTAGGCATTTGTCCAGCAGTAGGAGAGATATCGGCACTTGAGTTTTTTTGTTCAGTTAGGTTTTTCCAATTTCCTTGCTCGTCTAAACTGTGAGTTGCAAAGTGACCTCCCATTTGACGACCAGCTGACATTGGTTCTTCTTTTAAATCTGTATTGGCATACAATCCTGCGAAAAATTGTTCGATAGTTAATTCCCCAATAGCCATCATAAAGGTTTGGTCACGGTAATATCCGCTTCTAAAATCACCATTTTGGAATGATTTTGCCCATGCTATTTGCGGCACTTCTTTCCCATCACCAAAAATCCCAAACTTAGCCTTACCTGTCAATACTTCTCGTCGTCCAAGCAAGCTACATTCTCTACTAGTAACTACAGTTTTATAGTCATTTAAAACTTCAGTTTTAAAATCTTCAAATGTAATCTCTGTTTTTGTATCAGTATTGGACTTCATCAGCTCTAAGAATTTAGTCTTGCAAAAGTAGTCATTATTGAAATATTTTGCAATGTAAAAAAGCGTTATAAATTTGAATAATTCTTAATAAAACGTGTATAATTTGAAGAATATGTAAAAAAAATTAAAATATTAACACTTCAATAAGAATATGTTAATACCATTTACGTCTAAATAAACCCAGTAAAACTTGTGGGTCTACAGTAAACATAAAGCGTATTTTTTGGTCATAATTGGGCTGACCAACTTCCCAACCATTATTAGAATATAGTGGAAAGAAAATTTCGAAATAATCCTCAACTAGATTTAGTCTTATTCCGGAATCATATACAAAATTTGCGCTGCTAAATTTATTTTTCAGAAAGCCAATATCTCCGTAAAATTGAATGTAACGCCATAATGAGGTACTAAAGTTTGCTGTAGCCATCCATTGGTTTGCAAAAGCTGTATCTAATTTAGATTTAAAACCACCTTCAGCTATAATTATTTGCTGACTAAATATACCTGCGTCTTCTGAGCGCCCCAAGTAGTTGAAATCAAACAAATAATCTGTTGGTCTATCTAATGCAAAACTAAAGAAATTAGAATCTGGATCTGTTTTATTACTTAAGAATGTCCCAGCAAACAATCTTAAATTAAAATTTCTATTATTTTTTGTGAGTTTACGAAACTCATAATTTAAAGCAAACTTGCTAAAATTACTTGAAACCTGAAAATCTGCAAAAAATCTTGAAAAATTTATTATTCCAGGGCTAGACTTCACATACCTGAGATTTAGCACACCATAATCAGGCTCTTCGTCGATATCACTTATTACAGCATTTGGACCAATACTCCTTGCAATATCTACATAACGCAAGCTTAGTGAATGCCTCTTATCTGACCTTAAATCATTTTTATCTCTGAATATAAAAGATATATTTGGGCGTAATCGTCTAAAAAAAGCGTCTTGTGCAAAAGAGCGATAGCTAGCACTTATTCCATAAGTAATATTAAATAAATTGCTGTCTTCTAAATTATGAGTATAGAATACGGTCCCGGAACCTGTTAGAGACTTAGAGTTCAAAGCATATTGTGGTGAAAATCGATAGTTAAGACGCTTTCTTAATATAGTTTTGTTATACACTTTTGTACCCAATGTCAAACCATCATATATATTTTCGAACTGTACGAGAGGCATAAAAAACACTTGATTATAATATGGATCCTCGATATCTTTAAATAATCTAAATTGTAACGGTTTTGACCAAAATGAAGAACCTTTTGTAGACCTGTAGTTATCTCTTTGATTAAACTCTGGTATTACATTGTCATAATCTAATACCAATCTATCTGCTCCATCTTTTGGTATAGAAAGCGTTTTTGATTTACTAATACTATCAATCCATATTTTATTAACTACAGAATCGTTTTTTAAACTAAATAGTGAAATTGGTGCAGAATTGTTTCGTTTATTTTTTATGGTTAATATAATAGAATCTTCAGTAGTTTTAACTCTAGATATCTTGTAGTCTATTTTCTTTCGAGTATTCAAATAATCAGAAAAAAACCAATCAATATTTTTATTAGTTTTAGATTTTAGGAAAGCTTCGAAATTTTTAGGTGAAGCTTCTTTAAGTGAGTTTTCTTCTAAATATACTTTAATTAAATCTCTTAAATCAATATCCTCCGTATAATCATCAAGATAGTTTAATCCAATACCTGCCTTGTATTTACCCGCAATATTTGCATTGAATTTAGTGAGTGAATCTTTTGAGGTTGTAATGGGTTGGTCATTATTTTTCCTAGCGGCTTCCATGGAATATAAATAATACTGAAAATTATAATCTAAATCTGAGATATGGAAAGAACGAACACCCCAAATTTTAGATAAAGTCCCTAATAACTTACTGTCTGGATAATAATCCTCAATATATTTCATTAAAAAATAGATACTTAAAGCATCGTTTAGCCAATGTTCTTTCCTAGGGTTTGTGATGTGAATATTTTCAATGTATTTATTTAGAGCTGTTTTTAATAGTTTTAACTCGTACTGAAAATCGTCCTTAAATGGACGAAAAAAACTTGGTAGTTGATTTAAACCATAAAGAGGGTTTTTATTATACTCTATTTGACTTATAAGTAATTTTTTATGAGGATATTGACCAAGGTTTTCTGATAAAAAATTAGTCACTCTATCAGCTATTATAGCTCTGGATTGAGGTGATACTCGCTTTTCTTCTATGTCTGTAATGACTGTAAAATCATCAGTAGTCACTTTATTAAAGGTTGTATTTTTATTTAAAGATAAATAAGTATGAACCCTGTCTTGGCCTTCTAGTTTTATGGTTGTAGTTTCTGAATTGCTATTTATAATCTTACTATCTAGTTCAGTAGTAATATAATAATTGCTAGGGTAGGTAAGCTGAATTGAAATATCAGACTTTGGTACATATAAATCATTTAAGTTCTTGTTACTGTAGTATTGCCATTTACCATCATAAACAGCAGGAGTAATATACCAATCCTTTAATTCAAAATTACCATCTTCAGTAAATCCATAATCTGTAAAGATTGCATCTGGTAAAACGATGGTATATTTTAGTTTAAGTTGAAAAGAAGTATTAGGTTTCAGGGGATTTTTTAAATTGACTTTTAATATATCAATCTGATTTTTTAAATGCCTACTTTCGAGTAAATTATTGTCTTTATCTATAACGCTTTCAATGGTTGTAAAACTACGTTGCTTGTCTTTAGCTAAATGAAACTTAGTACTGAATTCCTCTTCGAAACGTTTTGCTAATGCTGTAGATTTTGTAGAATAACTATTATTCCAGTTACTAAGATATACTTCTTTTAAAGTGTCATCAGAAGTATTTTTATAAATAACAGTCTGAGATATCGTAATTGATTTATTGTCAGGATTAACAGTACCAATAATATTAATAACATTTTGAGCATAACTCGAAAATGAAATTAGGCAAACACTTAAGAATATGAGGGCTTTTTTAATCAAATTACAATTAGAAATTAGGACTTAACTCGGACTCTTTGTAGAAGTTATTCAAAATTTCAACAGCTTCATCTGCTGTATCTACAACATGAATTAAATCCAAATCTTTTGGACTGATATTTCCTTCTGTTAGAAGCGTATTCTTAATCCAATCTACAAGACCGCCCCAGAATTTGGTTCCAACTAAGATAATAGGGAACGTATCAATTTTATGTGTTTGTATAAGTGTAATAGCTTCAAATAATTCATCCAATGTCCCAAAACCACCTGGCATAACAACAAAACCTTGAGAGTATTTTACAAACATAACCTTACGGACAAAGAAATAATCAAAATCAAGACTCTTATCATTGTCAATATATGGGTTGTCATGTTGTTCAAAAGGTAATTCGATATTTAAACCTACAGAAGTACCACCTGCTATGTGCGCACCTTTATTCCCAGCTTCCATTATACCTGGACCACCACCGGTAATAACACCATAACCACTATCTACAATCTTCTCTGCAACTTCAACAGCCAATTTATAATACTTGTGCTCAGGTTTAATTCTTGCAGAACCAAATATAGATACACAAGGCCCAATTTTACTAAGCTTTTCATAACCGTTTACAAACTCTCCCATGATTTTGAAAATTGCCCAAGAGTCATTAGTTTTTATTTCGTTCCAACCTTTGTATTGTCTTTCTTTTCTCATTATTAAAATTTGTAATTATTCGCTGTATTATGACAGCTAATTATATGTATTCATTTAATTCTTTCTTCAAAAATTTTGCCGTGTAGCTCTTTTTGTCTTTAATAATTTGTTCTGGTGTACCCTTTGCTACAACTTCTCCGCCACCTTTTCCACCTTCGTATCCAATATCTATGATGTAGTCAACGGTTTTTACGACATCTAAATTGTGCTCAATAATTAAAACTGTGTTACCTTTATTGGCTAATTTATTCAATACTTTCATTAGCACATTAATATCTTCAAAATGAAGTCCGGATGTTGGCTCATCAAGAATGTAAAATGTATTTCCAGTATCACGTTTACTCAATTCAGTGGCTAATTTAATACGCTGTGCTTCGCCACCAGAAAGCGTTGTACTTTGTTGGCCCAATGTAATATATCCTAATCCAACATCTGCTATAGTTTTTAGTTTTCTGTAAATTTTTGGAATATGTTCAAAAAAGCCTACAGCTTCTTCAATTGTCATATTTAAAACATCGCTTATAGATTTTCCTTTATATCTGATTTCTAGCGTCTCACGATTAAAGCGTTTACCTTGACAAGTTTCACATTCGACATATACATCAGGTAAAAAGTTCATTTCAATAACTCTTAAACCACCACCTTTACATGTTTCACAACGTCCACCAGCAACATTAAAACTAAAACGACCGGGTTTATAACCACGAATCATAGCTTCTGGTATCATGGCAAATAACTTTCTGATTTCGTCAAAGGTTTTGGTATAGGTTGCAGGATTGCTTCGTGGTGTTCTACCAATTGGTGATTGGTTAATGTCAATGACCTTATCGATATGTTCTAAACCGTTGATACTTTTATATGGCATGGGTTTTTTTACACCATTAAAGTAATGTGCATTCAAAATTGGGTAAAGTGTTTCATTAATTAATGTCGATTTCCCACTACCTGAAACGCCAGTGACACCAATCATTTGACCTAACGGAAATTCAACAGAGACATCCTTCAAATTATTCCCAGTACAACCTTTGAGAACTATTTTTTTACCATTACCTTTTCGGCGTTTTTTTGGTATGGCTATTTCTTTCTGACCATTAAGATAATCTGCTGTGAGTGTTTTATGTTTTAGTAATTCTTTTGGAGTACCTTCACTAATAATTTCACCTCCGTGGTTTCCTGCAAAAGGTCCAATATCTATGACATGGTCTGCACGCTCAATCATATCTTTGTCGTGTTCTACAACGATAACCGAGTTACCAACATCTCTGAGTGATTCCAAAGAGTTAATTAATTTTTCATTATCGCGTTGATGTAATCCTATACTAGGTTCATCTAAAATGTAAAGAACACCTACTAATTGAGAACCAATCTGAGTAGCCAATCGGATACGTTGCGCTTCACCACCTGATAATGATTTTGAACTTCGGTTTAAGGATAAATAGGTGAGTCCTACATCTAAAAGAAATTGAATCCGTGCTTGTATTTCTTTAATGATTTCCTCTGAGATTTTTTTTTGCTTGTTTGAAAGCCTATCTAATAAGTTTTCTGACCATTTGCCAAGTTCAACGATATCCATATTCACTAGGTCTGCGATACTTTTTCCATCAACTTTAAAGTACAATGATTCTTTTCTCAGTCTCGAGCCTTCGCATGTTGGACACTTCACTTTATCCATATATTCTTTTGCCCAACGGACAAGAGAATTTGAGTTAGATTTATACTGGCTTTCAATAAAATTCGCAACACCTTCAAAATCGATATTATAATCTCTAGCTACACCTAATAGCTTACTTTCAATTGTAAATTTATCTTTACCGCCATGAAGAATAACTTGCTTAGCCACTTCAGGGATGTCTTTCCAAGCATCAGATAATTTAAAATCGTAACGTTGCGCAATTGTGTCAAACTGTTTGAAAATCCAACTTTTCTTTTGAGGTCCATGTGGTGCTAATGCACCATTTTTAATAGAAAGCGTTTCGTCAGGAACTAATTTTTTATCATTTACTACATATAATTCTCCAATACCATTGCATTTAGGGCATGCGCCTTTTGGCGAGTTGAAAGAAAAATTATTAGGCTCTGGATTTGGATAGGAGATTCCAGACGATGGACACATTAAATTTCGGCTAAAGTACCTAGGTTCGTTTGTATCTTGGTCTATGACAATAAGTACATCATCACCATGGTACATCGCTGTATTTATGGATTCCATCAAACGTTTCTTGTTATCACTAGTTTCATCGATTTTTAATCTATCGATTACAATTTCAATATCGTGTGTTTTGTATCGGTCTAGTTTCATGCCTTTTTCAAGGTCAACGATTTCTCCATCTGTACGCACTTTTACAAATCCTTGCTTAGCAATTTGTTCAAAAAGCTCACGGTAATGTCCTTTTCGTGAGCGAATCACTGGCGCAAGAATATTAATACGTTTGTTTTTAAAAGATTCTAGAATTAAATCTTTAATCTGCTCGTCACTGTAGCTTACCATTTTATCGCCTGTTTCATAACTGAAAGCATCAGCAGCTCTAGCAAATAAAAGGCGAAGAAAATCATAAATCTCGGTAATTGTTCCGACAGTAGACCTTGGCGACTTACTTGTTGTCTTTTGTTCAATGGCAATTACTGGTGAAAGTCCATCGATTTTATCGACATCTGGACGTTCTAAGCTTCCAAGGAATTGACGTGCATAAGCCGAAAATGTTTCAATGTAACGGCGTTGGCCTTCAGCATAAATTGTATCAAATGCTAATGAAGATTTCCCACTTCCAGAGAGACCAGTAATAACGACTAGTTTTTCTCTCGGAATCGTAACGTCAATATTCTTGAGGTTATGAACGCGAGCACCTTTTACTTCAATAGAATCATCGTATGTTGTCATAAATTAGTTCAGCTGAGTGATAAACTGGCAAAGTTGCAAAGGTACAATTTTTAGTTGTTAATTTGATGTGAAGGTTTGCTTGAGAATTGTTATAATTTTTAAGCTGAAGACTCTAATATCCAAAAAAAAGAGATGCCAACTGATACATTTTTTTATAAATTAACTATTGTTTGTTATAGGTTAATTGTTGTGAAGCAGAAAATAAATTCTAGTAAAAATTTAGATGAGCATGAAAAGATAGATTTTCAGCAATAAATCACACGATGCTATGGGAGTTTTAAAGTGTTTAAGTTGATGAGTCAACAATTTAGAGGACAGTCTTCAAAATAAATGATATTATTAAAAACAAAAACACCTAAGCATTTAACTTTGGCGTTTTTTTCAAGTAACTCTTAGTTTATTCTATTATAAGCTTCCTAGTAATTGTTTTATCACCATCGTTTACTTTCATGATATAAATACCAGCACTAACATTGTTTAAAGCTATTTGCTTGTCAAATCTTGAAGTAGCATCATAATTATTATTAAATACTAATTTTCCTGATATATCATATATATATACATTTATTTCTTTACCGGAGTTAGAGTTGAATTGTAAACTAAAATCTCCTTTATTTGGGTTAGGAAATAAGGCAAATTCTTTAAATTCAAAGTTGTCATCACTTAATGCAGTTGCAGTCTCCGAACATAATACTATTTTTACTTCGTTTACTGTACCACTATCATTATCAGCATTATCTATAAATACAATATTCCATTCTCCTTGTGGGTTTATTCCATTAAAATTGCTAAGCGGATTGGATGCCGGACTGTAAGTTCCAATGGTTGGTGTTGCACAGTTAATCGTAGATTCATCATCTTTAAAAGTAACATTTATATCTTCAAATCTAGAGGTGTTACAATTTCTCTCCCAGATATTAGAAAAAATATTACTACTGACCGTATTAGGCTCTTGAACTTGGATAACTAAATCACCTGTCCAACTGTGCGTAACATTTGTATATATCCTTAGATCTTCTACAGTTGTGTTTTCTGTTACGTTAATTGGTATGAAAACATTATTACTTCCGTCAGGAATTGATGTTGAAATAGGGCCAGTTGTATAAGTTCTACAATCTGTTTCAACTAAGAAATCAATTGCAAAAAAAGCTTTATTGATACTAAAGAAAGGAGCATTTACTTGATCGGTAGGTCGAACCATTATTCTACAATATGGTGCTGGTGTATTTGGTACAATAATATCTTGTGAACCATCATTTGGTATATTTGCTAATAACGTAGTGTATGTTATTCCAGAATCTGTAGATAACATTATATCAACATTTGCTGCACCAGTCATTAAGTTTGTATTATTTACATCCCAAGTGATTGTTTCTGTGCTACCGTTATTCCAAATAATACCTGAAGTAGATTGTGATGTTACATCAAAAGGTCCTCTATTAGCTAGCCATGTTACTCTCATATCATCATGGTCATTATTTCCGCCACCAGCTTTATTATCTCTTACTGTAAATCTAAAATCTGCATTTCTGGCTACTAATGGTACTTTTTCCCATAGATAACCGTTAACATCAGTATTTAAAAGTCTATCCATTGCTGGAAATACTCTTGTTGGCGTATTCTCTACAGGATAACATCTAAAAATGGGATGATTATTATCTGTATCATTTTCATTAGGATATTGATCTGCAGAATTATTCTCATCAAATTGTTCCCAAGTATATGTTAATGTATCACCGTCGGGGTCTGAAGCCGTTCCTGAAAGTCTAAAAGGTGTTCCTATAGGTAAAGTTAAATCCTGTCCTGCATTAACAGTAGGTGTTGTATTACCTGTGTTTGTAGCGTCATAACAACTTTGAGTTGTAATATAATTGATGACCTGTTCAATACTTGCAGAATGAAAATTATCATGTGAAACTTGCTCAACATCAGTTGCGCCAGTAATTCCTGCATACCCCATTATCGTTGTTCCAGAGCCAGGTTCCATTTGCACATTAGTACCTTCATTTCCAGCATGAGTCCAGGTATGATTAGCGCCAAATTGGTGGCCATATTCATGAGCAACATAGTCAATATCAAAGCGATCTCCCTCAGGTGCATTTAATGATGTAAATGCACTTCCTTTGTGAACTGAGTTATTAATTCTGCAAACACATCCAATACATCCAGCATTACCATTATTACCACCTTGTACAAATAAATGTCCAACATCATAACCATTTCCACTAGGATATTGACCATCTAAAACTCCAGATAATTCACTGTTAAAACTTGGATTATCATCATATGGATCTGAAACAGGGTTTGTGTAAATAATATTAGTATTCATTACCAATTCCATTGTAACGTTAAAATCAGATTCATATACACCATTTACTCTAGTCAAAGATGCATTAATAGCACTTAGTGCACCATTTACTGTTCCGCCGTGATACTGAGTATACTCTCCAGTGGTAGAAATGGCTGTTTCAAATGTCCGTAATACGCTATCATTTGCATCTCTGTTTGTTGGATTATCCTCTTGAGTAGTAATATGACCAATATCTTCAATAGTTTCTGATGTATTACACTGGAAATTACTTTTACTTTTTCTGTCACTACGATTGTAAACTGCTATAACGTTTTTAGAGATAGCCATAATAATTTCTGTACCCTTGTCAGCATTTAAAACCGTTGCGTCAATTCCTCTATAAGGCGATACACTAAATCTTAGATATTCAGAATAATTATTGGTTCTGTTACCGGCAAAAGATCTAATTTCTGGATATAAAGTTTGCATATCTTTTGTCATGCTTGGAGCTTCTATGACATCATAACTGTGTAATTCTCCATTGGAGTTAGGTAAAACCAATTTAACTTTTGAAATACTAGAAGTTTCTCCTCGCTTAGGTATTGTGGTTAGTTGATTTACAAAAGTTTCAAAATCAATAGCGTAGTATTTAGTATTTTCTGGTAAATTATGTTTTTTTGAAAAAGCTTCTATTTCTTTATTTGATTGTAAATTTTTAAAACCTTTTTGAGAATGAATATGAAAAAAGTTAAAAATAAAAAAGAAAGAAAAAACTATGGTTTTAATTTTCATGTTAACATGTTATTTAATGTAACTAAGTTAATTTAACTACTAGGCTTTTTTTTCTTTATTCGTTTAATGTAATTTATGTTAAGACAGAAAACATTTTAGTTTCGATGAATGTTTTTTATTAATAAGTTTTAATTTTTGTAATTCCTAAGTCTATGAATAAAAGTTTATGTGATTGTGGTAAATTTGCACCAGTCTCTGTTAATTTCCAGTCACTCCATGTGGCTTTTAAGCCTCCAATTGGTAGTATGTCAACCCACATTTGATAGCTAATTGGTCTTCCATTTTTATCCAAATGCCATAAATAAGAATCACCTGGTGTGGTTCCTCCAATAGTGTATGTTACTAAAAGTGCATCTTTTTGGTTTTTGGTTTTGACTAATCTGAGTTCAACACCCTTATCAAATACCTTATAAGGTGCTACCAACCAAAAGGAATCGTTGTTAAAATAGTCTTTGGCTTTAGAAATATATTTTTGCTTTTCTATTCCATTATATGCTTTATTAGCTAAGAATACTTTTGATTCACTGGTTTTGTTTAATTGCAATACGACTTTGAAATCATCCCAAAAAACTTCGCAGCTATTAGTGGATTTATACCACTTATAGCTGTGTTGATTCTTAAATGTCCATTCTATATAATCTGTTGCCTTATAAGCGTTATAATCTAGACTATTAAGCATTTTTGTAGCTAAATTATTTGCCTCAATACCAGATTTGCCAGTTGGTAAATCTTCATTATACTTAAGATATATAAAACCAAAAAATAAAAGCGAAGGCAACGTGATAAAAATCACGATGCCTGCTATAATTTTAAATATTTTTTTTATTCTCATTAGTTATCTTTTTTATAACCCTCGGGACGTTTCCATCTTATTGGTGCTTTCGGTTCTGACTTTAATTGAAATTCGTTATTCTTTAATAGTCTTAAAGCTTCACTAACCGCTCGTTCTAGCTGTGGGTCAACACCTTGAGATGTCTCCTTTGGATGTTGTATGACTTCTATGTCTGGAGCAACACCTTCACCTTCAACAGCCCATTTACCATCAACATCATAAAAACCACCTCTTGGTGCTACCATACGACCGCCATCTATAAATCTTGGTGTATCCCAAGTTCCAACTAATCCACCCCAAGTTTTTGTTCCAATTAATGGGCCAATATTTTTCATTTTAAACATATAAGGTAATAAATCACCACCAGAACCAGCGCGCTCATTTATTAACATGACTTTAGGCCCCCAAATACCTGCCATTGGTGTCGTCCAAGGTCTATTATCATTAGCTTTACTATTAAAATAACCGAATAATTGGCGTGACATAATATCAATCATATAGTCGGCTGCAGAACCACCACCATTGTTGCGCTCGTCTATTACAACACCTTTTTTGTCTTGTTGTGCAAAATAATAGCGATTGAATGACGTGAA
>JGI20156J14371_10002192_pt1 | contig 15608 bp, 12 predicted proteins | sample COG_06_FD_14371 | JGI IMG/M metagenome (IMG submission 14371)
CCGGTGATTGCAACCGCATCTTCTTGCTGATCCGAGACGCCGAGATAATCCAGTACAGTCGGTGTAATATCAGTGACCATGGTTATTGCCGGCTGCCACGTTTGTTCGGCTATCGCTGGGCCGGTGATAATTAAGGGCACTCGAATACCACCCTCTGCAGCATAAAACTTAAACATATTAAGCGGGGAGGCGCTGGCATTTGCCCATTCTGGACCTATGGCCACCATACTGCCTTTCTCGCCGAGATTGTCGATACTGTAGTTGTAACCATTGAGCCTCATCCATTGCTGCATGCCGCTAACGGCAAGTGGATAACTGGGTTCAGGCCCATTGTCTGAGGTGACAATAAATAGCGTGTTGTCGAGTTCGCCACGTACTTTTAGATACTCTAGAAAACGACCAATATGTGTATCCATGGACTCGAGCATCGCGGCTTGCACTTGCATGGCGCGGGCATAGAGAGCTTTATCCTCCGCGGATAAGCTTTCCCAGTCCTGACTATTGGTAGGCATTTCGGCGAGTGGTGCATCAGCGGGAATCAGTCCCAGCTCAATCGCGCGTTGCTGGCGACTTTCACGCAGTTTATGCCAACCCTGATCATAAACCCCGTTGTAGCGATCGGTTATCTCGCGCGGTGCCTGAACCGGTATGTGAATGGCCTGAAAGGCGAGATAAGAGAAAAACGGCTGACGCTGTTCTGACTGCTGATCACTATCGAGATAGCTGATCATACGATCGACAATAAATTTCGACGAATAAAAATCCTCCGGCAGATCAGCTGGTTTGCCATCTTCATACCAGGGCGCAAAATCGTAGTAGCCCATATACGGTTTTTGTTCCCAATTGTCGGCGCCTGAGGCGTCGAGAGCAAAGGAGCGATCAAAACCATGGCCGTTAGGCAGGTCTTTCTCACGCCCACCGAGATGCCATTTTCCGGTCATATAGGTGCCGTATCCAGCGGCTTTGAGCCGATCAGCCAAGGTTCTAACGCCGGGTTCGAAAAACATCGAGTAGCCTGGCTGATCCACTTGGTTCTCCGATAGCACCTCTGGAATCGTCGCAATACCGGTGCGGTGGTTATCAATGCCAGTGAGCAGCATGGCACGGGAGGGCGCGCAAAGGGGAGAGGTGTGGTAGTTGCTAAATTTGCTGCCGCGGTCAGCCAAGGTCTGGATGTTGGGCATCTGTGCTTCGCCGCCAAATGGAGCAAAATCGGTTAGCCCGGCATCGTCGACCAGAATCACCACGACATTGGGACGCAGATCATCCTCGCTGGCATGGGTTAGAGCTGCCAGCCCCAATAACAGAGTGCTGATAAGGCTAAATAGGCGTGTTAGCCGGATTTTACTTGAGCCAGATGACAGCATAAGTCGATTCTCTTTGGGTTATTGTTTTAATTGTTAAGGCTTCAGTTCGACCAAGGCACGATATTTCAAAAGGTCGACGATGTCTAATGGATTGAATAGACTGCGCACTTGGATCACGGTATTAAATGGCATAGTATGTGTCAATAATAAAATTTGCGGCGGAGCAAAGCAATGATCGAACTGAGCAAAAACAAGCAAATGTATACTGTCACGATGAATAATGACGCCAATATGATCTGTCTTGATTGGCAGCAGCGAATGTTAGAGATTCTTGATCAGCTGGAAGTTAACCCTGTAGCTGGGACAGCAATGGTTTTGATTGGTGAGGGAAAGTTTTTTAGTAATGGCCTCAACCTTGAGGTGTTACGCAAGCTCGATGGCGATGGGTGGAGCAAATTTGCCGCGCAAATGAATGAAATTCATCTTCGCATGCTGATGTTGCCATTTCCTACCGTCGCTGCCGTTAATGGCCATGCCTTTGCTGGCGGCGCCTTTTTGGCGCTGTCCTGTGACTACCGAATAATGCGTGAAGACCGCGGTTGGATTTGCATTTCCGAGGTTGACGCCGGTGTGCCGCTACCGCAGGGGATGATGGAGTTTTTGCGCCTCAGATTGCCGGCAGCCACCTGTCCGCGACGCGGTGCTGACGGGCAAGCGCTACGCCGCCGACGATGCTATTGCTGCCGGTTTCGCCGATGACAAAGCGCCGCTTGAAAACCTGCTTAGCGGGGCGACCGAGCTGGCGACCGATCTTGCCCGCAAAGAGCCAGGAATTTTTAAGGCGATAAAGCAGGCGTATTATGCGCCGATAGCCGCAGGCTTAAGATAAGCGATCGATGCAGATACTGATTGAACAGGGGCTTTCGTTTTTTCAAGAAGGCAGCCATGCCCGCACTTGAGTCAGGGGAGTCGAGACAGTTGGGCACCGCATTGAGCTCATCTTGTAGACGTTTCTCCAGTGTCTTATCGTCACAGTCAATAATGGTATTAAGCATCCTTTGTATTGCCAGCGCAGGCTGGGCCGGGTGCTGCCACCGCAGGCGGGAACGCTGCCCAGATCCATTTTGGGGAGGCCAATTTGTGCCCCCTCGGTAGCGACTAGGTGGAAATGGCAGCCAAGCGGCACGTCAAGTCCTCCCCCCAAGCAGTAGCCAACTGAGGTTACCACCCAAGGCCTGTGCATGGTCAATTTCGATTAATAGTGGTTGGTCCACAGGGGCGGTTCCAATCGTTCTGTAAGGCTAGACGGGCGTGGGCTATAGTGGCATTATATATGCCAATATACAGGTCGATCGAGCCGTCATGCTAGTCAGTGGTAGCGCTAAAAGAGCTTGGTTAAGGGGTGGGAAAAACCGATGAAAAAAGTGATAGTTTTAATACTATTAATTGTTGTGCTCGGTAGTATGGTGGGCTGGCACAAGCGTACAGATATCTTGCTGGCACTGGTCAAATATAAGTCCGCAACAGAGCATGATATTGCCGCAACGGTTGATATCCCTTGGTCCCAGGGTCCGACAGAGGCTGTTAATAAACCAGCGCAGCGCCCACCCAATATTATTTTGATAGTGGCTGATGATCTTGGCTTCAATGATATCTCGACCTTTGGCGGTGGTGTCGCCGACGGCAGGGTACAAACCCCGAGCATAGACCGCCTGGCGACCGAGGGGGCGGTATTTAGTCAGTCCTATTCTGGTGCCAGCACCTGTGCGCCGTCGCGAGCGATGATGATGACCGGCCGCTATCCCACTCGAACCGGTTTTGAATTTACCCCGATGCCCTCGGGTATGGGGAAAACTATCTCCAAAATAGCGGCTGAAATGGATAGCGGCTTGCCACCGATTTTTTACGACGAAGCCTTGGAAGCGGGCCAGCCTCCCTATGAGTTGAAAGGCCTGCCGCCCTCAGAGGTCACCATTGCAGAGATATTAAAAGAGCAGGGCTATTACACTGCGCATATTGGCAAGTGGCATCTCGGTCGCGATAACGGTATGGCCCCCCATCAGCAGGGTTTTGATGATAGTTTACTGATGGCGAGTGCTCTCTATCTGCCGGAAGATGACGCCAATGTGGTCAATGCCAAGCTTGATTTTGATCCGATCGATCAATTTCTCTGGGCGCGATTAAACTATGCCGCTTCGTTCAATAGTGGCGACCAGAATCGTTTTAAACCCGCTGGTTACCTGACTGACTACTGGACTGACGAATCGATTAAGGTGATTGAGGCGAACAAGAATCGTCCGTTCTTTCTCTATTTGGCGCACTGGGGCGTGCATACACCATTGCAGGCAACTCGCGAAGACTATGAGGCGGTCGGTGATATCAAACCACACCGCCTACGCGTTTATGCGGCGATGATTCGCGCATTGGACCGCAGCGTTGGGCGCATTTTAGACTCGTTGGAGGAACAGGGCTTGGCAGAAAACACCATTGTCGCTTTTACCAGCGATAATGGTGGCCCCGGTTATATTGGTCTCGATGATATCAATAGCCCTTACCGCGGCTGGAAAATTACGATGTTCGAGGGCGGTATTCGGGTGCCGCTGTTTGTTAAATGGCCGGCCAAAATTGTTGCCGGTACTCGCGTAAACACGCCCGTGGCACATATCGATATGATGCCAACACTGGCCGCCGCCGCAGGCATTTCACCGTCAGCAGAAATCGACATCGACGGCCTTGATCTATTGCCGCTGACAACNGNGCAAGGGGCTGCGAATTGGCAGCGGGAAACGCTGTTTTGGCAGAGTGGCCATTATCAGGTCGTTCGCCACGGCGATTGGAAACTGCAGGTCAATCAACGTCCAACAGATGGCCNTCANCAATGGTTATACAACCTAGCGTCGGATCCTACTGAGCAGACTAATTTGGTTGCCAGTCACCCGCAAATTGTTNCTCAACTGCAGGCTCTGTTGACAGCGCATCAGGCGAATTCGGTTGGGGCTCTCTATGCGCCAGTCATGAACTCGCCGATTATGATTGATAAAACTNTGGCGGAAAANTTTGTACTGGGCGACGAGTATATTTACACGCCGAACTGATGAATAAGTCGAGATGGNTTGGGTCATCTTTTTGCGCAAAATACTAACCAACGNCAATAAAAGGAAGGAATTATGACAATAGGTGTTATNGCAACGATTTCGATTCGAGAAGGTAAAAATGCAGAGTTTGAAGAGCTATTTATGGCGCTCACTGAACAGGTGCTGGCCAATGAGCCGGGCGCGGTTTTTTATGCTTTGCACCGAACCAAATCTGACTCACAGGTGTACAAGGTTCTTGAGCAATATGCGAGCCAGGAAGCGTTAAAGGCCCACGGTCAGACTGAGTATTTTTTAGCGGCGAGTCAAAAGATGGGTGCGCTGGTCACGGCTGCTCCTGATATCGAAGTTATGGATGCGGTGTGAGATTTTTTCGACACCTGTTTCGTTAAAAATCACTCTAATTTAAAAGTACTGGAAAACATCAATGATAATCTCGATTTGGTTAACGGCATCGGCTTTATACTTAGCGTTCTTATACTGGTATATCAACTGGTCGGGGCCAATTGCAGCTGAGGAAATTGACAGCTATATTGAAAAATTTTCCAAGGGTTCGGGTGCTGCGCACACCGACGCGGATGTGGTACGGCGATTTATGGAAGAGGATGACGGCAAAGAATTTGTTATGCAAAACTTTGTCACATTGCACAGCGGAAAAATGTCTCACCCGGTTACCGGCGAGCAAGTTAATCCTCAGGATGTACTCGCAGGCTACTTTAAACCCTTTGCCAAAGAATTGTTTAAGCGCGGCGGGCACCCGGTGTTTATGACGCGCAAGGTGGGCGGGTATATTGACAGTTGGAACTGTGATAAGGACCCACAATGGGCTGCGACGGCAATGATGCGCTACAAGTGTCGACGGGACTTGATTGAACTGGCATCGGATCAACGTTTTTCTGATATTCATATTTTTAAAACATCAGCGATTGATAAAACCGTTTCCTTCCCGGTTCAAATCACTATGAGTTTCTTTTTGCGGCCACGATTTTACGTTCCTTTAGGTCTCGTATGGCTGGCATCGATGGCACATTTTATAGCATTAATTGTTTGAATCATCGATTGGAGACCGACAGTTGAAAAAACCTAATGTCCACACTCTCTACGGCATAACTCATTCGCTCTACACCGGTCGCGCACGTTCTTACCTGATTAAGAGTGGCGTTCCCTTTCGTGAGTTATCCACTGGCCATGAAAGCTTTAAAGATGAGGTATTGCCGGAGAGTAAGTTGGCGACGATTCCTGTTTTGGTGACCCCCGAGGGCGAGGTTATTCGCGATGGCGGGGCGATTATTGAGCATTTTGAATGTGCCAATGGCAGGCTATTTCAACCCTCGAGCGCCAAGCAGCAGATAGTCAGTACGCTATTTGACTTGGTTGGTACCAGCGGTCTATTGCGTCCGGCGATGCACTACCGCTGGAACTATCTCGAAGAAAATGAAGAATTTCTGCATTATCACTTTTTGCACTCTCAGCGCGAGCACCCTGAGCGAGAAGCTAAGACGCAATATATGATGTCTAAAATGCAAACTGCAGGGGTGCTTTTTGGTGTCACAGAAGCCACCATGCCGCTGGTGGAGACGCTTTATCTGGAGTTCCTTGAGGCACTTAATCAGCATCTCAGTGAAATGCCTTACCTGCTGGGTTGGAAGCCCAGTATCGGTGACTTTGGCCTGATCGCGCCACTTTATGCCCACCTTGGAAGAGACCCCGCACCGCTGCGAATTATGCAACAGCGCGCGGTGCGCGTAGCGCGCTGGGTCGAACGCATGAATCGCGCAGATCAGGATGTAGCGGAGTTTTTTAATCCAGGCGATGATTATCTTGCCGACGACCGTATTCCAGAGACTCTGATGACCGTACTCAGAGTGCTGGCAGAGGATCTTGTTCCAGAGACGCGTGCTGCTGCTGAAGTGATTAACCAATGGCTGGCTGCGAATCAACCTGAACCGGGTACGCCTGCTCAGGGGTTGCTGGCAGGGCGTCTTTTTGGCATGGCAGAGTTTAGCATGCGTGGACAGTCGGTCAGCGCCGTCGCGCAGTCTTACCGCTTTGTTATCCTGCAGCGACTGCAGCAGCAGTATATGCGGCTGACAACGCCGCAGCGGCTCGATGTGTCCGACTTGCTGCGGCGTTGCGGACTAGAAGCGCTGCTGTCGATCAGGCTAGATCGACAGCTCGGTTGGTCAGACAATCAGGATATCTGGCTGTAAGCTTATGATTGCTTCATCTTGCGCGTCATTACCTGCTTGAGAATCTCCGCCGGGTCTCTGTCGAAGTCGCTAGCATCGTGGCGTTCGGCCAGCTGATTAGACTCCGCTCCCCAAACGCGGTTGACTCGCTGTCCGCGTTTTACTGCTGGTCGCTGTTGAATATCCTTAGTCCAGCGAATCACATTGGTATAGCTTGATACCTCGAGAAACTCGCCGGCCTCATAGAGCTTGCCCATGACTAAGGCGCCATACCAGGCCATATTCGCCATATCGGCAATGCTGTACTCGTCGCCGCAGAGATAACGATTGTCAGCCAGTCGCTGATCGAGCAAGTCGAGCTGGCGTTTGACTTCCATAGTGTAGCGTTCAATTGGGTATTCGAGCTTTTCGGGAGCATAGGCATAGAAGTGACCAAAGCCGCCACCGAGAAAGGGAGCGCTGCCGATATTCCAGAAAAGCCAGTTAAGACATTCGCTGCGCTGTGCCAATGTTTTTGGAATAAACGCGTCAAATTTCTCCGCGAGATAGAGCATGATCGCCCCAGATTCGAAAACCCGTGTGGGTGGCGTAGTGCTATGGTCCATCAGTGCTGGAATTTTTGAGTTGGGATTAACCTCGACAAAACCACTGCTAAATTGTTCGCCATCGTTAATGTTGATTAACCAAGCATCGTACTCCGCGTCTGCAATACCCAGTTCAATTAGCTCTTCTAGCAACACAGTAACTTTTACGCCATTGGGTGTGCCCAGAGAATAAAGTTGCAGTGGGTGTTTGCCCACTGGGAGCGCTTTTTCATGGGTCGCACCCGCCGTCGGCCGGTTGATAGAGGCAAATTTGCCACCAAATTCTTTATTCCAGTTCCAAACCTTGGCCGGTGTATAAACTGTGGTTTTACTCATAGTGATTCTCTCAGGGTCTTTTATGATGTTGTCTTGTCGACTTATTGATGCAAAGTATTGAGTCAATATGTTGTAGTTAGGCTTTTATACTCGCATGGATTGCGTCATTATCACAATTAATAGCGACTATATTTTCGAGGACAATGGCTGCAGGTTGTTTGCGCGGAAGGTATATTGTGGCACAATTTGTGTCTTTATGTGGCGACGCTATAAAAGAACCTATATCTGTGTTATCGCAACCGAACGCAGCGATTGAAGAGGGCTGAAGCATTACCACTGAACGCTTTCGGCTGTGCTCAGAATGACAGTCAAGGGGGGCTCAGGCAAGGAATAATGTGCCGTACAATGAGCGTCGCGCCGCATTACTCGACAAGCATCAAATTTACTCTGGAATATATGTTTATGTCTCAAGTCAGTTCGTTAGATGAAGATAAATTACTCGCTTATCTGGAAGCCAATGTCGATGGCTTTGTCGGACCTATAAGCGTGACTAAATTTGCCGGTGGTCAGTCCAATCCGACCTTTAAAATCGATGCCGCCTCGGGCAGCTATGTGCTGCGTCGTCAGCCGCCCGGTGAACTGCTTAAGTCAGCCCATGCTGTGGACCGAGAATACCGTGTGATTAAGGCGCTCGCGGATAGCGATGTGCCGGTGGCTAAGGCCTACCACCTCTGTGAAGATCGCGAGATTATCGGCTCGATGTTTTATTTGATGGAATTCTGCGAAGGCAATATTTACTGGCGTCCCGAGCTCAGCGAAATCGAGACTGCGGCGCAACGCACAGAGATGTACGACGAACTGATTAAGGTGCTCGCCGCTATTCACAGTGTCGACCTCGATAGGGCTGGGCTGGGTGACTACGGCCGCCCGGGTAACTATTTTCAGCGCCAGCTGGATCGATGGAGCGCGCAATATCGCGCATCAGAACTTGAGACGATTGATGAGATGGAGCGCTTAATGGTTTGGCTTGGCGACAATATGCCGGCGGATGATGGCAAGGTGTCGTTAGTGCACGGTGATTATCGCCTCGATAACCTGATGTATGCCCGTGATAACTCCCGCGTAATAGCGGTGCTTGACTGGGAGCTTTCCACCCTGGGACACCCCTACGCGGATCTCGCCTACTTGGTAATGGGCATGAAGCTGCCGGCCTCAGAGAACAAAAATATGGTCGGTGGGGTTGGTTCTATTGATTGGGCAAGCCAAGGGATCCCCTCAGAAGAGGCGATCGTTGCGCGTTACTGTACCCTGATGGGTATCGATAAAATCGACAGCTGGAACTTCTTTATGGCCTTTAGCTTCTTTCGTTTAGCGGCTATTTGCCAAGGTGTCGCCAAGCGCGCAGTGGACGGTAATGCCTCTAACGCGGCAGCCAACCATGTCGGCGGTCTGGTGCGACCTCTGGTGCAACTGGCTATGGACTATATCGACTAGTGCTGAGGTGAGTTCACCCTTGGGCTCATACCCTCAAGCCAGCCTAGCCAGAGTTTTCTCCCGGCTCTGCATTCGCCTCATCAGGTGGGTTTCCAGTCTTACCCAGTGTCTTGAATACTCAAAACGGTCGGCGCTAGCCTGACGTATTTTAGTTTTTTTAACTGGCTCGCTAGTGTCGAAATAATAGCGGGTAAACCATTTTGTTGCCCAGATAGCTTGTGCCGGTGAACTTACCGTTTATTTATCCCTTTTGGGTGATGCTTAAGGTGCTAACGTGGCCGCGATTAAGAGTTGATTTAAGTGCACATATAATGGCATGATATGTGCCAATACAAGGTTTAAACATCTTCAACCGTCAAACAATCGGAGTGATAGCAATGGGTTTTGCAATGTCGGAAAAAAGCCAGGCGTTAAATGTCAGATTAGAAGCCTTTATGCAAGAGCATATCTATCCTCGCGAGCATGATTGGCAGGAGTTTACTCTAGACCAGAATAATCTTTGGCAGGTGCCGCCTTGGTTTGATGGTTTGCGGGAAAAAGCGAAGGCCGCGGGTCTGTGGAACTTATTTCTACCGGCAGAGTACCAGCCCTGGAGTCCAGGCTTAAGCAATTCCGAAATTGCACCGCTATTTGAAACCATGAGCAAAGTATCTTGGGCGCAGCCGGTGTTCAACTGCAATGCCCCGGATCGTGGCAATATGGAAGTGCTGGCTAAATACGGTACTCCAGAGCAGCAAGCGCAGTGGCTCGAGCCACTGCTGGCCGGTGATATTCGCTCCGCCTATGCCATGACTGAACCCCAGGTCGCCTCATCCGATGCGACTAATATGGAATTGGAAATCACCCGTGATGGCGATGAGTATGTGCTCAACGGCCGCAAGTGGTGGACCACTAATGCGGTGGGTGATCGCTGCAAAATTATGTTGGTGATGGGGCGCTCTAATCCGGATGCTACGCGACATCGCCAGCACTCGACGATATTGGTACCTCGCGATACCCCGGGTATCACCATGGTTCGTGCACTACGTGTTTTCGATAGCTACCACTCGCCCGGCGGTGAAGCCGAATTCCTGTTTGAGAATGTGCGTGTGCCGGTTAGCAATATGATCAAAGGCGAAGGCTGTGGTTTTGAGATTGCTCAGGGTCGCTTGGGCCCCGGCCGTTTTCAGTATGCGATGATGTTTATTGGTATGGCCCAGCGCTGCTTAGAGCTAATGTGCGCTCGCGCCGAGGAGCGAGTCGCATTTGGTACCAAACTGAGTAAAAAAACCAGTGTGCAACATGAGATTGCTCGCTCCCGCTGTGATATCGAGCAATGTCGTCTGTTGACCTTACATGCCGCCGAAATTATGGATGAGCAGGGGGGGGTCAAAGCGGCCATGCCTTATATCTCGATGCTAAAGATCGTCGCGCCGAAAATGTGTCAAGACGTCGCCGATCGAGCAATGCAAATCTTTGGTGGCGCCGGCGTCTGTCAGGATACAATGATCCCCGAGGCATTTACTACGGCACGATTTTGTCGTATCGCCGATGGTCCTGACGAGGTGCATATGTCGCAGCTGGGTAAGCTGACTATTCGTGATTTGGTTGGCTAATGTTGCAGTAAAATTTTGCAGTAAAAGGTTGCAGTAAAAGGTTGCAGTCAAACGTTTTGATCGAAGAATTTCATAGAAATCGGTAGCTAGATTAACCAAACAACGGCAGGTATTGGAAGACGTGGCAGTGGACAAAAATCTTTTAGTCAGCACCTTTGAAGTGCGCAAAGCGAGTTGGTCGGAAACTCGAATTCACACTGATTCGATAGCAACCGCATTAGCGCCGGATGAAGTCTTATTGAAGATAGATCGACAGGCTCTGACGGCGAACAATATTTCCTATGCGGCCTCCGGGGATAGTCTCAAGTACTGGGAGTTTTTCCCCGCCGAAGACGGCTGGGGCAGAATTCCGGCGATGGGTTGGAGTGAAGTGATTGCCTCGGCTCATCCGCAGGTTCAAGTCGGCGAACGAGTGTGGGGATTTACACCCTATGCAACCCACCACAAAATTATCGCTGGCAAGGTTAACCGATTTTCCTTTAGCGACGTGTCGGCACATCGAGATGGGCATGCGCCGGTCTACTGTCAGTTTGATCGCGCCGCGACTAATCCTATTTATGAATCCGAGCGCGAGGATCAGGACAGCTTGCTGCGCGGTCTGTTTATGACCTCTTGGTTGGTGGAAGACTTTATTGATGTCAATGACCTATTTGACGCACAGGCATGCTTGATCACCAGTGCCTCAAGCAAGACCAGCATTGCGTTGGGCCACTCGGTCAAACGGCGTGGCAAACTAACGAGTATTGCAATTACCTCGCAGGGTAATGTCGCCTTTTGTCAGAGTTTAGGCTGCTATGACAGGGTGGTTAGTTATGATCAACTGGCCGGTCTGGATGTCACTCAGGCGGTGGTGCTAGTCGATATGGCGGGCAATTCAAAAGTAATTAGCGCGTTACATGAGCATTTTGCTGACAATATGAAGCACTCCTGTCGTATCGGCGGCACTCATCACAGTGAAATGGGCTCGTTAAAAGGACTGCCCGGTGCTAAACCGCAATTCTTTTTTGCTCCAAGCCATATTAGAGCGCGCAGTGGCGTACTCGGCGCGCCGGTATTGATGCAACTGCTCGCGGTTGACTATGCTGACTTTCGTCTATTCTGCGACAGTTGGATGAACGTCGTGCAACGCTATGGTGCCGAGGCCACAGCTGAGGTCTACCAAACGGTGCTGGCGGGCAGGGCTGATCCGGCTAGCGGGCAAATTGTGTCACTCTCTGCTCGCGGCGAATAAGTTAATGGCGAGCAAACTAATGACCAAAGCCTCCGCAGAATAGAGTGGCTATTCAAAGCGGCCAATAAGAACAGAAATCAATAATAACAAAAGGCGCAGATAACCATGGCAACGTCAGAGCGAATTACCTTGATTGGCGCAACGCCATCACCCTACACCCAAAAAATGGTCGCACTGCTGCGCTATCGGCAGATTCCCTACAGCATTAAATGGGGCATGCCAGAAGAGATTCTGCCGCCGATGGGTATTACACCGCCGAAGCCAGTGCTACTGCCAACATTTATTTTTAATGATAAAAACGGTGATGCCAAAGCGGTGTGTGACTCGACGCCTATTATCCGTCGATTAGAGGATGATTTTCCGGTGCGCTCTGTGCTTCCCAGTGATCCTGCACTGGCCTTTATTGATTATTTGCTCGAAGATTTTGCCGATGAATGGTGCACCAAATATATGTTCCATTACCGTTGGTATCCGGAGGCTGATGCCGACAACGCGGGTACGCTGTTGCCTTTAGGTTACAACGTCAGCCTGTCCGACGAGCAGCATAGGCAATTCAAAGAGTATTTTTCTCAGCGACAAATTGGCCGTCTCTATGTGGTCGGCTCTAATGACATCACCGCACCGATTATTGATGCTAGCTATCGACGCTTTTTGGCGGCGATGGAGGCTCATCTGGCTGAGCAACCCTTTATGCTGGGCAACCGGCCGGGCGCCGGTGACTTTGCCCTGTATGGCCAGTTAACTCAGCTGGTGGGCTTTGATCCGACATCGCGAGCGATTGCTCACCAAGTGTCTGCGCGTACCGTGGCTTGGGTTGATCAGATGGCTGACCTGAGTGGCTTTGACGTACAGGAGACGCAGTGGAATACTCTCGAGCAGCAAGCCAAATCCCTGCGCGGGTTGCTCAACGAGGTCGGCCGCATGTATGCCCCGGCGCTGCTGGCCAATGCTCAGGCGTTTCAGGCTGCTGAAAAAAGCTGGCAGGCCGAGATCGATGGCGCGATCTGGAGCCAACTGACATTTCCCTATCAGGTGAAGTGCCTGAAGTGGATTAATCAGGGCTATTTAAGCCTGAGCAGCGAAGATCGGGCGCGTGTTGATCAGGTACTTGAGGGCACGGGCTGTGAGGCACTGGTTTCTGGGGAGTTGCTCGCCGAGGCATAAATAATTCAGTTTGGCTGATGTCGACTCATTTTATCTGTAGTCTGTCTGGTGTGTGACTTAGCGTCAGCAGAATAATGACATATACTATGCGCTTTACTCTGAGCGCCTTACTCTGATTATCGGTCGTCTTGACGTCGGGTGGGCAGACTAGGTGTTAATCGGACATTAGCAGTGAGAATATTATGACCACAGTATCGACAAACGCAGCCCCTGATGGGCGCCGCCAGCGCAGTGAGCGCAGTAAGCAGGCAATTATTGAAGCCATACTGGAAATGATCGGCGAGGGTATTTTGATCCCCACCGCGCAGCAGATTTCTGATCGCGCCGGTGTCGGTATTCGCAGCGTGTTCCGTCATTTTGAGGATATGGAGAGCATTTTCATCATGGCCGATGAAACTCGCCGCGCACGCTATGAAGACGACTTTTTGGGTGGTGACCGGCAGGGTGGTATCGAGGAGCGAATCCTACATATGGTTGAACACCGCGCCAAGGGGTATGAGCTGCATGGCAATGTAATGCTCTCGACACAGGCGCAACGCTGGCGTTATACCACCTTGCGCAAAAACTATGGGCGCTATCAGCGCGGGCTGCGAAAAAATCTTGAGGATTGGTTGCCGGAGTTGGCCGCGCTTGATAGCAGTACTCGCGAAGCGGTGGACGGCATCGCCTCGTTTGAGTTTTGGAATCGTCTTCGCGATTATCAGGGTCTTAGTAAGAAAGCGGCTATAGACGTTGTAGTGAAATTATTAAATGGTTTGGTGAAGGCGGCGTAGCAACGATTACAACAATAATTAGATAGTAGGCTGGCAGTAAACTCGCTGCCAGCAGAGGGGAAATAGCTTGGAATTGAAAGACAAGATTATCGTTGTCACTGGCGCAGCCAGTGGAATTGGCAGGGCGATGGCGATTCGCTTTAAAGCCGAGGGTGCCAAGCAGGTCGTCGCAGTGGATATTAATATTGACGGCGCAGAGGCCACCGCAGAGCTGATCGGCGGCGTTGCCATGAGTGCTGATGTCTCCAAGGAAGAGGATATCCAGCGTGTCATCGAAGCAACTGAAGACACTATTGGCCCCATTGACCTGTTCTGTTCCAATGCCGGTGTCGGCATGGCCGAAAGTATCAACTCTGCAAATAAAGAGTGGCAGATGAGCTGGGATATCAATGTGATGTCACATGTTTATGCCTCGCGTCATTTGCTACCGCGAATGATTTCACGAGGTGGTGGTTATTTTCTCAATACCTCTTCTGCAGCTGGGTTGTTAAATCAGATTGGTGGGGCTGCTTACGGCGTTACCAAACATGCCGCGGTGGGCTTTGGCGAGTGGTTGGCGATTCATCACCAGCATCAGGGCATCAAAGTGTCGATGCTCTGCCCGCAGGCTGTTCGCACGCCGATGACAGACAATGATAACGATGCTACGGCGGCGGCCGCGAGTAATGGCATGATTGAGCCAGAAGAGCTTTGTGACACCGTTGTCGAGGGGCTGCGCAGTGAGACCTTTATGATTTTGCCGCACCCTATTGTGCTCGACTATATGCGCAACAAGACCAGTAACTATGATCGCTGGATCGGTGGCATGAACAAGCTAATGAAAAAAATCGCCGGCTTGGCTTAATGACAGCGCCAGCACCAAACCATAACAGGTTGCATTTCTATGTTTGAAATCAAAGAATTTTTCCGCGTCACTAAAGAGTTTCTCAAGCTTATGCCGGTCTTGGCGGTCAAGCCGACGAGCAATGAAGATACGGTTTCAATGGCCACTGTGCTAGAGGGTACCGTGGCTAAATATACTGACCGCAGCATGATTATATTTGAGGGCAGAGAGCTAACCTGGGGCGAGTTTAATGCCCTCACCAATCAGTTTGCTCACGCCTTAATGGCCCGTGGGGTCAAGCGCGGCGATTGCGTTTCGGTGATGATGGAAAATCGTATCGAAATGTTGGCCTGCACCTTTGCTCTGCAAAAGATCGGTGCTATTTCGAGTCTGATTAACTTTGCGCTTAGCGGCGCTCAGTTAGCCCACTGTGTCAATATATCGGATTCGTGCAAGTGTCTGGTTGGTGAGGAAATCTATGCCAGCCTCGATGCAGTGCGCCCGCAGTTGACATTAAAAGACGAGGATATTCTCTGGGTCGCTGATCAACGCAGCAATCCGGCGCCGCAAAATGCCGAGGATATTGTCAGTACGCTGGATCAGTACCCGAACACCAATTTAGCCGATACCGGCAGCATATTGGCCGGCTCTACTGCGATGTACATTTTTACCTCGGGCACCACCGGTATGCCGAAGGCAGCGAAGATTCCTCACCGCCGCTGGATGGCCGCCGCCCATGCCTTTGGCTTGGCCGGATGTCAGGCCAAACCCAGCGATCGCTTTTACCTCTGTCTGCCACTATTCCATGGCACTGGGTTGATGTGCGGTATTGGCAGTTCTTTTTATACCGGCGCCTCGATATTTTTGCGTCGACGTTTTTCCGCATCGGAGTTTTGGTCAGATGTGCAAACGTACCAGACCACCAATTTTATTTATGTCGGTGAACTGTGCCGCTACTTGTTGGCTCAGCCAGCGCGCCCTGAAGAACTGAATAATCCATTGACTCGGGTTTTTGGCAATGGCCTGCGGCCGGATATCTGGGATGAGTTTAAGCAGCGTTTTGGTATTGAACGAGTCTGT
>JGI20156J14371_10002194_pt1 | contig 15591 bp, 17 predicted proteins | sample COG_06_FD_14371 | JGI IMG/M metagenome (IMG submission 14371)
TGCAAGAAAATTAGGTCAATTATATCCCAACCAAAAAATTATATTAATAGATGCTCAATTGGCAGGAGAGGGAGCCAGTAGTAGAAATTCAGGATATTTAGTTGATACCACTTTAAATGATGGTTTCACCTCTAATAAAGAATTAGATAATTACAAAAAAAAAGCTGACATCTATGATTTAGGAATAAATGCTGTTAAAAAATTTATAAATGAATATCAAGTTGATTGTGATTGGAATGAATGTGGAAAATATTTTGCATCCTCAAAGAAAGAAGATCAAAAAATTTTACTAAACTTTTCAGATACTCTTTCAAAATTAGATTTCGAACATAATCTGTTTTCTAAAAGTGAGTTGTCAAAAAAATTAGGAACTAGTTTTTATAATATTGCACTCCATACTAAAGGTGGGGTTTTATTGCATCCTGGAAAACTGGTTAGAGCAATGGTTGATGTGTTGCCAAGCAATGTATCTTTGTTTGAAAATTCAAATTTATTAAATTGGATTAAAATTAAAGATATCATTATTTGTAATTTCAAAAATGGAAAAATTAAAACCAAGAAAATTATATTTGCAACCAATGGTTTTCTAAAATCTTTAGGAATTAAATCAAACTATAATTTTCCAATTACTTTAACAGCAAGCATGACAAGGTCTTTAACTGATGAAGAGTTTGAGTCCATAGGTAAACCAAAAGAGTGGGGCGTATTACCCATAAGACCAATGGGAGCAACAATTAGAATGACGAAAGATAGAAGAATTTTAATAAGAAATACTGCTGAAGTACATAATCCATATGAAATGTCTAAATTAGAATTAGATAAAAGATCTATAAATCAAAAAATTGGTATTAAAAAAAGATTTCCCCAATTACCTGATAACATTATTCAATCATCATGGTCAGGCATTGTGTCTAGAACAAGAAATAGTTCTCAAATATTTGAAAAAATTGATGATAATATTTTTGCTGCAGGTTGTTACAATGGCTCTGGTATAGGTGTTGGCACTTTGTTTGGGGAACAAATTGCTATTAAAGCAAGCAATGAAAACACAAAAGAAATTGAGACTATTGAAGCACGAAACAAACCTACTTGGTTACCCCCTCAACCTTTTTTAAATCTTGGTGTTAAGACTAGATTGTTCTATGAACGGTTAAGAGCTAAATCTGACATTTAAATTTAGATAATTTTTTTAGCTAGTTTTAATTTTTTGATTAATAACAAGGATAGCTCCAATTATTAAAATTGGCAGGCCAATAATTAAATCATTTTGCCATTCTAATTTTTCAAATATTGTAGAAATTATCAATGCAAGAACTGGCATAACTACTCCTACGTATCCTGCTCTTCCAGGACCAACTTTTTCAAGTAATTTGAGGTAAGAAATAAATGCAAATATAGAACCAAAAATAGAAAGATAAAGTAAAGAACTTATGTAGCTAAAACTATATTCAAATACTAATTCAGCACCACGTATTTGTGTAATTAAGAAAGTAACAAGTGAGCCATACAGCATTGCATAAGCAATTGTTTGGAGTGGAGGAAAATTATTATTCAAATTTCTTTGATGAACCATATTTCCTGTAGAAGCACAGAAGGTTCCAATCAATGCTAAAAATAAACCTATATGAGTACCTTTTGCTAAACTAAAATTAAAAATTTCATCGTTAAAAATAATTATAATTCCAATCATGCCAATTGTTGCACCAATTAAAGTCTTTAAAGAAGGTTTCTTTTTAAAATAAAAAGTCTCTCCTAAAATATTCATTATGACAACAGTTGAAAAAACAATAGCAGGAAATGCACTTATCAAATATGTATTTGATAGATAAAAGAAAACGTAATTAATTGAATAAAGACAAGTACCAAAAAATAAAAACCAAAAATGATTATTTATTGGAAATTTTAAATTCTTTTTTTTTATCACCAGGTAGATAAAAATAATAATTGCTGCAATTAAAAATCTATAAAAAACAGATACTAATGGATCCACATAGCCTAATTGGAATTTTATTAAATACCAGGTAGGAGACCAACAAAAGAGTGTTATTAAAAATAGAATATAATTATTCATTAATATTTATTTTAATGAAATTAATCTCTAAAGTTTACAAATTCAATTGGAAGACCAACATCAATAGCTTCTATTGCAGATATTGCTTCTTGAAGATCGTCTCTTTTCTTTCCTTCAGCTCTCTTAATTCTTCCCCTTGAATTTTAATTTGGATTTTAAGTTTTAATTTTTTAACATCAGCAATAATTTTTTTAGCATTTTCTTGACTAATGCCTTCTTTTAATTCGCTGACTTGTCTAATAGTAGTACCCGCTGCACTTTCTGAATTTTTAACAGTTATTACTCTTGGGTCTACTTTTCTTCTTATAAGATGAACTTGCAGTAGTTCATTTACTTGTTTTAATTTTAATTCATCTGGCGCTAGTGTAGTGATTGTCTTATCTTTTCTTTCTATTGAAATATTAAGTCCTTTAAAGTCATATCGGTTAGTAATTTCTCTTAAACAATTAGCAAGAGCATTGTCAAATTCAGGATAATTAATTTTACTTATTACATCAAATGAAGGCATAATATTTATATAATAAGCTATTATTTGATTAGAGCAATCACCATTAATTTTTTAGTTAAATTAAAAAAACAACCTTTATTCCTATAACTAGACTTATTATTTAAGATTTGTTAAGGATGAATTATGAAAGGCTATAGATTTATTACAAGTGACGACACATCAGAATTCTGTCATCGTGTCACAGAAGCAATATCAAATGGATGGAAATTATATGGTGAACCAAAAATGACATTTGATCGAAAACGAGGAGTAATGCGATGTGGTCAAGCAGTAATAAAAAACTCACCTAAAAAAAAGTACTCAAAAAAAATGAGCTTATCTTCAATATAAGTGGTAACTATAACACCACTAAATCAAGTTTTTGCTTACCTAATCTTTCATTACCATTCTCTGTAACTAAATAGGTTTCACCCAAATTCATGGCTAAATTACTATCTGAATCCATCAATATCATNTGCATGAAGAAGACATTACCAGGAACAATTTTATAAGGATTACCNGTNTANANCATTGGCCAGTCCATCCAATTAGGTGAGAAAGTTGAACCTAAAGAATAACCNCAAGCATTCATTCTTGCTTTATTAAAACCNAAATNGTCAAATGTTTTNGCATGTGCATCAAATACATCTCCTGCAGTTTTACCTGGAACTAAAGTTTTTACACAATTTGTTAACGCATCAACNCAAGCTTCATGCATTTTTATATGTTTAGAATCTGCTTTTCCAATAGGAATAGTTCTAAACATTGCAGAATGATAATGCTTATAAGTTCCAGCCCATTCTAAACTTAATTGGTCTGTGTCAGACAAATTTCTTTTTTCTGACTGATATCTACAGAGTAAAGCATTGTCACCTGAACCAATAATATATTCATTAGCTGGGTAGTCTCCACCGCCTTCAAGAACAGCTCTTTGCATTTCTGCTAAAATTTTAGCTTCACTAGCGCCAGCTTTAGTATATTTCCAAGCTTCATCAAGAGCTCTATCAGCAAGCTCTGCTGCCTTTTTAACATAAACTAATTCTTCATCTGATTTAATAACTCTTAATTTTGTTATTAATTCTGACTGATCTTCAATGCTGCAATAATTCTCTAAGGATTTATTTAATCTTAAAGCGTTACGACCTGTCATTCCATAAGCTTCATATTCAACACCAATATTTTTACCTTTTAATTCAAGCTCATTTAATATTTGTTTAAGGTCATCAGTCGGATTTATTCCATCTTTATCAACCCAAATTCTTATATCTTCAATATTAGAAGTATTTTGTGCTTGTCTTAAATCAGGTGCACGAGTTAAAAGAATTACATTACCTTTTTTATCCAAGACCAAAGTTTGAAAAAAAACATATCCAAAAGTGTCATAGCCAGTTAGCCAATACATAGACTCTTGCCTAAACATTAAAAGAGCATCTAGATTTTGCTCATTCATAGATTTTAAAACATCTTGTTTTCTATTGAAAAATTCTTCTTTGCTAAAATGAAGAGCCATTAAGAAATGATTGCTTTTACAGATCCTAATTTTTCAATTTTACCTGTATATAGACCTTTACCAAGAATTGGCACGACACCCACAGTTGATCCTGTAAACACATAAAAATCTTTATTTAAATTAGTTTTATCTTTTTTAATTTTATTCAGCACAAATCTTAAGGAGTTTAATGGGTTAATATAGACTGCATTAGTATTTCCATTAATATTTTGTTTAGTTTTTTTGTTAGCAATATTCGCTTTTAAATTGCCTATATTAATTTTTTTATATTTTTTCTTTTGGCCAATTAAAAATTTAATATTTCCACCAAAATCACTACTTAAATCGCCAAAAGAGGTGATACCTTTTCTTTTTTGACGGTATCCAACAACCTCAATACACGGAGCCATATGAGTAATAAATTTTGTAACATTTTTTTTATTAACTAGTCCTTTTGATAAAAAAAATGTTTTTTTAATTAAATAACAAACCTCAACTTCAATGCCTAATGCATATTTATTAATTTTAACTCGTTTACCACTTTTTAAAAAATTTCTATTATAAACAGATGCATAAAAGGGTTCTTTTTCATTTAATTTTTTCATAAGAGGAATGCCAGTTCCACCTACCTTAAACCCAATAACAGGTTCTTTGATTTTGCTTTCACATAATTTTCTAAACTTATCAGCTTCTGTTAGTGTTTTAGTAAACTTTTTTGGAATAGATGAGATCGTATTATTTTTAAGAAAAGCATTAACAAGCTTATCTGAAATTCTATCTTTTAAAGTTTTTTTCATTCAACTTTTTTATTTTAATACAGACATTGGATCAAGTCTTGTTTGAAACCAATTAATTCTAAAATCAAGATGAGGACCAGTTGATCTGCCGGTTGATCCGACTGTTCCTATTACATCTCCTTGATTTATTTGATCACCAACTGACACTAGAGTATTTTCTAGGTGAGAGTAAATTGTCGAAATTCCATGACCATGATCCATAATAATTGTACCTCCAGTATAATACAAATCATCTTCAGCCATTGTTACCACACCAGTTCCAGAGGATTTAATCATTGTCCCTTGTTTTGCAGCTATATCTATTCCGTAGTGGGGCCATTTTGGTTTACCGTTTAATATTCTTTGGCTACCATAAACTCCACTAATAATTCCTTCTACAGGCATTATAAATTTATCTTTAAAGAAATTTAAATTAGAATTTATTGCTCTTGCTTCACCAATTGCATTGTTTTCTTTTTTAATTCTTTTGTAAACAGATTCAGGAGGTGTTACCTTGCTTTCTTCAAGTCCATCAATTCTTTGAATATTATATTTTCTTTTTAAAACTTTTTTTGTTATCTTTGATTTTTTATCATCTAGAATTTTAGTAAAAGTTAAATCAAATTTTCTATCTCTATCAATTCCAAAAACAAAAAAACCATCTTTAGAAACTTTTACTTCTTTTTTACCAACAATAATTTTTGCATTAGGGTCAGTTTTTCCCAGAATAAAATGACCCTGAATAAACTTTCCTTGAAATTCTACAGCTTTTACTTGTGATGTGGTTAAAATTAATAGTACTAAAAAAAATTTATGTATTATTGAGCTGTCCATCCACCATCTATTACTATTGATGTACCTGTGATCATAGAAGAAGCTGAAGATGCTAGGAAACAAACTGTTGTTGCTACATCACTTTCTGTTGCTAATTTTCCCATAGGAATTTTTCCTAAAGCAAGTTTCTTAAATTTTTTATTTTTAAAGAAATTAATTACCATTGGTGTTGCAACAAATGTAGGGGCAACAGTATTTACTCTAATATCATTTTTTGCTAATTCAACACCCATTCCCTTAGTTAAGCCTTCAATACCAAATTTTGTCATATTGTACACATTTCTTCCACTCATACCAACATGACCCAATTGAGAAGACATATTAATTATTGAACCTGGTCTTTTTTTATTTTTTAACATCTTTTTAACTACCAGTTGAGCTACATTAAATGCAGCTTTAAGATTTAGATCGACTAAGTAGTTCATACTTTCTTGTTTAATCTTTTCAAAAGGTTCTGGAATATTTGTTCCCGCATTATTAACAAGCACATCAATAATTTTAATTTTTTCAATATTCATTTTTAAGTCCTCATAGTTCATTACATCACAAGTAACTTTTATGATTTTACCTTTTATTTTTTTTATTTCTTTTTCTAATTTATCTAAATCAGATGAGGTTCTGCTTAGAGCAACAACAGTGGCACCAGCTTCAGCTAGAGCAATGGAACATGCTCTACCTAAACCCTTGCCAGCACCTGTAACTAATGCATATTTATTTTTTAAATTAATTTTTTGTAGGTACATTTTTAAATAAATAATTTTAAATCAGTGTAAATTAATTCTATAGCAACTACTAGTATAGCAATTAATCCAATCCAAGCTATCCACTTATATTCATTAATCCATCTAGATATTAAATTTGCTGCAGTAGCCATTAAAACAATTGATAGCGCTAATCCAAATATCAATAAAACATAATGATCACCTGCGGCTCCCGCTACTCCTAAGACATTATCCAAGCTCATTGTAAAATCAGCAAGCAAAACAGTCCAAATTGCTTTCATAAAACTTGAGTTATCTACTTTAATATCCTCTTCATTTGATTGACCTTTGATCACATCCACATAAAGTTTGTAGACAATATAAAGTAATAATAATCCTCCAATTAATCTTAACCCTGTGATTTGAAGCAAATATGCCGTCAGCATTGTTAAGATAATTCTCAAAATTACAGCACCACCAATACCCCAGAAAATAACTTTTTTTCTTTGCTCGATTGGAAATTTTGATGCAACCATTCCAATTATTATTGCGTTGTCACCAGCTAAGACTAGATCTATGAAAATAATTTGGCTTAATATGACGAGCTGTTCAGCTCCAAATAACTCTGAAAACATTAGCTGTTTAATATCATATCTGCACCTTTTTCTGCAATCATTATTGTTGGTGCATTTGTATTTCCTGATGTGATGTTAGGCATGATCGAGGCATCTATCACTCTTAAATTTTTAATACCTCTAACTTTTAATTTTTCGTCAACTACAGCCATATCATCTTGGCCCATTTTACAAGTTCCAACTGGGTGAAAAATAGTTTGCGCATAATTTGAAGCTTCTTTAACCAATTCTTCATCTTCATTAATACTTATCCCAGGTCTATACTCTTCTGGTGTATATTTTTTGAAAGTTTCAGACTCTAAAACAATTTTTCTTGTTAATTTTAATCCTTTTGCTGCAACCATCCTGTCATGATCAGTCGATAGATAATTTTGTTTGATCTTTGCATAAATTCTAGAGTCTTGATCTACTATGCTAACGTGTCCTCTGCTAGAAGGTCTTATATTGGATACCGTGGGAGTAAAAGCATGAAAATCATGATTTTTAGTTGCACCCAAAGTGTCCATGCTCATTGGTTGAACATGCCACTGTAAATCAGGAAGTTCTAAAGAAGAATCACTTTTCGCAAACATACAAAGTTGACTTGCCCCCATAGTCATTGGACCACTTCTTTTGAAAACATATTCTAATCCAATCATTAAATTTCCAAATAAACTATTAATTTTTTTATTAAGCGATTTTATCCCATGGATTTTATAAATAGGTCTGAACATTAAATGGTCTTGTAGATTTTCACCAACTCCATTTAAATTATGAACTATCTCAATTCCTAATTTTTGTAATTTATCAGGATTACCTATACCTGATACTTGTAAAATTTGAGGAGATCCTATTGCACCTGATGATAAAATTATTTCTCTATTAGCCTGAACTTTTTTTAATTCATTATCCTGCCAGTACTCAACTTCTTTTGCTGTTTTGTTTTCAAAATTAATTTTTTTAACATGAGACTTAGTAATTATTTTTAAATTTTTTCTATGTTTGATTGGGTTTAAATAACCAACCGAAGTACTACATCTAAAACCATCTTTTTCTGTAACCTGAAAATAACCACAACCATGGTTGTTACCAGTATTAAAATCTTTTGTTTTTGGTATTCCAAATTCTTCAGCAGCATTTTGGAACTCATTTAAAAGAGGTAATTGAATTCTTTGATCAGATACCGATAATGGTCCACCAACGCCATGAAACTCATTTTCCCCTCTTTCTTGATTTTCAGCTTTAATAAAGTAAGGCAATACATCATCCCAGCTCCATCCAGCATTTCCTAACTGTCTCCAAACATCATAATCTCTATGTTGTCCTCTAACATACAAAAGTCCATTAATAGAAGAGCTCCCACCTAATGTTTTCCCTCTTGGATACCTTATAGAAATATTATTCATACTTTCATCAGGCTCAGTTTTGTAACACCAATCAACATCAGGGTTATGCATAGTTTTAAAGTAGCCAACTGGAATATGGATCCATGGATAGTTATCTTTTCCACCTGCCTCAACTAATAAAACTTTATTATCTGGATTTTCAGATAATCTGTTAGCTAGCACACATCCAGCAGAACCTGCTCCAAGAATTATATAGTCAAAAGATTCCATTTATTAATTATATAAATTAAATTTAATTAATAATCTAATAATAAGTAGAAATATATATATAGCCATGTTACGAATTTAAATGCTCTCTGATAATCAAATTAAAACTTATAAAACTGAAGGTCTCACTAAAAGTTCAACATGTCTTTCAGAAGATAAGATCAAAGAATTGAATAATGCTTTGGAAAAATATTTAGAAGAGCATAAAGACGAAAATACAGAATTTGTGTCTGGTCTATATGAAAGAGATAATGATTTTCTAAAATTTGCAATGTACCCAGAGATTATTAGTGAAGTTAAACAATTAATTGGTGAAGACATAATCCTTTGGGGCTCTTCATTATTTTGCAAAAAAGAGAAAAATGGAAAAGAGACACCTTGGCATCAAGATGGGGAGTATTGGCCAATTAAACCACTTGAATCAGTTACGGTGTGGTTATCAATTGATGAAGTGACAGAAGAAAATGGTCCATTACAATATATACCTGGTTCTCACTTAGATAAAAAGTTAGCTGAACACAACACACTAAATTCTACTAATGTTACCTTGAATCAAACACTGAAAAATATAGATGAAATTAAAGATCAGGCTAAATCTGTAATTTTAAAACCAGGAATGTTTTCTATGCATGATGTTTATTTATTTCATGGATCAAGAGCAAACAATTCTGGAAAAAGAAGGGCGGGACTTACATATAGATATATGCCAGCTACCTCTTTTTACGATCATGTTGGAGCAAAAATTATTGAAGATAAAATTGGTTATTCGCTTCAAAGACAATTACATTTAATTAGTGGTGTAGATAAATCGTCTAATAAGATTTATCAAGATCATACAAAATAAGTTAATTGACTTATTTTGATACAATAATTATTAAAGAAATAATAATTAGGTAATAATGAAAAAATATTTTTTAATAATAATAAGTTTATTAATTTGTTTCAAGCTAACAGCGACAGAAATTGAAATTATTTCCGATAAACCAGGAGCTGGAAAAAAAATAATTTATCACTCATGGGTTCAAATTGAGTACACCGGCTCTTTTGAAAATGGAGAAGTTTTTGACACAAATATTGGAAAAAATAGACCACTTGTAGTTCAAATAGGAATGAAAGAAGTAATTCCAGGCTTTGAACAAGGAATAATTGGAACCACCAAAGGAACCAAAAGAAAAATTAAAATTCCAGCTGAATTAGCTTACGGTGAAAAAGGTGGTGGAGATGTTATACCACCAAATACAGATTTAATATTTGAGTTTGAAATTATAGATGTGCTAGACCCTCATTATAGCATGATTAATTCTGAAGAGTTGATTAAAAAAATAGAAGATAATGCGGTTGCATTAGATATTAGACTAGAAAACCAATGGGAAAATGGTGTTATAAAAGGTACTTTTCAAGAAACAGCTTTTAATAAAGATGGTAAATTTAATGTTTATCTAATGGATAAAGTTAGAGCTCTAGCAGCTGAAGAATCTCAAAATATTGAAATTGTTTTTATCAGTCATGATGGTGAAACTGCAGCTATACTTGGCAATGCTTTTGCTGAAGATCTTGGGTTTAAAAATGTTTCTGTTCTTAAAGGTGGAATTCTACAATGGTTAAAAGAAGATAGAAAATTAGTTTCGCATAAAAAAGATAATTAATTTAAATTTATTTTTTTCTTTGTAGACTTTTAAATCTCATCTCTTCATTAAACAAATCTATTACTCTATCTTGATCATCATCTATAACTTTTGTTATTTTCTTTTTATTAAAACTACCCCATTTTATTAAAGATTTGATTACTGGAATAGTGGATCTACCAAATACTGTTAAAGAGTATTCACTACTAAATGCATCTGACTTTAAAACTTTTTTGATCAAAAGTTTATCTTTTTCCATTTCTTTTAATTGTTTAGATAGCATTTGAGATGTGATTCCATTTAAAGACTTTTTTAATTGACCAAAACGCATTTGTTTAGTTAATAGATTATCTAAAATCATTATTTTCCATTTACCACCAATTAATTTAAGTGCATTTGCTATAGGATAAAATTTCATTATGGTATGCTTTATATACTAGCTTAATAAATAAACAAATTATTTTAAAAATTTTTTACTTTGATAATAATATGAAATAATGTTAAATAACTTTTACACAAAATTTATTCAAAAAGGTTTTAAATGAAATTAGAAAATAAAGTTGCAATAGTAACTGGTGGAGGAAAAGGCATAGGCGCAGAAATTTGTCTAAGATTAGCAAAAGAGGGTGCAAAGATTGTTATTGCTGAAATGGATGTTGAAAGTGGAAAAAATATTCAAAATAAGATTATAGAAAATAATGGTGACGCAATTGTTATTAATACAAATGTTGCTGATGAAATTAGTGCAAATAATATGGCTGAAGAAACTATAAAAAAATATAGTAAAATTGATATTTTGATTAATAATGCAGGTATTAGACACATTAATAATATATTAGATCATACGAAAAAACAGTGGGATGAAATGATTTCTGTAAATCTTACGGGTCCCTATCTTTGCTGCAAAGCAGTGATACCTCACATGATCAAAAATGGTAAAGGTAAAATTGTTAATTTTGGTTCAATAGCTAGTTTTATGGGTAGACCTGATAGAGTTGCTTATGTGGCTGCTAAGACAGGTGTTTTAGGCTTAACTAGAGCACTGGCTGTAGATTTAACGGGCAAAAATATAAATGTTAATACTATTTGCCCAGGTTTAATTTCAACACCCTTTAATCAAAAGTTTGCTGAAGATCCTGTTCATGGAGAAGCGTGGGGCAAAGAAACTATTGTTGGACGTTGGGGAATGCCATCTGATATATCTGGAGCTGCAGTATTTCTATCAAGTGATGATGCAGACTTTATCAATGGATCTGAAATAAAAATAGATGGAGGCTGGTTAGCAGCTAAAACTAGAAAAGGTGAGATAGATAATTAAATGAGTGAAGATTTTAAAACTAATTTAGATTTAGCTTTAGGTAATGCCAAGAGACTATCAAATAAAATTTTAATTGATGGAAAATTAATTTCTGCAAAATCTTCAAATAAAATTAATGTAATTAATCCTAGCACAGGTGAGCAAATTGGTGAAGCCCCTCAATGTGATAAGAATGATGTTGATACAGCTGTGAGTTCAGCTGAAATGGCATTTCACAAATGGAAAAAAATTCCTGCACGAGAGCGTGGAAAAATGATGACAGCTGCCGCAAGAAAACTTGAAGAAAGAAGAGAAGAGATTGAAACTTTACTAGCTCTAGACACTGGTAATGCGCTTAGAACTCAGGCAAAACCAGAAACAGCAGCTTCAATTGAATTAACTCATATGTTTGCAGGACTTGCAGGAGAGATAAAAGGTGAAAATTATCCCCCAAATATTCCAAATACAATTCACTATACAACAAAAGATCCTATTGGTGTTGTATGTGCAATAATTCCATGGAATGCTCCATTATTTTTAACTGTTGCAAAAATTGCACCTGCAATAGTTGCTGGTAATACTGTTGTATTGAAAACAGCTGAACAAGCGCCATTCTGTGCTCTATTAGTTTGTGAAATTCTTCAACAAGAATTACCCCCAGGAGTTTTAAATGTAATTTCTGGCTACGGAGAAGAGTGTGGCGAACCTTTAATTCAACATGAAAAAGTAAGAAAGGTAACATTCACAGGATCTTTTTCTGTTGGAAAAATTATAGCAATGAAAGCTGCTCCCAAACTATGTCCAGTTACATTAGAGTTAGGTGGAAAAAATCCAAATATTATTATGAGTGATGCTGACTTAGATATTGCAATTCCTGGCGTTATAGATGGAATGAGATATACAAGACAAGGTCAAGCATGCACTGCAGGTTCTAGAATTTATATTCATGAAAAAATTTATGATAAAGTTTTAGAGGGAGCTGTAGAAAAATTAAGTAAGCTTAAAATGGGAAATGCACTTGATGAAAAATCAGATATTGGGGCAATAATTTCAGAAGAACAACTTAAAAGAACCTTATATTATATGGATATTGCAAAAAAAAATACATCAACAAAGATTTTACATGGAGGAAATCAGTCTCAAGGTGGAGATTATAAAGATGGTTTTTATTATGAACCAACATTACTTTCTGGTCTTCCTTTAAGCTCTCCTGTTTGCCAAGAAGAAGTTTTTGGTCCTGTTGCATGTGCCATTCCATTTAAAAGTTTTGATGAAGTGATGAATAGTGCTAATGACACACAATTTGGTTTATCTGCAGTTTTGTGGACTAAAGATTTATCAAGAGCTTTACAATTTGTTGATGAAATCGAAGCAGGTTTTGTGCAAGTTAATCAATGTGTTGCTCCAAGAGCAAATGTTTCTTATGGTGGAATTAAAATGAGTGGACTAGGTAAAGAATATGCTTTTGATAGTATGATGAATCATTTTACACAAAGTAAAACTGTTTTGATAAATAGAGGAAAATCAAATATAGATAATTAATTATGTCAGATCATATTGCTTTTATTGGTGTTGGAAATATGGGTAATCCAATGGCTGATCAACTTGTTAAGGCTGGAAAAGTAGTTAAAGTTTATGATGTGTCTCCTGAAGTAATTCAAAAAGCAAAAGAGGCAAATTTAAATGTTGTTGATACTTTAGAAGAAGTTTTAAAAGATGCCAATTTTGTTATTTCTATGCTACCCGAAGGAAAACATGTAAAATCTTTATACCTTGGTGAAAAAGGTATTATTGATAAAATTGCAAAAGAAGCTTTAATAATTGATTGCTCAACAATTGATATTGAAACATCTTTATTGTTAGGAGCAGAAGCAAAAAATAGAGGGATAAAAATGATTGATGCCCCGGTAACAGGTGGAGTTATGGGTGCACGTGTAGGTAAATTAAATTTTTTAGTTGGTGGTGAAGATGATGCGGTAAATTTAGCAAAACCTTTGTTTGATATAATGGGGCAAAAAATATTACATGCAGGACCCCAAGGAAGTGGCGTAGGTGTTAAAATTTGTAACAATATGTCTTTAGGCATATCTATGATTGCAGCCTCTGAAGCTTTGATGTTAGCAAAAAGACTTAAGATGGATTTAAAAAAAGTTCATGAAATAATGAAAAATGCATCAGGAAATAATTGGGCTTTGTCTACTTATACCCCAATCCCCGATCTTACCGATGGTGTACCTTCAAACAATAAGTATAGACCAGGTTTTTCTGCTGCTATGATGACTAAAGATTTGAAGCTTGCAAATGATGCCGCAAAATCAGTTGATGCTTCAACGCCACTCGGCAAAGCTGCATTGGAAATATTTTCAAAATTTTGTGAAGATGGTGATAGTGAAACAGATTACTCAGGTATATCAAAAAAAATTGGTGGGGATGCTTGGGATTATCCCTTTGATCCAAAGGGAACAGATTAAAAACAATCTAAACTATAGAAGTATTAAAATAATATCTTATATAAAAATACACTCCAGGTTGTAAAACTTTAAAAAATTTAAATAAAAAGTTTTACTTTTATGTAGATTTAAGGTTAATTTCTCTTCTTATTAAGACTTAATAAATTAACAAGAGGGAAATATAATGAAAAAAATCACTTCAATGATTTTAGCTTTAGTATTTGCAGTATCTTTAATTGGATCTGCTTCTGCTAAAACATTAAAAATCCAACTTACTTTTCCAAAAACTTCTTACGATGGACAAATCGTTAAGATGTGGACTGATAGAGTAACAAAATTAACTCGAGGTGAGTTAAAATTTGAACTTTTATCAAAAGGTGAAGTTGTTGGTTTAAAAGAAACTTTAGAAGCTGTTGACAAAGGTTTGTTGACGGTGGTGCTGCTTGGACTCACTACTGGTCTAACTATCACCCAGCTGCAATGTTATTTGGTTCGCCAGTTGCNGGTGGTGGTATTGGTTTAAGTACTAAATCTTGGTTAGCATGGTATTTCGATAATGGTGGTATGGAACTTTACGACCAATTATGGGATGAAATGGGGATGAACGTTAAAGGTTTTGTAATGGCATCTTCTGGTCCAGAAGCTTTAGGTTGGTTCAAAGAGCCGATTAACAGCATGGCTGACTTTAGAAAATATAGATTCAGAACTCCTCCGGGAATTCCTGGCCAAACTTACAAAGATATTGGTGTAGCTTCTGTTTCAATGGGTGGTGGAGATATTTTACCAGCTCTTGAAAAAGGAACTATCGATGCTGCTGAGTGGTGTTGTCCAAAGCCTGACTCTGTATTTGGTTTTCAAAAAGTATTGAAAAACTATTACCTACAAGGTTTACACCAAAATGTTGTAAATGGTGACATTTACATTAACGGTGATGTTTATAAATCTCTAACTGACCATCAAAAATATGCAATGGAAGTTGCATCTGAAGCGATGATCACTAGAAATATTACAAACAGAGCTGTTGAAAACGGTAAAGCTCTTATCGATTTAACTGAAAATCATGGTGTTATACTTCATGATACTCCAGCAGATTATTTTGTTGAGTATATGAATGCTGCACAAGCTACTATTGCGAAGAATGCTGCTGAGAATGCATTTTTCAAAAAAGTATATGAGCACATGACTGCGCACGCAAAAATCGTAGTACCTTTTATTGCACAAATGGAAACATCTGATGCTGCAATTGGAACTGCATTTGCAAGCCAACAGTAAATTATAAATTTTAAAGTGGGGATTAAAAAATCCCCACTTTTTATTAAAATTTAATTCAAAATTTAATTATAAAAACCACTTCATGGTCAAAAAAAAATCAGCACCCAAAGTAAAAGAAACATTAGATATAACCGATGAGCTGATTGCTGAAAGAAGAACAAGTTTAAAGATGCCTAAGGATATGGTTCCTTGGATGGCTAAAACAATAGAATTTATAGATGCAAAAATGTTACTTACTGGAAAAATTGTTTGTTGGATCTGTGTGCCTCTAATTTTTTCAATGGTTTATGAGGTTATAGGAAGACATTTTTTTAATAGACCAACTTTATGGGTATATGACGTAACTAGAATGTCGGCTGGGG
>JGI20156J14371_10002203_pt1 | contig 15579 bp, 19 predicted proteins | sample COG_06_FD_14371 | JGI IMG/M metagenome (IMG submission 14371)
CCAATTGTCTTCGGCCTGAGCATAGGCAAAGCCAAACGCGGCATCGACATCGCGCTCGCCAATCACATGGGGCACGCCGCGGATATCGCGCTCGATAATGACATTGTATTGATCACTTAGGTTTTGATAATCGGCGGCTGGAAATTTCTCGGCACAGCTTGCAGAAAGCAGTGCCACTGAGGCGATCAAGGCGGTGCGTATTGGACTGCGATTGAGTGACATTGTGAGTGTTTCCCCGGTTATTAATTATTATTGTTTAGGGTTTACGTCGCCTGTCCGGCAGGCGATCAGCAGAGGCTATTGTGCGCGGTTTTTACTCTCGCGCCTAGGCTCATAGAAAGACTGGTCGAAAGCCCTTAATTAGGCTGCTTTTGGTTCATCGGCGATCTCTTCATCGACATGCAATACCGTGCCTACGGGCACGGTTGCCGCCTGCAGAACACTTTGCACTTTGTACTCGGCGGGTAGTGCGGGAATGGTCAGTACGCGCCAAATACTGATGCCAGCGAGCAGCAGAAGGCAGGACGCGAGCAGGATAAAGAATGATTGCAGACCAAAGATCTCGAGCCAAAACACCGCAGTTATGGGTCCGGTAATCGAGGTCAAGCCGGCGATCAGGATCACCGTGCCGCTGGCGGGAATGATTTCTTTCGGACGCAAGTGGTCATTGGTCAGAGCAACCACCAGCGAGTAGAGCGACAAAGAGAAGCCGCCAAACAGAAAGGTCAGAAAATAGAGCGTCGCCGACGCCTCTGTTTGAAAGCTAATAATAATCGCCACCACAACTGCGGCCAGACAGGAATAGCCCATTACCCAGCGGCGATCGACAACGTCAGAAATTTTGCCCAGCGGCCAGGGAAAAATCATACCGCCGGCCATCATTGCACCCATAAAGTTGGCCACTTGATAAATGCTAAAGCCTAGCTTGGTGGCATACACCGCGCCCATACCAAAGAGGATGCTCGAGACCCATTGCGATAGAACAATGCCGGTCACGCCCATGGGAGTGCGCCGCCAGAGGTGCATGATGCTGACCCGCTCGGTCTCTTCGAGGGGCGGCGTGGCAATGACCGAGAGTAAGATCGGCACCGCCGCCACACTGACCATCACTGAAATTAACATAAATAGTGTGGAGTCGGCGGGATCGGCAATATTGAGCATAAACTGCCCGGCACAGATACCAGACAGCAGAATAGCCGTATAAATGGCTAGGATTTGTCCGCGGTTGGCGTTGGTCGAGGCCTGATTGAGCCAGCTTTCGGACACCACATAAATAGTTGAAAAGGCAAAGCCAGTGAGCAGACGCATCAGCGCCCAGGCCCATGGATTAACATAGATCGCGTGAATCAAAATAGACACTGATGCCACCGCCGACAGCGCGGCAAAAATGCGGATATGGCCAACCCGCTGAATCATCTTTGGGGTCAGCCGCGAGCCGGCGAGAAAGCCAGCAAAGTAACACGACATTAGCAGGCCGATCAGGTAGTCATCAAAGCCCTCAATTTCCGCACGAATACCCAGCAGACTGCCCTGCACGCCCACGGCGAGGCCGATCAGAGCGAGTCCGATAAACAGTGGCCAAAGGCGAAAAACCATATGCATAGCCATAGTGGAAACCCTATTTTAGGTAAGCGAAATATTTCGCGCACAGTACCTCTAAATCAACCAATCGCAAAGCATCTTTTGCACCGAAATAGGCTTATAATTAGGTTTTTTTTGCAGCGGGCAATTGCCTGTGTAAAGGGTCGCTTTTGCAAGCGCGAATAGATTATGTCTGATCGAGTAGAGAAACATATCCGCGCCTGGCTGCAGAGCTTTGTTGTTGAGCTCAATCTGTGCCCGTTTGCGCGACCCTTGATTGCGGATCCGGCTCTGCGCATCAGCGTTAGCGAGGCTGACAGTGTCGAGGAACTGCACGGCGACTTTCTCAGCGAACTGGATCTGATTCAGCACAGCAGCGCGGGCGAGATCGCCACTAGTTTGCTGGTGATGCCTAATGCGCTGGCTGATTTCGATGACTACTTAGACTTTCTTGGCCACGCCGAAGCGCTGCTCGAGGAGCTTGAGCTGGACGGTACCATTCAACTGGCCAGTTTTCATCCGCAGTATCTATTTCAAGGCGAGGACAAACATAGCGCCAGTCACTTCAGTAATCGCTCGCCGTATCCGTTGATCCATTTTCTCCGCGAAGAGATGGTCTCTGCGGCGCTGCAACAGGTTGAGCACCCAGAGCAAATACCCGAGCGCAATATTGCCCTGCTCGAGGGAATCGGTCGCGAGGCAGTTGAGGCGCGCTGGAACGAGTTAACCCGCGGTGATCAGCGGTGAAAAATCCTGATGTGATTATTATTGGCGGCGGTGCCGCCGGGTTATTTTGCGCCTTTACCGCGGGTCAGCGCGGGCTGTCGGTCTTGGTGCTCGATAGCAGCAACAAAGTCGGCAAAAAAATTCTTATGTCCGGGGGTGGGCGCTGCAACTTTACCAATCTCGATATCACCCCGGAAAACTATTTGTGCAATAACCCGCATTTTTGTATCTCAGCACTGAATCGCTACAACCAATGGCAGTTTATCGAACTGGTTGAGCGCCATGGCATTGCTTATCATGAGCGCAAGCACGGCGAGTTGTTTTGTGATAACTCTGCGAAAGAGATTCTCGCCATGTTGCTCGATGAATGTCAGCAGGCCGGCGTGGTGATTAAAACCCAATGCGAGATAAAGACTGTGCAGGCCGCCGATCTAGGTGGCTACAGTGTACAAACCTCTCGCGGTCAGCATCAGTGCAAGTCATTGGTTGTGGCGACGGGTGGTCTGTCGATTCCGACCATGGGCGCGTCAGGATTTGGTTATGAGCTGGCCGAGCAGTTTGGGCTGCGTCTGCTGCCACGCAGTGCCGGTCTGGTGCCCTTTACCTTTAGTGATGGCATCAAGCAGATTTCAGAGACGCTATCCGGGCTAGCGGTGGATGTGGAAATGTCGGTTAACGGCGTGAGTTTCCGCGAGAACATGCTGTTTACCCACCGCGGTATCAGCGGCCCTGCGGCGCTGCAGCTATCGAGTTATTGGCAACCGGGGCAGAGCATTGGGGTTAATTTACTGCCCGACGACGATGCCCGCGAGTTGTTGCTCGGCTACAAAAAATCCAGCGCGAAAAGCCTGTTGCGCAATCTGTTATCACAGCATCTTTCCAAGGGCCTGGTGTTGGCCTTGCAGACCTTGTACTGGCCCACCTATGCCGACACGGCGATGGCAGAAATTCCCGATGCGCAGCTGTTGGCAGTGGCTCAGCAACTCTCCGCTTGGCAACTGAAACCCTCTGGCACCGAGGGCTATCGCACCGCCGAGGTGACACTCTGTGGCATTGATACTGATCAGCTGTCGTCAAAAACCATGGAATGCAAAACTCAGCCAGGGCTGTTTTTTGTCGGTGAGGTGGTTGATGTGACCGGCCATCTGGGAGGCTATAATTTTCAGTGGGCCTGGGCGTCGGGCTATGCGGCGGGACACTATGTCTAAAGCTGTCGGCGATCCGCTATTTGCGGTTAGCTTTAGCTTTGCGGCGCCGTGCGGCAGCTTTCTCTAGACGCAGCTTCTCGCGCTCTTCCTTCTCTGCTTTCAATACCTCGACCTGCTGCATTTCGATATCAATCACGTCAGGCGTTTCAAAGCTCATGGTGCCGAGTGTGCCAGCGCGCAGTTCATTGATAAAAATCGTCGACACGCGCTCCAAATCGACCTGCCCACCACTGCGCAGACAGCCACGCTGCGCGCCAATGATTTCCAATAGCTCAATCTCGCTGCGCGGCAGAGCGTCAAACTTAAAGCGCTGTTTTAGCAACTCCGGGTAGGTTTTGAGCAAAAAGTCGGCGGCAAAAAAGGCCACATCCTCATAGCTTACCGCGGTGTTTTTAATCGCTCCGGTGGTCGCCAGTCGATAGCTGCTGTTGGGGTTTTCAATTTTTGGCCAGAGAATGCCCGGCGTATCCAACAGCATAATGCCGTTGCGCAAATTAATTCTCTGTTGGCCTTTGGTCACCGCCGGCTCGTTGCCGGTCTTGGCGATATGCCGCCCGGCCAGACTATTGATCAACGAAGACTTACCGACATTGGGGATGCCGGTGACCATCACCAACGTATTGCGACCCTCTTTTTGCGGCGACAGTTTATTGATTAGATCAATCACCTGCTTGCTCGGGTCAAAGTGCTGCAAATCCAACGCCATGGTCTTGGTGTTGTCTTGCTGCTCATAATAGTCCTGCCAGACTTTGGTTATCTGCGGGTCGGCGAGGTCGCACTTATTGAGTATTTTGATGCAGGGTTTATCGGTTACCAGCCCCTGAATAAACGGGTTTGAACTGCTGAAGGGAATTCTCGCGTCGAGCACCTCAATCACCAGATTGACCAATGGCAGTGCTTCGATCATCTCGTTGCTGGCCCTGTGCATATGGCCGGGGTACCAATGTATCGACATTTAAGGATTCTCTGATGTGAACGGCTGGCTCGGTGCCGAAGGCACGAATGCGTGCATTTTCAGGGGCGCGGCGGATAAAAGCAAACCTGTGTGCGGCAAAGGTTATGAAATGTTGCTTAGATGGGCACTGTTTTTAGAGCTGCAATTGATTGACTTTTTGTGTGTATAAAGTAATCGGCACACATTTTTAACGGAAGATCCAGCGAGGCTCAATATGCGAACTAATATTGACATAGATGATAAGTTAATCAGTGACGTCTCAAAGGCTACTGACCTTAAGACCAAGAAAGAGGTCGTTGAACTTGAGCTTAAGACATTGGTTAGATTAAAGAAACAAGAAGATATCCGGAATTTCCGCGGTAAGCTGAGTTGGACTGGTGACTTGGATGATACGAGGCTTGCATTCACCGGCAAAGTTACTGATCATCAAATCTCGTCAAAACCATAATTATAATAATTTGACTCCTATGCATACGACCCATCTAAACAGAGCCGTTTTATATAGAGCGCATATTTTACCAGTGTTACGAGCTATAGCACTGAGCACCAGTGTGGTTCTGTATCTGAAGTTTTTGCTGCTTACCACCGCGGGGTTTTTCTACGAACTGCACCACCTGCTGGGTGTCGAATTTATCTACTGGTTTTACAGCGGCTTTAAAGTTGCTGCGGTCTATTTTGCCCAGTGGCCAGATCAGGATCTGTTTTTGGCGGTGCTGTGGTTGGCATTGAGTGGGTTGTTCTATTGGCGCAAGCGCCGTCAGCTGCAAAAAGATTTACTCGGGAATAGACAATGAACCGCCGCCAATTTATGCAACTCAGTGCGCTGGTACTGGCCGGTGGCGCGGTCTCCGGACCACGCTTAGCCGTTGATCAACAACAGCTCTTTGTCCTCGGTAGAAGCTTTATCGAGCAGCCGGTGGATCTGTTTTCCAGCGCTCAGAGGAAACTCCTGCAAGCCGCAGTCGAAACCATTATTCCGCGCACCGATACGCCGGGAGCCCTGGATGCCAGTGTCGATCGCTTTATTGAATTGTGCGTGGCGCAGTTTATGACTGAGCCTGAGCGTACGGTGTTTATCGCTGGGCTGGATGAGCTTGTGAACGCCGTTGATCAACAGCAAAGCGACTTAATCACACTGTTAACTGAACTTGAAGAACAGCATAGCGATGCCGTCTGGTATCAACTGGGCAACCGTGTCGGCAATGGCTTTGATAGCAGTGCGCCGTTTATCTGCCAGCTCAAAGAGCTCACCGTGGTGGGATTCTTTATGTCCGAAGTGGGTGCCACTCAGGTGCTGCGGCATAACCCGATGCCCGGTCAATTTGATGGCGAGACTGTGCTCGCCAGCGATCAGCCAAGTTGGGCGCGCAACACGCCGGGAGATCTATCATGAGTGATGCGCAATTTGATGCCATTGTGATTGGCTCAGGTATTACTGGCGGCTGGGCAGCCAAAGAACTCACCGAAAAAGGCCTGCGCGTACTAATGCTCGACCGCAGTCCCGATGTAAAACATGGCGAGGACTATCACGGCGAACACGTGTCCTCGTGGAAGCTACCATTTTACGGCAAAGAGCAGCGTCAGCTAAATGACCAAGAGTATTTTATGAGTCGCCACTCCGGCGTGCTCAGCGCCGCCAATCGCCATCTGTTTAACAATGACCGCGACAACCCCTATCAATACGACACCACGAAACCCTTCCACTGGATTCGCGGCGGCGGTGTCGGTGGCCGCTCACTGCTCTGGTATCGTCAGTGTTATCGCTTTAGCCCGGCAGACTTTAATGCCAATCGCGAAGATGGCCACGGCAGTGCCTGGCCGATCAGCTATGAGGACATTGCCCCCTGGTATGACTATGTCGAAGATTTTATCGGCGTCAGTGGTCAGGCCGAGGGTTTGGCGCAGTTACCCGACGGAAAGTTTCTGCCGCCAATGCAGTTTTATGGCATCGAAAAGACCGTCAAAAAACGCATCGAAAATAAACTGCCCGGCGTCAATATGACCATTGGCCGCACCGCAGTGCTCACTGAAAATCATCGCGGCCGCGCTGCCTGTCACTACTGCGGGCCCTGCGAACGCGGCTGTTCATCGGGCAGTTATTTCAGCACCCAGAGCTCAACACTGCCCGCCGCGCGTGCCACCGGCAAGCTCATCCTGCGCGCTGATTCTGTAGTTGAACGCCTCGAGTATGATCGCGACACTAAGCGTATTTCCGCAGTCCATGTGATCGATAGCAAAACTGGCGAGCGTCTAATGTTTAGCGCCAAGCTAGTGTTTTTATGTGCCTCCACCATCGCCTCGACTCAGATTCTATTCAACTCCTCATCAGACGATTTTCCCAATGGCATGGCCAATAGCAGCGGTGTAATGGGCAAATATCTGATGGACCACACCACCGGCATCGTCGCCACAGCGGTATTTTTGGATAACCTCGATAACTACTATTACGGCAACCGCCCCAATGGTTTTTATATTCCACGCTTTCGCAATAACTTAGATCAGGATGGCGATGCCGAATTTATTCGCGGCTACGGCTTTCAAGGTAACTCCACGCGCCCCCACTGGGGCGATCTGGCCAACCAAAAAGGTTTTGGCAAAGCCTACAAAGACGCCCTGAGCCAACCCGGCAACTACTGGGCCATCGGTCTCGCCGGTTTTGGTGAATGTCTGCCCAATGCCAATAATCGCGTGACTGTGGATAAAGCCAAGCTCGATCGCTTTGGCATTCCCCAGGTCAGGGTGGCCATGGAATGGCGACAAAATGAACTCAAAGCACGCGAGGATATGGCACTGCAAGCGCAGAAAATTTTCCGTGCCGCCGGAGCAGTGTTCACTGTCACCAACGGTGAACTCAATAATCCGGGTGAGGGCATTCATGAGATGGGCACCGCGCGTATGGGCGACAACCCGCGCGAATCAGTGCTCAACAAGTGGAACCAAAGCCACGATATCGCCAACCTATTTGTTACCGATGGCAGCTGCATGGTGTCATCATCCTGCGTCAATCCGTCGCTCACCTACATGGCACTCACCGCGCGCGCCTGCGACTACGCAGTCACCCAACTGAATAAAGGCTTAATCTAATGACGACTACACAACCATTTTGGCGCAAAGGCTGGTTTATTGGGCTGGTACTAGCAATCTGTGTCGCGATTGGCGTGATGGCCGGACTGGCCTATAAAGAGTACGCCGAGCTTTTCCCAGAGCCGACCTATGATCAGGTGGCACCCGAACTGCCCCAATTCACCTCTGACACCCGTGTACTGATCTTCTCCAAGACCAACGGCTTTCGTCATATCGAAGCCATTCCCGCCGCGCGAACACTGTTTGAAAGCNTCGCTGCCAAAAATGGATGGGACAGCTTCTTCACCGAAAATGCCGCCATACACAACAGCGAAGACCTCAGCCAATTTAATCTAGTGATCTGGTCACAGGTCAGCGGCGATGTGCTCACCGCACCCCAGCGAGCAGCGTTTAAGTCCTATGTGGAAGAGGGTGGCGCAGTGCTTGCCATCCATGGCAGCGGCGGCGACCCAGCCTATAGCTGGGACTGGCATCCACAGGAACTAATCCGCGCACAATTTACCGGTCACCCGATGTTCCCGCAGTTTCGCGAAGCCACCATCCACGTCGAAGACCAACAGCACCCCGCCATGGCCGCACTGCCAGAGCAGTGGCTGCGCACCGAAGAGTGGTACAGCTTTGCCGACTCACCCCGGGACAGGGTTAATGTTCTCGCTAGCGTTGATGAAACTGAATATGACATCAAACCGGAGATCGCTATGGGTGAAGACCACCCATTGATTTGGCATCACAGAGTTGGCGAAGGGACGGTGTTTTATTCGGCGCTTGGGCATCAGGCTAGTGCTTATGATGAGCCTGAGCATCAGGGCATGTTGGAGGGGGCGATGCGGTGGTTGTTGGGGAGGTAGTGCTGCGGGCGAGAGGGTTATCACTCGGGTTCTACCCCTGCCAATTAAGCCGACGAGACTTAGTTTATATAGGCAATGAAAAACCTTGGACCATTCTTTACCCTGGCATAACAGTCAATTTATTGTGGGGCGCTCTGAACCTAATAATCTGCGTTCTACTCGGGCGCATACTTTTCAAATACCTCTGCTTCGGTCATTTCTTTTGTTTTATTAGCAAAGCTATAAAAAGCAGGTTTTCTATCAATAAATACTTGTAAGTCGAAATTGAAAATCGCTTGATTATCAAACAGACCTGCTGATATCTCATATTCATTGATTTCTTTGAGGCGGTAAAATAAGTGACTGCCGCATTTCTTGCAAAATCCTCGCTCTGCCCAATCAGAAGAGTTATAGACAGTAATATTCTCTTGTCCTTCAAATGCTATTTCCGTCCCACAACTAACGGCCAACAAGGGACCACCCCATCTCCTGCACATGCCGCAATGACAAGCGGTGACATTATTGTTGATGTTCTGTGCAGTAAACGTTACAGCGCCACAAAGGCATCGCCCATTTCCTTTAATCATTTCTCCTCCAAGATAATTCGAGTCTGACCTCTAACAATCCTAATTTGTAATGCCGCCAGAAGAGGCGCAGCATTGCTGCGTCCTACTGACTGACTTTGTTAAACATAATGCTATTTTTCGTAGACTTTAGTGTTGTGATTTTTTGTTCGACTATGATGACTTGCTCGATTATTGATAACAGTTAAATCACTGTTATAATTTCCAATTCTTTTATTTTCATCAATACAGTATACGTAGTAAAATCCGGACCCTTTCATAGATTTTTGGTTCTTATCTTGTTCTGTGTATTCGATCAAAAGCGTATGCTCAGAAACATTAGGCTCATCAAATACTTTATGTTCTTCAGCATTTGCTGAAATAGAAAGTAACAGGCTTGACGCCGCAAATATAACACTTAGTTTTCTCATGATTATTTCCTTTTTGGTTTTAGTGTATTCCTTACAACTAACGTTTACCGCCTCAATAAACTGCGCGCTTTGCCTTAAAAGAAAAGTTTGCTCTGTGTTCATCACCATTCCTTGATTCGCTTGGGGTGTACGTACCTGTACGCGATATTTAGTATATGACTATAGATTTGTAATTGTGCGGGATCAAGACCGTTGGTCAGTTTCGCTGTTAGGACAGTTGCTCCGGGGTGAAACTCAGGCTTTGGTCAGCAGAGTGCCAGGTGGCTTCTCTATCCCGAATACTGAAATTCACGTTGCAGCCAAAACTAATACCTGCAGCGATGGTCGGTGATACACTTTCCGATTGTTGCCGACAGTGAAACCCTTAAAAAAATGAAAGACTGTAACCAATGTGGAAAGTGCTGCATCAAATACGGCGACGGCGCGCTCTCTGCAACAGCGGACGAAATTGACCTGTGGAAGCTGTTTGAGCCGCATATTTACCAATATGTAAAAGATCATGAAATCTGGTTTTGCCCGGAGACCGGCGTACAGCTGAGCCGCTGCCCTTTTCTTGAGATTGAATCCAGTCAGGGTAAAGAAAAATATACCTGTTCTATCTACCTAAGCAGACCTGAAGACTGCAGGCACTACCCAACCAATATTGCGGAAATGGTTCGAGATGAATGCGAAATGATTGACGTTAAAGATTTAGAAGACTTCAAAAAAGCGCAATCCAAGCTGGATGACCTAATGGAAGGTAGTCGGCCAAGAAGACAATAATAATTATTCGCTAGTGAGACAAAAAAGTGTCTACTGAATTAGTGACGATTCATGGATCAATACTGTTTTTAGCTTCCCATGCTAGCGCAACTTCTCCGGCATAAAACTCAAACTCTGCTCATCCGAGTTCCAGGTAACTTCTTCATCTTGAATGCTAATCTGCACATCCATATTCCGTTGCACTAACTTGGATAGGGTTTCAGTAGTCTCCGGGTCTATATGAAAAACACTAATATTTTTAAACCGTGCGAGGGGTGCTTGCATCTGCTTCCACCACATCTCGGCGGAGCCGCTGCCATAGGTGTAGACCATGACTTGCTGTGATCTTCCGCTGGCTTTCTTGAGGCGTTTTTCGCTGGGTAGGCCGAGTTCGATCCACAGTTCGATGTCGTCGGTGAGGCTTTTTTGCCAGAGGTCGGGTTCGTCGTCGGTGCTGAGACCCCTGGTGAAGCTGAGGCTGTCGCTGGCTTGTAGGGCGAAGACGAGGAGGCGGACCATTAGGCGTTCGTCGGTTTCGGAGGGGTGTTGGGCGAGGGTGAGACTGTGCTGCTGGTAGTAGTGACGGTCCATGTCGATGACATTGAGTTCTGCTTTGCAGATGGTTGCGCTGAGTGCCATGTGTGTCGGACCTTTTATGCCGTTTAAACCGCGAGGTTGGGGGCGACAGTGTAGCTTAAGTGGACGGCATTGACGCGATGTCAGTGGCGGTTAAAAGCCGAGGTCTTCTTGGGCGACTTGGACGCCGACGTAGTCACCTTGGACGTCGGTTTGGATTAGGATTGGGCGGCAGCACACGGAGCAGTCTTCGGTGTAGAGTTGCGATTCTGAGGGGTCGACGAGAATGGTGATGCTCTCCCAGCAGAAGGGGCAGGTAATCTGTTCTTCATGGAGTTGGAAGTGCATTGGGTTCTCCTGTTCGCTGCTCGGTTTTAATCTAAATCTTTCAGTGGGTGCTGATCCGCAGGCCAGGGACTGCTGAAAAAGGGCGCGACCATCTCGTTGGTGATGTCTTCTATACGCGGCGGTGTCCAGTTTGGCGCATGGTCTTTATCGACGGCCAATGCGCGTATGCCCTCAACGGTTTCACTGGTTTTACCGCTGCGTCCAAGGTGTTGGGTGTGGAAGCAGTGGTGGACTATGTTGCGTTCCATGCGCAGATCATCGGCCATGCTCAGTTGGCGGCCGCGGCGAATTTGTTCGAGGGTGACATGCAACATGAGGGGCGAACGCTGACGCAGGCACTGCAGCGTTTGTGCGGCCCAGTCATTGTCATTGCTGGCTTGCTCTAGGGCATTGATGATGGCCATGACTGTGGGCAGGGCAAAGATACTGTCTATCTGTGGGTCGAGCCAGGCTGGTGCTTTGATCGGTGAGGGCGCGCAGATTAGATCGGCGAGTTGCTCGAAACGCTGTGCGGCGGTCAGTTGGGTGTTAGTGGTCAGGCTGGCCCAGAGGTCGGGCATCGATTCACTGGCAGCTATGCCATCGGCGAGGCCTGCTGAGAGGGCCTCATCGCCGATTAACATTTGTCCGGTGAGGGCGAGGTATTCGCCGAGGTGGCCGGGGCAGCGACTGAGGAAAAAGCCGCCGCCAACATCGGGGAATAAGCCGATATTGGTTTCGGGCATGGCCATCTTGGTGCGCTCGCTGACGATGCGCAGGTCGGCGCCTTGAGCGAGACCCATGCCGCCGCCCATGATCACGCCATCGATAAAGGCAGCGTAGGGTTTGGGATAGCTGTAGAGCAGGTTGTTGAGGCGGTATTCGGCGCTAAAAAAGGTGTCGAGAGCAGTATCTTCGGCGATGGCGGCATCGTGAAAAAAGCGAATATCACCGCCGGCACAGAAGGCGCCAAACACGCCGCGTTTGTTACTGCCGCGAATGGCCACCACCTCAACGTTGGGATCGTCGCGCCAGTCGGTGAACACCGCAGTGAGGTCGATGACCATCTGCAGTGACAGGGCGTTTAAGGCTTCGGGACGGTCGAGGGTGATTAGGCCGACGCCGGCAACAATCTCGCGTTGAATCTGGCTCAAGGACGGTTCTCCTGACTGTGTTTATAAGTGCAGTAAAAACAAAAGCCGCTCAATAGTTGGCTATTGAGCGGCTAGTTTTACTTAGCGAACGATAGTTTAAACGCTGGCGAAATCCGCTACCAGTGCAGCCTTTACCGCGTCTTCTAGTTGCACAACATTGGGCGTTAGAAATTCACTGTCGATACCGAGTGTTAAGGAACCGCCGTCACGCAAGGCGGCAATCGCCTCGTCGGAAAATTCAAAGCGCATAAAGTGCACGCTTGAGGTTTTCTCTTCGTTTTCGCGTTCCAGATCTTCATCGCTGATGGGCACAATTTTCGCGAGGTCGTTGACCTGCATCCACACTTGACGCTCTACACCTTTAAGCTTTTGCAACATGACTTTGCGCTCGTCAATATCGCCGTATTCGAGCATAAAGGTGGCTTTGAGGTTTTTGCCATCGGGGATTAGCGGATTGTAAGAATCAATCTCTTCCTGAATGTCTGCGGCTTCAAATACTTTTTCAACGCGCAGAATTTCTTGAATCTGATAACGAATGGTTAGCAGATCTTCAAAACAAAACCGTGCGCTGTCGCCAACAATGACTTGGCGATTCTTTTTGTATGCCATGACTTTTTTGCGAAACTCTGGGCGCTCAGTTGAGTACTGCTCCAGTGACCAGAGATCGTCGCGGGTCAATTCTGTTTTCTGTGTCATTAACATGTTTCCTTAAATACTTAGCTTAAAGTTTTGATACAAATTGCGCTCTAGATTGCTCTTTATAAAGCGCTCTAAATTCCATAGGCTCTGCGCAGCAAGGTCATCGGGTGTTCGGCATGATCGACCTTATCTGATAGATTGCCAATGTGCGTCGCCGCCATGGGACAGTCGCTGATAAAGTGATCAGCGTCCTGATCGTTCACTTTGCGTACAACGGGTCGGGCAATTTTTACCGACTTGTCGTGGGTTTCAGTTTTGACGGCATAGGTGCCGTCGTGCCCTGAACAGCGCTCAATGGCGTTGACTGTGGTATCTGGCACCAGATTGAGAATATCGCGGGTCTTGAGGCCAATATTCTGCACACGCAGGTGACAGGCAACTTGGTAACTGATATCACCGAGGCTCTCTTTAAAGTCAGTTTTCAGTGCCCCTTCTTTGTGACGCAGGAACAAATATTCAAACGGATCGAAAAAGGCTTTTTGCACTTTGATCACATCTTCATCATCCGGGAACATCAGTGGCAGTTCCTGCTTGTACATCAGTACACAGGACGGAATTGGTGCGATCAGGTCATAGCCTTCATCAACCAGCTTGGCGAGCACCGGAATATTCGCTTCCTTGAGTTTCTGCACCGCTTCGAGGTCACCGAGCTCGAGCTTGGGCATGCCGCAGCACTGCTCTTTCGGTACCAGGTCAATTTTAATATCGTTGTGACGGAACACTTCGTAGAAATCTTCACCCAAAATTGGGCTGTTGTAGTTGCCATAGCAGGTCACATAGAGCGCAACTTTGCCGGTGGTGACACCTGCAGCTGTGGCTTCCAAGGGTGCCGCGTCGGCAATCATTGGCGCCACGCGCTTGCGCATGGTTTTGTTGTGATACTCGGGGACGGGCGCTTGATGGTGAACGCCGAAGCCTTTGTCGAGCGCCTTGCGGAAGTGTTGTTTTTATTTAATGCATTTACCGTGATATCCACTAAGGGGATAGTCGCCAGCTTGCCGACGGTGTCGGTGCTGGTGAGAATTCGGTCGCGCAGTGACGCACCGACCTGTTTAAATTTAACCGCTTTGGCACGCAACATTAGGTGTGGAAAATCGACATTCCAATCATGCGGCGGCGTGTATGGGCATTTGGTCATATAGCAGAGATCGCACAGGTAGCACTGATCTGAGACTTTGCTGTAATCAGCTTTATCAATGCCATCGACTTCGAGCGTCGGCGAGTCATCAACCAGATCAAATAGAGTCGGGAATGAATCACACAGGCTAACGCAGCGGCGGCAACCGTGACAGATATCAAATACGCGCTCTAATTCCGTATTGAGTTCGTCCTGATCGTAAAACGATTCAGATTTCCAATCCAGTGGATGCCGCGTTGGCGCCTCTAGATTTCCTTCACGTTGAGCCATGCTGTCTCTCCTGGATTAGTGTTCTATGGGGTAGTGGTATGAATTATTTAAAACAGCTGGGGCGAGGCCTCGCCCCAGTGTTCGTTGTGCTGTGTAATACTTAATACTGATTAAGCGTCCAACTGGTCAAGCGCTTTCTGGAAACGGTTGGCGTGGCTGCGCTCAGCTTTTGCCAGTGTTTCAAACCAGTCAGCAATCTCGTCAAAGCCTTCTTCACGGGCGTTTTTCGCCATACCTGGGTACATATCAGTATATTCGTGAGTCTCGCCGGCAATGGCGCTTTCTAGATTTTGCTGGGTTCCACCGAAAGGCATGCCAGTCGCTGGATCACCAGTTTCTTCCAAGTACTCAAGGTGGCCGTGGGCGTGGCCCGTTTCACCTTCAGCAGTGGAGCGAAATACTGATGCAACATCGTTGTAGCCTTCAACGTCAGCTTTGGCGGCGAAGTACAGGTAGCGACGGTTAGCTTGTGATTCACCAGCGAAGGCGTCTTTCAAAGCCTGTTCGGTTTTTGATCCTTTTAAAGACATATCATTTTCCTCTAACTTTTAGTTGGTTTTCGTTCATTGCAATGACATCGGATACGCCGGCTTTTTTTGGCGTGTTCCCAACGTGCTACGCAGTGTATGGGAAATCTCACTGGTTGCGCCAATTGATTTATTGCATGGAGGCGATAGATTAAATTTTGCCCACCGTTCAATTGGCTATCAGCGCAGAGTCAGACCCTACGTGAGCCCATTTTACGCTGATACGAGGGGTGCGGATTGCAACTGTCTAAGGTTTTTGCTGCCGGTCAAGAACATTGCCCAGCGCAGCTGTTCGCGGAAGATTTCAATTTGTTCAATCACTGCTGCGGTGGACTCTAGCGCTGGCTGCAGAAAGGGCTGTGCTATGGCGGTCATATTGGCGCCAATGCGCATGGCGCGGGCGATATCCAGTCCGTGACGCACGCCACCAGAGGCCACAACACCAAGCAGGCTGGATTGGCTGCGAACAATCGGAATAAGGTCTGCGGTAGTCATGCCCCAGTCGATAAAGGGTGCAGCGATTGCTTGCTCACGTGTCAGCTCAATCCGAGCGTTCTCAATGCTGGCCCAGTTGGTGCCCCCGCGGCCAGCCACCTCAATCCAGGTGACACCCACGTCCATAAGGCGCTGTGCCACACCGGGGCCAATGCCTGCGCCGACCTCCTTAATAATAACCGGTACATCAAGTGTGGCGCAGCATTGCTCGATGACCTCGAGCACCCCGCGCCAGTCGCGATCGCCGCCTGGCTGCACCAGCTCCTGCAGTGGGTTG
>JGI20156J14371_10002204_pt1 | contig 15572 bp, 18 predicted proteins | sample COG_06_FD_14371 | JGI IMG/M metagenome (IMG submission 14371)
CACCTTTTTTCTAGTTAAGTAAGTAATAAGAAGTTCTTCTACTTGTTTTCTTTTTANCTCATCGTCAGCTTTAATAATGATTTTATCTTCTTGTTGTTCAACTTCACAATTACTACCCTTAAAATCATACCTTGTATTAATTTCTTTTCTTACCCCATCCAAAGCATTTTGAACTGATGGCATATCAATTTTACTTACAATGTCAAAACTAGGCATGTTTCATATCCTTTTATTAAAAATTCTTTAATATTATAAACTTAATTTATATTTTACTCAATCAATCTAAAAAAAAGTTGATAGAATTGTTGTTAAATTATAGATTAAGTTTAGAAATTAATTCAAGATTTTGAAGTTCATAATGGATACTATATTTAAATTTATATTACTTATTCTCTTAATTATTAGCTCATACATTTTATCAATAAATATTGGAATATGGTCAATTTTCCCAATATGGATATTGTGCGGACTAATAGATGTTTCCAGACATAAAACCATGAATTTAAAATTATTAAAAGAATATTTCTGCGGGAAAGGCTTTCTAACTTTTATTCTCTCTCCTTTGAATTTGTTTTCTGATTTATTGTCACTTAGAAACCTTCATACCTTTAAAGTTGAGGACCTCCCGAAAGAACATCAAGATGAAGTCAATGATATAATCTCTCTTTTTGATAAGAACTCCAAAGAAATTGGAAAAAGGTTTGAAGATGCTGTTGGCGACAATCGATCAATGTTATTTTATCAATGGTATGGTTATAAANTAGACNAAACAATTATAGATTTTAACAAAGATTATAANTACATAAAAACCATTGGTGTTTCTTTATTTAGNGAAAAAACTTCTACATCTAGACATTTTGGCCCCTTAAGAATAACTTATCGTATATTATATAATTTTAACAAGGTACAAAATGAAGGNTCTTTCATAGAAGCTGATGGAAGAATTAACAAATGGAAATTCAACCCCCTATTTATATTTGATGACACTTTAATTCATCAAAGCTTTAACGAAGAAGACGACCTAAGATATTGTGCATTTATAGATATTATAAGACCATCGTATTTTGATAATATTATGAAATTGATTTTATCAGGTGTTGGATTTTTATTAAAAAACACTAGAAGTATTTTTTATAAAAACTGGAAAATGATTTAATTAAAATAGTTTTTATGCGTTTGGCATCAAGATCTGTCTAACAACTTCGCCATTTGATAGTTTATCAAAACCTTCGTTTAAATCATCAAAAGTTATTTTTCCATCTATCAATTTATCTACAGGTAAACGTCCCTGTTGAAATAAGTTTAAAAACCTTGGAACATCCCTAACTGGAACACACGAACCCATGTAGCTTCCTAATATTGATTTTTCCTGAGCAACTAAATCACTATGATTAAAACTGAATTGTGTATTAATTGGAGATAAACCAGCCGTTACAACTGCGCCACCATATCGAATAAGTTCATACGCTGTATTCATTGCTGGAATGACTCCTGCCAAGTCAATTGCAAAATCAACTCCCCCCTTTGTTAACTCTCTAATTTCTTCAATAGTGTCGTTGTTTCTACTGTCAAAACAATGAGTTGCTCCGAGTTCTTTTGCACGAATAAACTTGGATGGATCAATATCAACAGCTATGATAGTTTCCGCACCCCCTAGTTTTGCTCCAATGATTCCATTTAAACCAACACCACCTAAACCAATAATGGCAACAGAATCTCCAGGTCTTATTCTTGCAGTATTAATAACAGCTCCAACTCCAGTCATCACAGCACAGCCAAATAGAGCTGCATCTTGAATATTTACTGATTTATCAATTACTACCACCGACCCCCTATCAACAACGCTATATTGAGACATGCATGAAACACCTGTATGATGATTTAACACATTACCATCTAAATCAGAAAGCCTACTGCCCCCAGACATTAATTGCCCTTTTCCTTTAGTAGCCGCTGCAAGTTCGCATACTTGAGGTCTTCCTTCAAGACAACGGCGACAACGACCGCAAGAAGGAGAAAATTGAAAAGAAACATGGTCTCCTATTTTTATATCTTTAACTGCACTCCCAACTTCAACAACTTCACCTGCACCTTCGTGGCCGATAACTAATGGTAATGGCATAACTCTTGACCCATTAATTACTGAAAGATCTGAATGGCAAAGCCCTGCTCCTTTTACTTCAACAAGAACCTCATTTTCAAGTGGAGGGGATATTATTATTTCTTCAATTGATAACGGCTTTGAGCTTTTATAAGGTTGAGCTAATTTATTATCCCTTATTACTGCAGCCTTCGATTTGATTGACATTTAAACACTCCTGTTTTTAATCTTCACTGGTTTTCCATGAGGTGTCGACAAATAAGCGTTGGTCCAATCATCCTTCAACAAGGACAATATGTCTATATTAGCTAATTTTTTAAAAATAATCATTTTTTCAAGAGCTGTTAACCAACAATTAAAATAATCATCATTACCATTTAAATCACTTAATTTTAACCTTGCTTCTTTAAGAGAATCTCCAAAAATTTCTACAAACTCAGTCCATGAAAAATTCCCATTTTCTGATAATTGAACAGTTATGGCAAAAACCTGTCCATGCCATGGATTTTGAAAAGTAATCTGATCTTCAATTAAATTAGTGAATGGTAAATTAAAGTTTGATTGGTTATTCATATTTTTCTCAAACAGCCTAAGTTTTTTTACTTTTTAAATATGGTTCCCATAGATCTAAATATATACTGTCATTATCGTCTTCAGCTGACACACCCCATAACTCAGACGCCTTAAATTCAACTGTGTATAGTGGTAGAGGATTCTCTCCCTTAGCATGCGCATTTTTATCAGGGAATACATGTGAACCATTATAAGAATAAATAATACCTTCCCTTCCCATAACATACGATGGAAGGCGAGTATGTCCTCCATTTACATCTTCGTTTGGACTATACTTAACTGTAACTACTTTTTCATTAATTTTATAAATTGGACTAACATTAATTTCTCTTATTGAAGGTCCACCCCAACCTAGTGTTTTTTGAACATCCTTAGCTAACCAAGTCCTTTTATCTAACTTTTCGCTTTTATTAGCTTCAAAGTTTAAACCCTTCTTTTCGACCAAATCTATGACGTTTTTTAATTCCTCAAGTGAAACTAGATTCTTATCGACTAATAGATTAGTAAGTGCGGCTAACCATTTTTCGTAATATGAATAATTCATGTAATCTTTCGGTGGCAAACATTCTCTATAATGCCTACTTATATCAAGATTCCATTCCCCTAAGGCGCCTGCAGCTAAAGTAATTGCCCATGCTTTTGCATGCCAATCATATTTAAACGTAGGCTCGTGATTATCAATTTCATTATTTCTTCTTCTAGGTATAGGAATTGGCCCATCACCAAAACGTCCACCCATATCATGAAGTCTACTCATTTTGCATTCTCAGGTAAACCTGTTCCAATCATAGAATTACGAGTAACTAATTCAGCTAATTCATTTTCATTAAGATGCTCTGTACCCTTAGGCCTCATTGGCAAAACTAAATATCTTAGTTCAGCTGTAGAGTCCCACACCTTTACTTTTACTTTTGGGTCAACATTTACTCCAAATTCAGACAGTACCTTTCTTGGCTCTCTAACCGTTCTAGATCTATATTCGTCACTCTTATACCACGTTGGTGGAATACCTAAAACCGGCCAAGGATAACAACTGCATAAAGTACATACTACAACGTTATGAATGTCTGGGGTATTTTCAACCACAACCATGTTCTCACCTTGTCTGCCTTGATAACTTAATTCTCTGATAGCTGCAGTAGCATCTTCAAGTAATCTTTTTTTATAACTTTCATCTACCCAAGCTTTAGCAACTACCTTAGCGCCATTTTGAGGACCAATCTTGTTTTCATATGTATCTATTAGTTCATCTAAAGTTTCAGAATCTATCAACCCTTTTTGCAAAAGAAGTGTTTCAATTGCTTTAACTCTTAATTCTGGATCAGAAGGCAAATGTGAATGTGCATCCTCGTGTTTGTGGTGATGACTGTGGTTGTGATTATGTTCTTTTTCTGAGGTCATTATTTTTACTCTTATTTATTATTTATTTTCAATTTGGAATCAAAACTATTCGTCCATTTACTTTGCCCGCTCTTAAATCTGACATTGCTTGATTAGCAGTTTCTAAACCTTGTTTTTTAACAGGTATAAGCTTTGTGCTTCCTTGCTTAATTATGTCTACTAATTCTTTTAACTCCCTTAGCTCACCAACATAAGATCCTCTTAAAGTAACAGATCTCATTGGGACTAATGGAAGAGATAATTTTAATGACCCTCCATAAAGACCAACCACAATAACCATTCCACCTTTTTTAACTAGTGATAATCCAAAATCTGTTGTTTCTGGTCGTCCTACAAAATCAATCGCCGCCTTGGCACCTATCCCTAAAGTCTTCCTTATTTTTTCTTTATCATCAGGTGAAAAAGCTTGATCAGCACCTGCTTCAATTGCCTTTTCTCGTTTTTCTGGATCATTATCTATTACTAAGATCTTAGCTTTATGAACAGCAGTAGATAATAAAATACCATTAATGCCAACTCCACCTGCCCCAATAATAACTATCCAATCATTAGCAGAAGCAAACGGTATTTTTTTTAACGCACTAAAAGCAGTTAACCTGAGCAAGCATAAGGGGCAGCAGTAGCTGGGTCCATATCTCCATAAGATACTAAATATTTACTATCTGGTACTATTATATGGTCTGAATAGCCTCCATTGAGTCTTGCTCCTAAATATTTAGGCGCTTCACATAAAGTCTCATTACCTTCAACACAGGCTTCGCAAATTCCACATCCAATCCACGGAAAAACTATTCCAGTATCTCCTATTTTAACGTCTTCAGCATCTTTGCCTATAGCTACAACAGAACCAGTAATTTCATGACCTGGTGTAAAAGGAAGTTTTGTACCTCTATCTGCTAAGGTAATTCTATTACCATCTCCAAGATCAAAGTAACCATCAGTCAAATGAAGATCACTATGACAAACACCACAAGCAGAAATTTTTATAAGGATTTCTTTACCCTTAGGTTTGGGATTTTCATACTCTCTTAATTCTAACGGTTTACCGAAGTCAACAACTTGATAGCTTTTCATATAATACTCCCCAACTTAAGTAAGTTAACTTCTTTTTGAAGTTTCATATTTACTTGATATTTCATAATAATCATCAAACCCAACTCTTTGTCTTAGATCTTTAAAGTTTAATAATAAGTCTGTTCTATCTTCATCCTTAAATAAAAGATTCAAGGAACTAGTCATAGCTTTCATTGCTGCGCTCATAACAGTTAAAGGATAAACTGCCAGCTTATAGCCAATCTCAGTTAACTCTTTCATGGGCAAATTAGGTGTAATACCTCCTTCAACAATATTAGCGATTTTATATCCAGGAACTTCTTTACAGATAGTTGTCATTTCTTCTTTATCTTTTGGAGCTTCTACAAACAAGATATCAGCTCCTAATTCATAGAATTTTTGTGCTCTGGCAATAGCTTCGCTTAAACCATGCGTATGATTTGCATCTGTACGGGCCATTATTAAGATATCATACCCTTCATTTCTCATATCATTGGCAGCTCTTATCCTATCAAATGCTTCTTCTCTTTCAACAACATCTTTCCCAGGTGTATGGCCACACCTCTTAGGTGCCAATTGATCTTCTATTAGAATGCCTGCGCAACCAGCTTTAGAACATTCCTTCAAAGTTCGTCTAACATTCATAGCATTTCCATAACCTGTATCTCCATCAACAATCATAGGTATATCAATAGCATTACATATGTTGTTTGCTTGATCAAAAACCTCTGAGAAAGTCATAAGGCCAAGATCTGGGGAACCTATTCTTGAAGCAGAAGCAGCAAAACCAGACATAAAAGTTACATCAAAATTTGCTTGTTGAATTAACTTAGCTGACAAAGCATCAAAACATGAGGGAATGGGAATAAATTCTTTATTTTTTAAAAGAGATCTTAATTTATCTGTTTGGCTTTCTTTTAAATTTACATTTTTTTGTGACATGGTATTTAATCCTAAAATATTCAATTATTCTTTCATAAAAACTTATAATTTAAAAGGTATATATAAGGCTAAATCTGGCCAAATATACATAATAAAAACAGTAAAAATCATCATTATTAAAAAAGGAACAACACCTTTTGCAACTTCTCCTAATTGAGTTTTTGCAACTGATTGTATTACATAAAGGTTTAACCCTACGGGGGGCGTTATTAAGGCACATTCAACCATTATAACCATAAAGATTCCAAACCAAATAGGGTCTACACCCATACTCATTGCAGCTGGCAACAAAACAGGCACCATTATCAAGACCATAGATAATGTTTCAAAAACTAATCCCATCGCAACCAAGATTAAGCAAACAGTAATCATAAAGATTGCTTTACTTTGAATTGTAGCCTCAATAAACATTGAAATATCTTGAGGAATTCTATAAAGAGCTATTGCTTTACCAAAGATTTTTGCACCAGCAATTATTACTAAGATTGCCGCGGTTGTAACCATTGATTCAAACAAAGCTTTTTTAAAATCATCAAGCGTTAAGGACCTTAATAATATTGTCGTTAAAAATAGAGCTAAAGAAAAACCAACGGCTGCCGCTTCAGTTGGTGTAAAAACTCCAGTATAAATTCCTCCTAATATTAGGACAGCTAACATTATAGTAGGCAAAACTTTTATAGAATGTTTTTTTCTCTCTTCCCAACTAGCTGCTGGTACCGGCTTATAACCTCCAAAAAATTTAGAATAGATAATCGAAAAAATTATAAACAAACTTATTAAGAAAATACCAGGACCTATGCCAGCAAGGAATAATGATATAACAGATTCTTCAGTTACAAATCCGTACACAATCATAGGCAAACTAGGAGGGATTAAAATACCTAATGTACCTCCTGCAGCCAAAAGTCCATATACAAAATTTTTATTATAACCTCTTTTTATCATTTCAGGTATAGCAACTACTCCTATTGTTGCAGCAGTTGCAACTGATACACCAGAAATAGCTGCGAAAATTCCACACGATACAATTGTTGCAACAGCAAGGCCTCCTGGCCAATGACCAACCCATGCTTGAACAGCAGAAAACAAATCTTTTCCGCAACCACCTCTTAGAAGAATATTGCTCATTAAAAGAAAAAGCGGTACTGCAAGCAATATGAACCCATCTAAAGTTGATAAAATCGCTTGTGGTGCCATTAACGGAGAAAAACCTCCAATTACAAGCATTCCAAGTCCAAGAACACCTAATGAGAAAGCTACTGGTAACCCCGCTAATAAAAGAGCAAACATTACTCCTAAAACCATTATAACCGTCATTATTTAACCTTTAAAAATATTAATGCTCACCTGAAGGAGGCGTTATTCCAGAAACCATTTTCTTTATTTCAAATACAGCTTGAATTATTAGCATTAAAAAACAAAAGGGTACTGGAAGTTCAGCAATCCATGCTGGAAGATCTAATAAACTTCCTGTTGTTCTGCCTCTTTGAAAGGAGTCAAAGAAAATGTCAAACCCGTAAATCACAACATATAATGAGAAAACTATTAGAGTTATCATCATAATAATCCCAATTCTTCTTTGATTAATATCGCTTAATTTATGAATAATTGCGTTGATCTGAATATGTCGTCTGTGTTGCAATGCCCAAGGCATAGCCAATAAAGTTCCATAGATCAATGTAAGTTGGCTTAATTCAGCTGCCCAACTAGTTGGGGCGATAAATAAATAACGGGCACCTACTTCATATGTAAGCATTATTCCAGCTATGCCATATAAGACAGCAGCTAACCAAGCCGATCTTAAAATAAATTTTTCATATATTTTCATTTGGAAACCGAATCTAATGAGGAGACAATTTTAACAATTGTCTCCTAAGGATATGTTAAAGTTTTGATGCCGCATCTAATAGTTGAGCGCCTAACTTACCGGCGTTATTTTTATATGCCTCATAAACTGGTTTAGAAGCTTTTTTAAACGCTTCTATATCAGATTTACTTGGAGTAACTATTTTCATCCCTTTAGATTCAGCAAGAGCGTAAGCATCAGCTTCTATCTGAGAAACCTTATCTCTGACGTCCTTTTCAGCCATCATAGCAGAGCTCATAATTATATTTTTATGATTACTAGATAAAGAATTAAACCATTTTGAGTTAGCAACAACAATAAACTCAATATCACCATGATTAGTTTTTGTAATTGTATCCATAACCTCAAAGAGTTTTCTGGATTTAACACCTGAAACACCAGTCATTCCAACATCTACAGTACCTCGTTGATATGCTAGGTATTGTTCAGAACCAGAAATCAAAGTTGGTGCTCCTCCAGAAGCCTTCACAAACGCTCCTAAAGTTTTTCCAAAAACTCTTACTTTTTTGCCTTTCATATCAGAAGGATTTTTAATTCCTTGTCCCTTAGATAACATAACTGCACTTCCATATGCTTGCCACCATAAGACTGTAGAACCTGTTCCTTCTATTGCTTTATCAATTGGCCCTCTGATTGCAGAACCTTTAGCAACAGCTTTTCTTACTTTTGCTTCACTATTTAATAAAAATGGTTGATAAAAAATATCAACAGCTGGAATGTCACCAACATATCTAGTTAAAGATGCTACTCCTGCTTCAATTGACCCCGAACCTACAGCAGCAGGTACTTCTTTATCTTTATATAATTGAGCTGAGTCGTATATTTGAACTTCAATTTCACCTTTAGATTTTGCTTCGACATCATTTTTAAAAAGAAGTAAATTTTGACCCAAATGACTTTTCATCGGTAATTGTATAGAAATTCTCATTGTTACATCGGCGGCAAAACTATTAGCCGTCAAAATAAATCCAGCAATAACTATAGATAATACTTTTATTAGCTTATTCATTATAACTCCCACTTATATTATTTAATGATAAAATTTTTTAGTTAGTATTAAACCCTAGATTACAAATACTTTCACTGTCAATTGCAAACTCTGAAAAAAGCTGATTTAAACTTCCAGTCTGGCCAAATTTATCAACCCCTAACGGTATTATTTTATGTCCAAAAACTGATCCTACCCATGACAAGGTCATAGGATGCCCATCTATAACTGTCACTATCTTTGTATCTTTAGGTATTATTTTTAATAGATCTTCAATATGGCTGTTTTTATTATTTTTTTCATTGGTTAAATATTTATTTTTCCAATCGTGAAATAAATTATCTGAACTAGTAATACCTAATACACCAATATCTTTAAATCTTTCTCCTAACAAGGCTGTTGCTTCAACAGCCTCACTAGCCACCACTCCTTGATAAATTATAATAATTTCTGGATTTGGACCTGGTTTTCTTAACCAATACCCTCCTTTTATAACATTGTGCTTTAGTTCGTGATTTATCTCTCTTAATGGCTGCTCTATTGGTCTAGTAGTTAACCTTAAGTAAACAGATCCACCATTCTCATCTTGTAAATAATTGAAACCATAATTCATTATAATTGAAAGTTCATCAGCAAAAGCTGGTTCATAACTTAAAAGCCCTGGCTGACTAATACCTATTAGTGGAGTCCCTATTGATTGATGAGCTCCGCCCTCAGGTGCCAGTGAAACTCCCGATGGAGTTCCTACAATCATAAAACGTGCATCTTGATAACAAGCATAATTCATTGCATCAAGTCCTCTAGCTATGAAAGGATCATAAACAGTTCCAATTGGAAACAATCTTTCTCCAAATAACTCATGAGACAAGCCAGCAGCACCAAGCATTAAAAACAAGTTCATTTCAGCAATCCCTAACTCAATGTGCTGACCTTGCGAGGAAAAAATCCATTTCTGTGCTGAGGGTATTTTTCGATCTCTAAAAGTGTCAGAACTATCTGTTCTGCTAAACAAACCCTTTTTATTAATCCAAGGACCTAAATTAGTAGAAACTGAAACATCAGGAGAAGTGGTAATAATTCTATTACCAAACTCAGTGTTGTTTTTTGCATATTGATCTAAAATTTTACCAAAAGCATTTTGAGTTGAAATTTTAGTTTCAGTAATTAAAATTATATCGTCTACTGGTATTTTTTTTGAATTATATTTTCTGTGTCTAGCTTTTTGAAATGGTGAATTCTTTATGAATTCATTTAATTCCAGATCTTCTTTTGCATCTAAGAAGCTATTCCATTCATTTCCTTCGGTAATACCAAACTTAGATTTAAAACTATCCATTTGAATTTTGGTCATCAGTCCTGCGTGGTTATCTTTATGACCAGCAAGCGGCGTTCCCCAACCCTTAATTGTATAAGCAATAAATGCGGTTGGCTTATCATCATTGATCCCATTAAACGCATCACATAGTGTTGGTACACAATGTCCACCTAAATTAGCCATTAGCTCTAAAAATTCGTTGTCAGATCTTTTATTAATTAATTTTGAAACTATATCTTGATCACCTATGTCGTCCAATACCCTTTTCTTAAAAGCAGCACCTCCTTCATAAATAAGAGCTGAATAGAGTTGATTTGGACAATCATCAATCCATTTTTTAAGTAAATTTCCACCAGGTTCTTTAAATGCGTCTTTCTGCAATCTTCCATATTTTAGTACTATCAAATTCCAACCAAAAGCCTCAAAAACTGAACTTAAACGTTCAGACAAACCTTCATGGACAACACCATCAAGGGATTGTCTATTATAATCAATAATCCACCATACATTTCTTAAATCATGCTTCCATCCTTCTTGAAGNCATTCNTAAANATTTCCTTCATCAAGTTCTGCNTCACCGACAAGAGCAACCATTCTTCCTTTAGGTATTTTTTTTCCAAATTGTTTTTTTAAAATATAGTCTTGAATTAAAGAAACAAAGCTTGTCATAGCTACGCCTAATCCTACTGAACCAGTTGATATATCTACATCATCAACATCCTTTGTTCGAGAAGGATATGATTGAGCCCCACCAAACCCTCTAAAGTTTTGAATATTTTCTTTAGTTTGCATTCCTGAAAGATATTGTATTGCATGGAAAACTGGACTTGCATGAGGCTTTACAGCAACTCGATCTTCAGGTCTTAATACATTAAAATATAAAGCTGTCATTATTGAAACTATAGAGGCTGAACTAGCTTGATGACCTCCAACTTTTATACCATCATGATTCTCTCTGAGATGATTTGCATTGTGTATCATCCAGCAAGAAAGCCATAAAATTTTATTTTCTATTTGTTTTAAAATTTTGTTTCTATCATTCATTTTATAAATGTAACATTTAATTCATGAAATGAATGACTAAAAATTATAAAAATCATTTAAAAATAAGCATATTATGCTAAAATACTATTATTTATAATATATTGTACTTTTAAGAGGTTGTGTTGAGCAATATTGATAGAATAGACCAAAAAATAATTTTTTTTCTTCAACAAGATGGACGATTAACTAATTTTGAATTATCTGAAAAAGTAGGTCTCTCTCCTTCTCCATGCCTTAGACGAGTAAAAAATTTAGAGCAAAGAGGATTAATCTCAGGATATACCGCAATCATAGACGAAGTTTCTTACGGCTTTCCAGTTACAGCTTTTGTATCAGTAAGGTTAGAGAATCAAACCGATCAAATACTAAAATCATTTGAAAAGGAAATAACATCTTTGGACGCTGTTATGGACTGTTGGCTAGTAACTGGAAATAGAGATTATTTATTAAGAGTAGTGGCTTCTGACTTAAAAAACTATGAAATCTTTATGAGAGAGGAACTCACGAAAGTTGAAGGTATTGCCTCCATCGAAACAAATTTTGCTTTAGGTAGGGTTAAAACTAAAAATAACTTACCTATAAATACATAAAATTAATTTATTTTAGTAAATTTTATATTAATAGAAAACGTTGAATATATTTGAATTAAGTTCTTAAAATCAAAACTCATGAATTAGCAATTTGGGCAGGCACACCAAATTCTTTTTGGCAAATTTCAGCTAAAAGCTTCACTCCTTCATCAATTTCTTTTGTTGATGGATTACCAAAACAGAGACGCATTTTATGCTTGCCACTAGTATTAATAGACCATTCTGATCCAGGGTTAATTGCAACCCCTTCTTTCAAAGCTAAATCATATAGACGAGAAGTATCGACTGTCTCCGGCAAATTAATCCAGACAAAAATACCTCCATTAGGCTTAGTGAAGTCAGCTGAGGAACCAAAATACTTGTCTAGGGCATTGCAAATTGTATCTGATTTATGTTTAAGTTTAGCTCTAAGTAATTTTATGTGTGAGTTAAAGTTAGATTTACAAAACTCAGCCAAAGCCATTTGCTCTAAAGATCCACTACCAGCGTCAGTTTTGTAAGGCAATATTCTTGATAAAATATGCCAGTCCGCTAACAAATAACCAACCCTGAGTGCCGGCGCTATAGATTTGGAAAATGATCCGCAGTAAATTACATATCCTTCCTTATCAAATGATTTTATTGCTGGTGGACGTTCTTTGTCAAAAATAAGATCTGCATAGCAATCATCTTCAAAAATTGGAACTTCATATTTTTTAGACAAATCTATTAATGCTTTTCTTTTTTTAACAGACATTATAGTTCCCGTTGGATTTTGTATTGTTGGTATGGTGTAAATGTACCTAGGTTTAATATCCTTGCTTTTGAGATCTTTTAAGATTTCTTCAAGAGCATTAATTTTCATACCATCACTTTCTATTGGAACACCTACCATATTTACTCCAAGCCTATTAAGCCTTGAAATAGTTCCACCATAATTTTCTTCTTCTATGATAACAGTGTCACCCTTTTTAAGAAAAGTTTGATTTACTAAGTCAAGAGCCTGCAAAGATCCCGATACGACCAATATTTCTTTTTCAGAACATTTAATAGACGCACTTTCATTTAATTGTAGGGATATAAAATTTCTGAGTGTCAAATAACCTTGAGGACCACTTTCAAGGCCATACTTTGCTAACGTTTTACCTTCTTTTAAAATGATATTATCAATAGAATCTTTGAGGGACTTGATAGGTATACTTTCATCATCATTATGGCCACCTATAAAATTATATTTTGGATATCCCTTCCATTCAGCTGCTGGGCCCAATGCTCCTGAATGTAAAAAATTATTGATATTGAACATAATTATTTCCTCCAATTTTAATATTATATTAAAGTTTTTTTTTGTAAAATAGCTATAAAAATTTATAATATTATAAATAAGTAAAAGTATTATTATGCAATTAACTGATACATGGATGATTAGAATTAATTCTAACCAAGATCTTCTTAAAAGAGGTCAATGGGTAAATCTTACATTTACTTTTGGAATTGAAAATACTGATTATTTATTTGAAATTATCAATGGTAAAGTCAACTCAATTAAGAAAAGAGTACTTTTAACAAAGAGTGGTGTTTTTAGGATTCATGGACAAAGCGTGTCATGGGAAAAACATTGGCTTAAAAAGCCACCCCGAGATTATCATGATATTTTTGCAATGTTAGCAAAAAAAATTATTATCCTAGAGGGTGACTTAACCCCTTTCATTCAAAATCTTCAATATTTTAAAGATCTTATTGCATCCAATAGAACTTCTAATGATTAAATAAGGGTTAGCATGACAAATAATGAAATTGAATTTGAAGATATCATTGGAAGATATTTAACCATTAATATTAATAATGAAAGCTATAGAATATATGTGGAGGAAAGTGGTGCAGGAATACCTTTAATTTGCCTGCATACAGCAGGATCAGATGCAAGACAATTCCGACACATACTTAATGACAAAAAAATAACTGCTAATTATAGAGTAATAGCATTTGATCCTTCCTTGGCATGGGAAATCCAACCCACCTGAAGGTTTTGAAACAAAAGAGTATAAACTGACAACAATTTTATACAAACAAATCATTATGTCATTTTGCAAAGCATACAATGTTAACCAACCTGTGATAATGGGTTGCTCGATGGGTGGCCGAGTGGTGTTACATTTAGCTCTAGAACATAGTAATTATTTCAGAGCTGTTATTGCTCTTGAAGGCGCTGACAAACTTGAGCCTTATTATGACTTAGATTGGTTATACAGACCTGATGTTCACGGAGGGTTAGTACAAGCTGCATTTGTTTCTTCTCAAATTGCGCCGCAAAGTCCGGATAATTTTAGACATGAAACTTTATGGCATTACATGCAAGGTGGACCTGGGATTTTTAAAGGTGATCTTTATTTTTATTGGCATGATGGAGATTTTGATAATCGGTCATCTTTAATAGACACAAAAAAATGTCCTGTATATTTACTATCTGGAGAGTATGATTGTTCTTGCACTCCGGAAAGAACTCTAGCAACAGCGAGTAGAATCAAAGGGTCTAAGGCAACCATTATTCCAGGTATGGGGCATTTTCCTATGTCTGAAAACCCCGAATTATTTAAAACTTATATTTATCCAATCCTGGATGAAATACTAGTATAGTTTATCCTGATTTTTCAATATTTCCACAAACACTTACAGCCTGCCCTGAAATATTCTTTCCCAATGGACTACAAAGAAAATGAGCTTGTTCAGCGAGATCTTCATGTGTTACAAATCTATTCAATGATGCGCCTGACAAAATTTCATTCTTCATATCATCAAAGGAAATGTTTTTAACTTTAGCTTTTGCTTCTATTACTCGATTTTGTCTCTCACCTTCAACAATACCTGGTAAAAGGGCATTTACTCTAATACCTCTTGGACCCAATTCATTGGCTAAACTTTTAACCATTCCAATTACAGCCCACTTTGTAGCAGCATAAGGTAATCTATAAGCAAAACCGACCCTTCCAGCGACAGATGACACTGAAAGAATAGACCCTTCATCGTTCATTCGTGGTACCGCCAATCTCATTGTTTCAAAATGACTAGTCATGTTAACCTGGATGCACTCCTGCCATCCTCCTAAAGTCTGTTCTCCAACACCTGCAGTTTCACCAGCTATGCCAGCATTATTAACTATAATATCTAGATCTTTCAAATAATCAAAACCAGCTTCAACCATTGAAGCTATTAATTGAGTCTGCCTAAGATCACAAACCATAGCCTTTATATTGTCATCAACTTCGTTAGCCCTATTAACTGCCTCTTCATTAATGTCACAAACAAAAACCTTAGCTCCTGCTTTTTCAAATCTTTGAGCAATAGCGTAACCAATTCCATCGGCACCAGCCGTGATCATTGCTTTTTTTCCTTCAAGAAGCCTTTCGTAATTCATATTTCAATCCATTAATTAATGTTTGTTTTATCTTTACCTTTTAGACCTAACATTTGCCTTGCCTCGTCTGGAGTGGCTATTTCTAAAGAGAGGCCTTCTAAGATTTCTCTTACTCTTTTGACTTGATCTGCATTTGTTTTTGCAAGATTGCCTGGACCATCCCATAAAGAGTCTTCAAGACCAACACGAACATGCGAACCTAAGGCAGCTCCAGTAGCATTCATTTTCATTTGAGATGCACCAGCACCAACAACAGACCATTCATAACCTGTATCTCCAAACAATTTATCAGCTGTCTTTTTCA
>JGI20156J14371_10002209_pt1 | contig 15550 bp, 7 predicted proteins | sample COG_06_FD_14371 | JGI IMG/M metagenome (IMG submission 14371)
ATATATTATAGGTCTACTGCTAACTACCTTAAATGGGTTTACGCAAGAAAAGAATTGGGTGAAAGAGGGTGATTTTAATATGGATCATCATTTCTACAAAGAAGCACTTATATCCTACGAAAATGCTTTAACAACAGAAATAGATTCTTCAGAAAAATTACATGCGCAATCACAAAAAGCTTTAGCTTATTATCGTTTGTTTGATTATGAAAATGCTGAAAAGCAGTATGCNATTATTTTAAAGTATGCCATAATTGAAAATCCTGAANCATGGTTNCAATATGCGCATATACTTCGAAACAATGAAAAATACGATGAGGCAATCGATGCCTATGAAACCTATGGCTCCTATTCAGGGAAATATTCCGTGATTGATTATTACGAAAAAGCTTGTAGCTGGGCAATAGAGCATAAAGATTCTATAAAAAGTTTCCATATTTATCAAACAAATTTGGAAACAGGTGGTAGAAGTTTGGGTGTAGGATATTTTAAAAACGGTTTGGTTTATAGTCAGTCTCAATCCGAAGATTTTGATATCAAGACAACATTTTATGATATATCATTCGCAGAGAAAGAAAATGATTCAGTTTTTAAAAATTCTGTAGCCTATCAAGGTGAATTGAATCGATCATTTTATGAGGGTTCTCCAAGTTTTACTGAAGACCAGCAGACAATGTTTTATACCGGAAACGCTTCTGAAAGAATCAAGTATAAAGAACGAAAAAGAAAAAAAAGGGGATATGAAATTAGCTCAAAAGGAGTTAATATTCTTAAGATTTACCAAGTCTCATTATCTGATTCAGGATGGGTAAACAAAAAGGAGTTGCCGTTTAACAGTAATGAATATAGCTGCACGCATCCTAGCATATCAAAAGATGGTCGTACACTCTATTTTATTTCTAATATGGAGGGTGGATTCGGAGGTTATGATCTGTACGTTAGTTACAAAACAGATACCGTATGGTCAAAACCACAAAATATGGGGCCTTCCATTAATTCGGCTTCCAATGAAATGACACCATTTTGCATGGAAAATGCAATCTATTATTCCTCNAAAGGAAATATGGGTTTCGGTGGAGCTGATATTTTTAAAGCGAGCTTTAAAAATGGAGAATTAGTAAATGTCAAAAATATAGGTAAGCCTTTTAACACGAGTAAAGACGATTTTGGATTTGTAATGCACCCAGACCAAGAACATGGATATTTCTCTTCAAATCGTTCAGGAACGCATGGTTATGATCATATATATGGTTTCGAAAAAATCGAAATTATTTACCCGGATACGATAAGAGGAGTTGCAATGAATAGAATTACAGGAATCCCAATACAAGGTGTTAAGGTGACCATCGAACCTGACTTGGAAGATGTGTTTTATAAAATAGAGGAAACAGACCAAGGTGGTAAAATTGAATTAATACTTCCCAAAAACAAAGAGTTTCTAATTACCTTTTATGCCAAAGGGTTTGAACCAAAGGAAATAATAGTGCCGGCAAACGATAGAGAAGATTTTATAGCTCAGTTTGGAAATTTAGAATTAATTCCAGTTGCGGAAAAAGATAAAATTATCACCATTGATAAAATTTATTTTAACTATGACAAAGCAACGATAAGGGATGAGTCAATACCTGCTTTGGAGAAAATTCTTGAATACTTAAATTATCATAGTAAAATAACGGTTGAATTAAGTGCTCACACGGATGCAAGAGGAAGCGATTCATACAACAAACGATTATCACAAAAAAGAGCGGAGTCAGCTGTCAAATGGCTTATAGATCATGGCATTGACGTTTCTAGAATGAATCCGAAAGGTTATGGTGAGTCTAAACTCGTTAATCATTGTAAAAATGGCGTAAAATGCTCCGATGATGACCACATGCGGAATAGACGAGTAGAGCTGAAAGTTCTTTAGATTAAATCAAAAACCCACAAATACTGAAAGAGTGTTGTTAGCGCCACTCTTTTTTTCTCATCAATCCTGTTCAATATTCCTTATATTTGAAAAAAATAAAAGGTCTGATGAAGGTAAAACATGCTTTATTTGAATTAATAAAGTCTATGACGATGTCTGAAAAGAGGTATTTTAAGATATACTCTTCAAAACACGTTATTGGACAAAACAATGATTATGTTCTGCTATTTAATTTTATGGATAAATCGGAGGATTATGACGAAGATATTTTACAAAAACAATCTTTCGTTAAAAATTTATCCGCTGAAAAGAATTACTTATATAATTTAATACTTAGAGGCTTAAATGCGTTTCACGCTTCATTTAACTCCAAAACTCAAATCTATCAATTGCTTGAAAGCATCGAAATTCTTTACCACAAGGGATTATATAGCCAAGCTTTAAAACTGGTTAAAAAAGCCTCAAAAATTGCTACAACAAGTGAGTTATTTACCCAATGTTTAGTTTTAAACGAAATAAAAACAGAACTGCTATCTAAGCAGTTCCTTTATGAAGAAGCTTCATTAAACATTGCTAAAGCAAATGAATTTTTAGCAATCATTACGAATTTTAATTCCATTCAACAGATAACTACTGATAGTTATGATCAGCAAGTTAAAATGGGACTTTCAAGATCGAATGAGGATTCTAACCTTCTTGAAACATTTGCGAAAAATAAGAAAATCAATAATTCGAAGTATTCAATGAGCAATAGGGGACAGATGTATATTAATGGGCTGAATTTAACATATTCCTATTTTATAGGGAATAAAGCTCAAACTTTAAAGTATTCCCAGTTAATGACTCATCAATATGAAGAATATCCCTACATAATTGAATATTCTACGATTGGATATGTTTCTTCCTTATATAATTTAGTAAATGCATATCTTGATAATGGACTTGAGGCAGAAGCTTTGCGTGTACTGGAGAAATTGGAAAATACCAAAGAGAAATTTGGCATTCCAACTTCTTACAATATAAGTGCTCGGGTATTTTTTTATAGTAATATCATTCGCTTAGGATTATATTTAAATCAGGATAGGTATGAAGACTCTAAGATTCTAATCGAAAATAACAAGCCGAGTTTGGAAAAGTTTAAAGGATATGTGGTAAAGCCGCAATTATATGAATACTACTTTTTAGTTACTAAATATTATATTGTTTCAGGTGAATATAACAATGCACTTAGGTTTACTAATTTAATACTGAATGATAACAATTTTAAACTTAGAGATGATTTACTCTCTGTTGTTAAACTAATGAATATATTAATCCATTTTGAGTTAAACAGAGACTTTTCGATTGAATACCTAACCAAGAATACACTGAACTACTTCAAAAAGAAGAAGCGATTATATAAGGTGGAAAAGGAGCTAATTAAATTCATGAGTTTTCAGGGGAAAATTGATAACGGTGATGTTAGAATGAATGAGTTGAAACAATTACGAAATGCTATGAAAGAGTTTAAGAAAGATAAGTTTGAAAGTATCCCATTTAAATTGTTTGATTTTGAATATTGGGCGACAGCTAAAATTCAAAATAAACTCATTTGCGATTCAATTTTACCGGATTAAATTTACATGTCCGGTTCTTTCATTTAATCCAGAAATATTAGCTTGTTTATATTTTATACGCCATACATAAGTATCTTGTTGAACTGGTGTTGAATTTACAGTTCCATCCCAATATTGATCAGCCAAATCGGTGTAGAATATAATCTCCCCCCAACGATTAAAGACCCACATTTCATAATAGTCTAGTAAGTTATCAGATAATACAGGTCCAAATAAGTCATTAACCCCATTCCCATTCGGACTGAAAGTATTGGGAACATAAAGGCTAAACAAGTCTTGAATGAAAATGTTCTCGCAAAATGTATTTTCGCATTGATAATTATTAGTAACGGTTAAACATATATCGTAGTTTCCACTTATCCCATCAAATTGGTAAGATGGATTTATCTCGTTGGAAAACTCCGTGCCATTAAGACTCCATGAATTAGTAATATTGTCAATAGATGCATTATTGAAATTTACAAGTGAATTATATGTGTTAGGGAAGTTAGGTAAGAAACTGAACCCAGCTTCAGGATATTCTTCTACACAAACAATGGATTGAAATGTTTCCGTATTGCTACAACCTGATACAGATTCTGTAGTTAATGTCGCGTCAAAACATCCAGGTGTATCAAATGTAATAAATGGATTGCATAAGTTACTAGTTTCACCATTTGAAAAAGACCAATTACAATTTCCATTAGTGCTAACTGTATTATTTATAAACTCCGCAGTAAGAGGGTAGCAGCCGTTAATAAAATTTGCACTAATCACAGTGTTTGGTAATTCATTCACTAAGATTTCAATTTCTAGATTTACAGAAGGTGATCCACAGTTATCCGTTAACTCAATAGAATAGACTGTAGAGTTCTGTGGTGAAATATTAACACTATTTCCAGAAGCTGTCCATCCAGACCCATCGTTGTTTGTCCATGTATAAATAAGGTTGTTGTCTCCTCCAGCTCCCGTTGCTGTTAAAAGTAAACTTTCACCTACACATATCGAATCAAGAATATTGCCCTGAACAGTTAAGGAATCAAATAATACAATAGAAATTTGATTCGTATCAGATGAACAACTATTTGCATCTAAAGCATAAACAAATAGGGTGCTGTCATCCACTGGAGTAACATTAATTACGGAATTGTCTATATTAGTATTCCAGTAATATTCATAACCTGGCGTTCCTCCTTGAGCATTGGCAAAAAGCGAAATGTCACTTCCAATACATATTGTGGTATCGTTTGAATTGGTAATTAATACTGGAGAGGGCTCTTGAATAATTATTGTGGAATCAATAACACATCCATTATCTTCAATTGTAATCGTAATATTGCCTCCACACAAACTAGATTCTGATGAGTTTCCGGTAGCTGGAGCTCCATTGAAACTATATTGAGAGGCACTAGATGAATATATGGTTATCGCGGCGTCACAAATAGAGTTGCATGATGGAGGAGTTGTAATAATTGAATCATAGCTAAGGTTGCTTGGGTAAAGTTCAGGTGCTGTAGATATAGTGCAATTGTTATCATCTGTAATTTCAATGTTGTAAACATCACCTATGGTAAGGTTGGTAACCGAAACATTTCCGCCACTATTAGAAAGTATTGTTGAAGATAGCGTTCCATTTCCTTGATTGGTAATGTTGTAATTGCCTAAGAAAAATTCCGGATATCCACCTGAAATTGTATAAATACCCGAGCTGGATAAACAATCCTGTGAATTAGGGGCTATTATGTCATTTAAAAATGTTATTACTATTTCAGAGCCTATGTCATAGCAATTATCTCCGTTGTTATCTATTGAAGGTATCGTCAAGTCGTCAAATGTAACCGGATAGATATAAATAGTTTGGTTGGGATTATTAATAAAAGGAGGCGTATATGAACCGTCATTTGTTAAGGATAAGTTAGCATTTGCTCCAGTTCCAATCAAGAATTCTATGAAATTGGGGTCAGTAACGCTAGGAACTGCACCAGGCATTGGGGAGCTATATACGGCATACCCAAATCCTTCGTTTAAACCAATTCCGGGTAGGGCATAAGTCAAGTTTTCTAATGTAATAGATTCATTCCAGCATAAAACAAAATCGTTGTTACTCGGGTCGCTAGTTTGAGCAGATGTTACTCCTGCGTCTGCACCACAACAAATATCTACCGTAATGCTGGCTCCTAAAGAACTTAAGGCGCAAGATGTTCCAAATATTCCGGTCCATGGATTTCCAATTATTAATCCTAATCCAATAAGTGTTTCTGAATTCTCATAATTAACTGGATATGCGGTGTAATTCCCATTGGTTAAGTCTCCTATGACGGAAGTCGTACTATAATTGACACTTCCAGAGGATGGGTCCAAATTAGAAACGTAAATAATATTTCCAGATGCATCATCCACAATAACTATAACCTCTTCATAATTGGCTGTCGCGTTAAAATCGGAATTCATTGCAATAATAATATCATTTCCCGAATCCTCGCAAACTGTCAAAATACTGCTGTTACATACAGTAATTTGGAGCGCTGTTGAAAATGTTCCGCAACCATCGGTTATTTGGTTTATATTTATACCAATACTTGGTAAGGTAGAGGGCGGGTTAACAGACTCATAATTATAAGCATAGGCATTGTATGAGCCAAAGTTTTGGGTCCCAAAACCTCCAGTAAAGCTCGTGGAAACTATGACACCATTTTCATCTGTCAATAAATACAATTGTGTATATCCTGCAGAACTGTTGTGATTACCTCCAGGAATTATTAACACATTTTGACTAGTTGTAAAATCACAAGTAGCAAAAGAATTGAGTGAAACAAAACCTATTAATAGAATTATTGATATGGATAAATAGAATCTCATGTACCATTAATTATTGCGATATTGTTCCAGCATCAGCTCCACAGGTGCAACTATTAGGGGCGGTATAAAGTGAATTAGAAACCAATAAACATGCTGGATCTGCAGAAAAGTTTGCTGTTACATCAACAGGATTTCCATCGGAAACTAAGCCCGTGAGTGTAACAGTTTGCGGACTTGCTGTTATTGAAAAAGATTGACCATTAACATCTAAGGTTCCACTACCCGGAGCATTGGAGTAGGTAACCGTAATTTCTGCACTATATGTATTGGTCAAAGGATCGCACGGTCCTTGATTTGCAGACATATTTGTAATGTCGCAAGTAGCACAAGACTGACCAGTAGAAATAGTGTAAACACAAGCCGCAGCCCCAGAGTTTGCATTCGCATGGAAAACAATTTCTTCTACACAACCCGAAACGGTTACTTGAATTGGAATGCAAATATCATTGGTAATAGCTCCCCACATAGCACCTGTTTCAAAACTTAAAACATTGGTTTGTCCCATAAATTGGTTCCAATCACTATCATTATTGAGGGAATTAATATCATTTCCAGATAGGGATTGGAAAGTTTCAGTCAAATTTCCGCATGTAACATCTCCGGGAGCAACAGTATTAGTTGTTGGATATGCACCACCAATAATTACTGTTGGAGTGTTTAAAGATGAATTAAACTCTAAAACATACCCATAGTATGTAGCATCAAGACCACCATGATCAATTCCAAGATCTATATTATAGGTTATAGTTCCATCTGCGTTTGTAATCTGACTAATAATTGTGATTGTGCTATTGTCACATGCNAACAAGGANGAAGCTGATGCTAAGATTAGAATTGTAAGTGAAAGTAAATACTTCATACAAAAGGTTTAGGTTTGAAAAGCAACGAAATAAGCTATACTCCTTATTATAATACAAAAATATAGCGAAATCAGATATCTAAGAAATAATAATTTTTGAAAAATAAAAGGTCTGATTTAATGAAATTGCATTAGAACCCTAGAATTAGTTTTTGCAAATACGATCGAACTTTTATTTGAAATTACTATTTTTTTGTCTAAAACTCAATTAATTTATTTAAACCAATTTGAGCTTGATTCGAGAATTGAATCTCCAGCTCTAAGAGTAAATCTATCCTTGATTATTAAGTTTATTCACTGTTTGCCTTTCGCATAGATAAGTCACACATTTTATGTAGCCGATTTAGTTGATAATGCATATGCTTTAATTTTTTTTCTTATATTGGAAATAATGAGGAATACCGGATTATTTAATATGAAAAAAAAACAAGTAATTATACTTTATTTCTTTTTGCTTCTTGCATTATCTAGTTCTTCTCAGAAATATAACTTTAAGAATTATCTACCTAAAATAAATGGACTTGTTCAGTCACAGGTAAAAGATATTATTCAAGATGAATCCGGTTATTTATGGATTGCAACTTATGGAGGAGTATGCAGATTTGATGGAGATAAATTTGTTTCGTGGAAAACAACAGATGGTCTTCTTAGTAACGAAGTAACTTGTATTAGTGATCGAAAAAATGGAGAGATTTGGGTTGGTACAAGAGCAGGTATCAACATTATTAAAGATGGACTCGTTCAGGAGTTCAATGTTTTATCAACAGATGAATTAAATTTAGGGTGGGTTTCCTATATAGAGTTTTTGGATAACAATCAAATTCTCATAGGACTAATGAGGCAGACTTTATTATTGGAAGGGGATAGTTTGATAAAAAAAATCGGACAAACAAGTTGTGCAAAATTTCATTCAGGAACGCTCCTTTTAGGAACTTCAGATAGGGGGTTGTATTCTATTAAAGACAATGACACCATTCAGCTTAGTGTAGACAAAGGTCTTGCGTCTAATCATGTTATGGATATCACTTTTTCTGATAATAATACATTCATTGCAGGGACCTCATCAGGACTAAGTTTTGTTAAAAATGGAGAGGTAATTCAAAATTCTTTGTCAAAGGAATTATCATTTATACAGGATCCTATTTATTCAGTAACTTATTTCAATAACCAGCTTTGCATATCAAAATCTAACGAAATTTATATACTTAATAAGTATGAGCAACTCATCCAACTAAATAGCTCCAATGGTCTTGTTAATGTTCATAAAAATAAAGTATTTATTGATAGAGAGGGTGTAGCTTGGATTTGCACTGAGGGGAAAGGCCTAGTTGCATATAATACCTCTCCTTTTTTAGAATTTGGTCTTTCTACACCAGAAGATGATGTTATAACCTCAATTATTCGTTCTAATAATGGTGATATTCTTTATGGCACGCGCTATGGAGTTTTTTCTATTGACTCTGCAAGTAATGAGATAATAAAATTAATTGATAATTCCTTTGTTAAAGAAATGGCAATAGATTCCGTGGGAAATATTTGGTTTTTTGATCGGAACAAAGGCTTATGCAGGTTTAATGGGGGTAATGTAGAAAAGATTATTTTAAAAAATGATTTACCCCAATACGATGAAGCGGTCGACAGAATAAATAACTTAAAAACAAACTTGAGAGGTTTATGGATTGATGAAAGCAAAAATATATGGATAGGATGCTACCAAGGAATTGCNGTTGTAAATAATGAAAATAGTTTAGTTAAATGGTATGATGCCGCAAAAGGATTAAAAAAACATGGAGGCATAATGTCATTTTACAAGGATTCTGCTGATGTTTTATGGATGGGTTGTGGAAATGGTCTTTTCTATAAGTGCAATGATTCAATTATTAAAGTGGAAGAAACTTACAATAATGCCATTTATTCCATAAGAGAAGATAAAGCAGGGAATATTTGGTGCGCTTCTGATAATGGAATCTTTAAGATCTGTAAAAAAGAAAATAATATTAAAGATATCATATGGCTAAATGAACAAAATGGATTGTCATCATCTCAGTTTTTTACACTTGAAATTAATGATAAGAATCAGGTTTTAGCAGGAAGTGGAGTAGGAGTTGATAAATTTAGCACACAGTTATCTGCAAGTAATCACATCCAAAATTTTAAACATTATGATGCTATTGATGGATTCAATGGTGTCGAATGCAATTCAAATTGTAGCTTAAATTTATTGAATGGAACAATCTGGTTTGGCACCATAAATGGAATCTATAAATATGAGGAAAGAAAAGACCTTATATCCACTATACCTCCCGAACTAGATTTAATAGATATTCGGTTAGATCAGCAAAAAATAGAAACGTGGAATACAAAAAGTGGTGAGTATAAAGATATATTAAAAGCCATAAATCCTATTTTTCATTACGATCAAAACCACATCACTTTTGATTACATAGGTATTAGCATGGTAAATAATCAAAAAATCAAATATTCCTATTGGCTAGAAGGCTTTGATGAGAATTGGTACCTCACTTCACAAGCATCAATAACCTATCCCAATATAGCGCCTGGAAGCTATGTTTTTCACATAAAAGTAATTAATGCAGACAAAATAGAAAGTGAGATACGCAGTTATTCATTTATTGTGGCACCTCCATTTTGGGAAACCTACTGGTTTTATTTTAGCATCATTGTTGTCATTGTTACTTTATTTTACATCTACATTAAGCTCAGAGAAAGGCAATTACGATTTACTAATCTCCGATTAGAAAAAAAAGTTGACTTAAGGACTTCCCAACTTGAAAAAGAGAAAGGTAAGGTTGAAAAACAACACCGTGAAATAACTAAAAGTATTAATTATGCTAAAAGAATTCAGGATACGATTTTACCCGAGGAGCTTTTAATCAAGAGATATTTTAAAGAGTTTTTTGTATTACATCAACCAAAAGATATTGTTGGAGGAGATTTTTACTGGTACAGATGCTTTGGAGACATAAGTGTAATTGCAACGGTAGATTGCACAGGTCATGGTGTTCCTGGTGGATTCATGAGTATGTTAGGAAGTTTATTACTTGACAAAATAATACAGCGAAATAATTTAAATACAGCACAAATTCTCAAAGATCTTAATAATGAAATAATCCGTGTGCTAGATCAAAATAGCGGAGGAGAGCTGCAAGATGGAATGGACATTGCTCTTTGCCTCATTGATAAAAAAAATAATCAACTGTCTTTCAGTGGTGCTCGAAATGGTATTATTATTATCTCTGGTGACAAAATATCTAAAATTGATGCAGATTTGTTCTCTGTTGGAGGTTCATTTTCGAAAAAGAGTAAAGAGATGAAACGTGATTTTAAAAATAACCAAGTACCTTACAATAAAGGTGATTGGGTGTTTATGTATTCGGATGGGTATTTTGATCAGCTAAGTGGCACAACTATGACCTCAATGGGTATGGATAAGTTTAAGGCTATCCTTGAAGACAGCATATCAAATGATAGGGAGAAAAAAGAATTTTTATTACAAGAATTCAATGCATGGAAAGGTGATTTCCCACAGATAGATGATTTGCTAGTAATGGGTTTTAAACTGGAATGAATTCAAAAGGGACATCTAGGAGAATTTCTAGTTCCTTCCCACGATCTTCCATGATTGTATTATCTTTTGGATATTTCCATAAAACACTGCCTCTGTTATTTTCTAACCTAGAGAGAATTTGAATAAATTGTTTAGCTGATGAAGAATTGAAATAGGTAAGTTCAAATTCTACGGTTACTGAACTAGAGCTATTTAACAGATAGGAGTCAAGGTTTTTTTTTGTTTCCGCATAAAACCCCAAACTATCCTCCATCATAGATATTCCAGCTATTCTAAGGCTTCCATTTTTTTCATCAAAAATGACTGACGTTTGATCAAAATTATCTAAATCTATCATAGTAAATTAATTAATAATTGGAATAAAAACACCCATACTTAAATAGCTACCATCTTTGTATTTATGTATCTCATAATCTATAACTGATTGGTTATACCTCCTTACATCAATTAACCCAACGCCCGCACCTGGATCATCACTAAGAGCATTCTTTTTGAGTGTTTGCAGATAAAGCTGTTTAAGGTCATCTACTGTATAATTGTTTAGCTGTAGTAAATATTCTTCAGCCTTTGAGATTTCACCTTCATTCAAATAATTTCCTGTAGAAATGTAGTACCCTGATTTTTCCTGACTTAAACTAAATACTCCTTCTATGAAATCATTTACAGATCTACCATGCCTAGAAATATTTTGAATTAATTCTACTCCTGTATGGAATATGTTAAAACTATTTAATTCATTGCTTTTAACGTCATTCTGAGTATTGGCTTTTAAAATACTTAATAGCGAATGAATGTTATCTTTAGAAAAGTCACCTTTAAAATAAAATAGTATATTTTTATTAACATTAGAATAGATATTTATGTTTTGATGAATATCTATATTTTGCTCTTGTTTTAAAGGAACTCCTTTTTCAGCTGAAATATCAAGTTGATAATTAAACTGATAAGCGCTTTCCGTTAATTGTTTAAAATCATGCTGAATTGAATTTCCAGATTTCCTTGCCATATCAATAAGGCCTAACCCAGCACCTCCCTTTTCTGACAATTCTGTTGATTCTAAAATCTCCATGTAGAGGATCTTTAATTCTGCAGAACTAAGCTTATTTATTTCTTTCAATTTAGAATTTAAAAAATTGTAAGCTTTCTGATTAATTTGGTTAGATGAATATATGTGCAATCCGTCTGCGCTGCATCTGACTCCAAAGCAATCTTTAGATTCTTCAATATCTTCTCCGTGCCTTACAATGTTTTGAAAAACCTCAATCATTAGATAAGAAAGTTTTTTTCTTACCCTTTTGTGACTGCTATGATCAGCCAAAGAGATAATAGATTCAGAAAATGAATCACTGAAATCTGCCTTGTAATATAAACTTATTATATCATCAGAAAGATAGGCTTTTAATTCAGATATAATTTTTAGATTATTAATAATACGACTTTTTATACGGTTGAATTTACGATTTAATTTTAAATAAGAAACTTTTTATGCTTCAAATAGAAGCTCTCCTTTAGATTCTTTTTCTTTAAATTCTTGAACTAATGCTAAAGCATCTGGAATAACATCGCTACACAATATAATAAGAGAACCTTTTATAGCATTTTTAACAGCATAAGTAATTGCTTCATGTTCTGAAGGAATGATAGTGGTTTTCTTATTAGGATCTTTCATTTCAATTCCATCGTTCAACATTTTAATCAGTTCAGATTCCGTTTTACCTCTTAAGCGTTTGTCTTGTCTAATAATTATCTCGTCAAACATTTCCGCAGCAATACTTCCCATTTCATTATTATCTTCGAGGCGTCTATCACCAATTCCAGCAATAATTCCAACTTTTACAGTAGCATCTATTTGATCTACAAAGTCTTTTAGCGCCCGCATTCCAGCCGGGTTGTGTGCATAATCCAAAAGTATACTAAAATCGTTGAACTTGAATAAGTTCAAACGACCTGGTGTCTGAGAAGAAGAGGGGATAAATGTTTCCAATGCTGCTTTAATGTCTTCGTTGCTTATCCCTTGAACATGAGCTGCCAAAATACCTCCTAAAACATTCTTAATCATGAACTTGGCTTTACCTCCATAGGTTAGCGGAATGTTTTCAGCTTTCATTAAACGCATTTTCCACTCACCTCTGCATATAGTTACATATCCATTCTCATAAATTGCAGTAATTCCGTTTAAACGCTGCAAAGCTTTTATACGAGGATTGTTTTCGTCCATAGAAAATAAGGCAACGTTGCAATCTAGATTGCGTCGCATATTATAAACTAAATCGTCATCCGCATTTAAAATAGCATAGCCGTCAGCACTTACAGTTTCTGGAACAACTGCTTTAACTTTTGCTAGTTGGTCAATTGTATGAATTCCTTTTAACCCTAAATGATCCGCCTCAACGTTTGTAACTACTGCTACATCACATTTTTTAAAAGTCAGACCCGCCCTTAGCAAACCTCCGCGAGCACATTCCAAAACTGCAAAGTTTACAGTAGGATCCCGCAAAACGAATTCGGAGCTTGCTGGCCCCGTGCAATCACCTGTCATTAACAACCTATTTTGGATATATACCCCATCGCTTGTGGTGTAGCCAACTCTATAGCCTCTCATTTTTGCAATATGAGCAATTAAACGCGTCGTGGTTGTCTTTCCGTTGGTTCCAGAAATGGCAACAATTGGAATACTACCTGTATCTCCTTTTTGAGGAAATAATTTCTCGATCACTGGAGCTGCGACATTTCTAGGAAGTCCAGTTGTTGGAGCTAAGTGCATTCTAAAACCCGGACCTGCATTTACTTCAAGCACAGCTCCTCCAGTTTCTGATAACGGTTTTGAAATATCCGTAGTGGCTATGTCGATTCCGCAGATATCTAAATCAATGATTTTTGAAATTCTTTCCGCCATGCTCACATTTGCGGGATGTATAATGTCAGTTATATCTTCCGCTGTTCCTCCAGTGCTAAGATTTGCAGTGTCTTTTAGAATTAATTTTTCACCATTGGGAATAACAGATTCTAAAGTGTATCCAGCATCTTTGATAATCAATTCCGTTAACTCGTTAACAGTTATTTGAGTAAGTACATTTTCATGTCCATAACCTCTACGCGGATCTTTATTCACTTCATCAATGAGTTCTTGTATAGATGATTTTCCATTTCCGATAACATGTGCTGGTGTTCTTACGGCACCTGCTATTAATTGATTATTTATCACAAGTAATCTGTAATCATCACCAACGATATATTTCTCAACAATAATAGCTCCACTTTTTGAGCTATTTTTAGCATGACAAAAAGCCTCTAAGGCGTCATCATAATTTTGAATGTCCACAGTAATCCCTCTACCATGATTACCATCCACCGGTTTTATAACTAATGGGTAACCAACATATTCGCAAGATTCTTTTAGACTCCTTTCTCTTCGTATTATATCTCCTTTCGGAACTTCTATTTCTGCTTGTTCAAGAAGGTACTTTGTATCTTCTTTATCACATGCTAATTCTACACCAATACTGCTTGTTTCGCTTGTTACGGTAGCTTGAATTCGTTTTTGATTAGCTCCATACCCTAGCTGAACCAATGAGTATTTATTTAAGCGAATCCATGGGATTCCACGAGATTCTGCTTCTGCCACAATTGAACCTGTACTGGGTCCAAGACGATCTTCGTCGCGTAATTCACGCATTGTTTGAATATCATCGGCTAGATCATAATCCTCTCCTGCAATTAAAGCCTCACAAATTTTAACAGCTGATTTTGCTGCAAATTTTCCTACAGACTCTTCCATGTAAGAAAAAACTACATTGTATACACCATACTCTCCATAGTCGCGAGTTCTTCCAAAACCAGTATCCATACCCGCTAATGTTTGAGTTTCAAGCGCTATGTGCTCTATTATATGTCCCATCCAAGTTCCTCTATCAACTCGCATGAAAAAGCCACCTTCACAACCTTCAGAGCATCTGTGAGAATACATTGAGGGAAACATTTTTTTTAATCGATCTGCAAAACCTTCTATTTTATCTGATGGCTTTTCTTCCATGTCTTCGAGATCTAATACCATTACGATTAACTTGTGCCTTCTAACTGACCAATAGTTTGGCCCTCTCATTGCATTGATTTCTCTTATTTTCATACTCGGTTATTTGGTTATACGCTGATAGATTATAAATATATACATTTTAAAAGAAGAAAATTAGTTTATTTTTGTCTTTTAAAATGAAATTTATGCAGGAAATTAAAGGAACGTTAATTCCAATTGGCGGAAATGAAGATAAAGGTTTTGTAGAAAAAGAAGCTTATCCCCTTGACTTTATTGATGATGGAATTTTGTATCATGTTGTAAAAGAGGCAGGAGGAGTTAAAGCAAGTATCGTAATTATACCCACTGCGTCAAGTATTCCTGTTGAAGTTGGAGAAAATTATTTAGAAGCATTTTCTACTTTAGGGTGTGAAAATATTTCTGTTCTTGATATTAGGAGTAAGGTAGATGCTGAAAAAAAATCTTCAATTGAGTTAATTAAAAATGCAGATTGTGTAATGTTCTCTGGCGGAAATCAATCCAACATCACCAATAAAATTGGCGGAACAACAATTCATGCTATTTTAGCAGATCGATACAAAAACGAAGAAGGTTTTGTAATTGCTGGTACAAGTGCTGGAGCAATGGCTATGGCTAATGAAATGATTGCTGGCGGCAGCGCTTCTGAAGCATTTTTTAAAGGCGCTGTTACTATGTACAAAGGATT
>JGI20156J14371_10002214_pt1 | contig 15538 bp, 11 predicted proteins | sample COG_06_FD_14371 | JGI IMG/M metagenome (IMG submission 14371)
TCCACACCATTTAGCCCGTCAACTTTCGTGAAGTCAGATATTATATTTTCGGATGAGTTGAATCTCAATAATCCATAATTACTGGCAGCAATAATTTCATCGTTTAAAATTGCTATTGAATGCGTTTCATTGAAGGGAAGGTGTGAACGCCATTGCCCAACAGGAACTCCTTGAGCACAAAGGGCCTGTGCGAAAAAACATAGGGTAAGAGTAGATATAAAGTCCAACTTCACGAGACAAAGATGCACTATCTTCGTTTTATGGCCTTCATAATATCAAATTCAACAAGTGTCTAAGCTGAAAAAAACATCCATTTTATTATTTGTTCTGTTAGTTATTTCATGTGGCAAAAAGCCGATTGTTCAAGAATTACGAACTAACAATGACGATTTATGGTGGCAAGACAGTGTACTTAGTGCTGATATTTCTATTTCTGACACATCTGCTATCTATCGAGTTTCACTCAGAATACGGCATACTACAAATTATCCATATAGCAATTTATATCTATTTCGTGATGTCCTTTCCGAAACTCAAACTGAATACCAAGACACAATAGAAATAACATTAAATAACTCAGAGGGCGTTTGGTTAGGGAAGGGAGTAGGAGCGCTTAAAACGATTAACCTTCCCTATCATAAAAATGGTGTTAAATTTCCTAGGCCTGGCGATTATCGATTTAGATTCTACCATGGAATGAGGGATGAGCCGCTAAGAGGGATAAAGGATCTTGCTCTAATTATATCAAGTGAAAAAAATAATTACTGATGGCTTCAAAAAACCTGGATAAAAAAGATTTTAGGAATTATGTTAAGTTTTTTTGGGTATTCATCTTATCGATTCCTGTATCGATAATAATTATTCTATTATTAGTAAAGATGGAGACTTTTGGAGAGCTCCCTTCAACCGAAGAAATTGTAAATCCCAAATCATATCTCGCGACTGAGATTCTCTCAAGCGACGGGAATCAAATTGGAACTTTTTTCCACGAAAACCGAGTTCATGTCGAATATCATGACCTTCCAAGCAATCTTATCAAGGCTCTTATTGCAACAGAAGACGAGCGATTTTTAGAACATTCAGGAATAGACTTTAGGAGCCTTGGTAGGGCATTTATTACCCTTGGCTCCAATGGCGGAGGTTCTACTATTACACAGCAATTGGCGAAATTAATGTTTACTCCAGATCCCGCAAGAGGTTTTATTCTTCGTGTTCTCCAAAAACTTAAGGAATGGGTTATTGCATTGCAGATTGAAAGCAGTTACACAAAGCAGGAAATAATCACGATGTATCTCAATAAATTCGATTTTCTTTATCAGGCCGTTGGAATATATAGCGCAAGCAATGTCTACTTTGGTAAAACACCAGATGAATTAAATATAGAGGAGTCTGCGATGCTAATCGGAATGTGTAAAAACCCTTCTTATTACAACCCTGCTAGAGAAAAGAGGTTCAAACTAGCCTTAAATCGTCGCAATACAGTCCTAAGACAAATGGAGCGTAATAATTATATATCAAAAAATACATTAGACTCTTTAGTCTCTCTTCCTTTAGTTTTAAATTTTAATCGTCAAGGGCATGACAAGGGTTTGGCTCCGCATCTAAGAGAAAACATTCGAGCTTACATGAAAAATTGGATATCAAATAATCCCAAAGCCAATGGAGGACGTTACAATTTGTATACAGATGGCTTGAAAATTTACACTTCTATAGACAGCCGCATGCAAGTTTCAGCTGAAACAGCAGTCAAGAAACACATGAAAAATTTGCAACGTGTATTTTTTTCGCAAATTAAGAATCGTAAGGCAGGGCCTTTTTACTTTCCAGAAGACCTTTCCTTTAGCGAAGGCCAAAAAATTTTAATGCGTGCTATGCGACAAACTGGACGCTATAAAAACTCAAAGAAGGCTGGCTTGTCTGAAAAAGAGATAATCAAGATGTTCAAATCACCTATTAAAATGAATATTTTTTCACATAATGGTGATTTAGACACTCTCATGAGCCCACTTGATTCCATTGAATACTACAAAAGCATATATCAAGCAGGCTTAATAAGTATCGAGCCTCAAACAGGATTTATAAAAGCTTGGGTTGGAGGAGTTGACTTTAAACATTTTAAATACGATGCAGTAAAGCAAGGAAGAAGACAAGTTGGTTCAACGTTTAAACCCTTTGTATATGCGGCAGCAATTGCTGATAAAAAATACTCCCCATGTATGGAGGTTCCTAATATTCAGACATGTATAGACTCCGGTCAATTCGGTTTACTCGAGCCCTGGTGTCCAAAAAATTCTAGTGAAAAATATGGTGGGGTTTTAACTCTTAAAGAGGCTATTGCTGGTTCCATTAATACTGTAACTACTTTTTTAATGAAACAAATTGGGCCAAATCCGGTTTCTAATATGGCTAAGTCTTTAGGAGTAACATCTCGAATTCCTGCAGTGCCATCTATTGCTTTAGGAACTGTCGATTTGTCGATTTATGAATTGGTTGGAGCCTATACTGCATTTGGTAATAATGGACTATATACCCAGCCATTAGTAGTCCTTAGAATAGAAGATAAAAATGGTGTTGTTTTAGATGATTTTACTCCCATAACACGAGAGGTATTTTCTCCCGAGGTGGCCTACACCATGGTTAATCTGCTTCAAGGAGTTACTGAAAGCGGAACTGGTATTAGGCTAAGGCACACTGGAGGGCGTTATCGTTATAATGTTGTCACAGACTATCCCTATAGCTTTACAAATCCGATAGCAGGAAAAACCGGAACTACCCAAAATAACTCTGACGGATGGTTTGTTGGTATGGTCCCCAATTTAGTCACTGGCATCTGGACTGGATGTCAAGATAGATCCGCTCATTTTGGAACAACAGAATTTGGGCAAGGAGCAACGACTGCACTCCCAATTTGGGCAATCTATATGAAAGACCTATATGCCCAACCTAAAATCGGTATACGTGACGATGAGTTTGACAAACCGCCTGGAGCAATAAGTATTGCGTTGGATTGCAATTCATACTTGGGTCAAAAAACAGAACAATATGAAGAAAATTCAGAATATAATTAAGATTTAGAAATATGATAAGTAAAGTAATTCATAATTTAGATGAAGCCCTTGATGGGCTTGAAGACAATATGACAGTAATGTTTGGAGGGTTTGGGCTTTGTGGTATTCCTGAAAATTCAATTGCTGCAATAAGGAAAAAAGGCACCAAAAATTTAACATGCATCTCAAATAACGCTGGCATTGACGGTTTTGGGCTTGGTCTGCTGCTTGAAAATCATCAAATCAAAAAAATGATTAGCTCGTATGTCGGAGAAAACGACGAATTTGAACGTCAGATGCTTTCCGGCGAGCTAGAAGTTGAACTCATTCCTCAAGGAACACTAGCTGAGCGTTGTCGTGCTGCGGGCTCAGGAATCCCTGCATTTTTTACCCCAGCTGGTCATGGTACTGAAGTCGCAAAAGACAAAGAAGTTCGGGTTTTTAATGGGAAACCACATATCCTAGAGCATGCCTTTAACGCATCATTTGCTTTTGTAAAGGCTTGGAAAGGTGACGAAACAGGAAATCTTATTTTTAAAGGCACTGCCAGAAATTTCAATCCGTCTATGGCTATGGCGGGGAAAATAACTGTTGCTGAAGTAGAGGAACTTCTTCCCGCCGGTGGCTTAGAGCCAAACGCAATACATATACCAGGTGTTTTTATTCACAGAATTTTCAAAGGGAGTGTCTTTGAAAAAAGAATAGAACAACGAACTGTTTCCAAGCATAACTAAACAGAATAATCATGGCATTAGATAAAAATGGAATTGCAAAAAGAATTGCTAAGGAACTAAAAGATGGTTGGTATGTAAATCTAGGAATAGGAATACCTACTCTTGTTGCCAATTATGTTCAAGATGATATCAAGGTTGAATTCCAATCAGAAAACGGAATTCTTGGAATGGGGCCATTCCCGCTTGAAGGGGAAGAGGATGCTGATCTCATTAATGCTGGAAAGCAGACGATAACCTCATTGCCTGGATCTTCTTTTTTTGACAGCTCCATGAGCTTTGCCATGATTCGATCAAAAAAAATACAGCTTACAGTCCTAGGGGCGATGGAAGTTTCAGATCAAGGAGATATTGCAAATTGGAAAATACCTGGGAAAATGGTTAAAGGAATGGGTGGCGCTATGGATCTAGTTGCTAGTGCGGAAAATATAATTGTAGCTATGCAGCATACAAATAGAAAAGGAGACTCCAAGCTACTGGAAAAATGCACATTGCCAATTACAGGTTTAAACTGTGTAAAAAAAATCGTCACTGATCTAGCCGTTTTAGAGGTTCACTCAGAATTAGGTTTTGTCTTGAGAGAAAGGGCTCCTGGCGTTTCCGTAGAAGAAATTGTTTCAAAGACAATAGGTAAATTATTTGTTCCAGATAATGTCCCTGAAATGTCCATATGAATTTAGACCCTATATTTTTTCCAAACTAATAATTTTATTGCTCATATACTTTACTACTCGAGCGTCATGGCTAATAAAAATATAACTAAAGCCAAATTTTTCTTTTAAATCATTAAGTAGATTTAATACTTGAGCTTGAACACTTAAATCCAATGCCGAAACACTTTCATCGCAAATCAAAACCTTTGGCGCCAAAACTAATGCCCTAGCAATTCCTATTCTCTGACGCTGGCCTCCACTAAATTCATGTGGGTATTTTTCTTTTACAGTTAAATCAAGCCCAACAGATATTAATAATTCATTTATTTTTTTTGAACGAAGATTCTCGTTTTCATATAGCTTATGAACGACCATAGGCTCCATTAAAGCTTCTCCTATTGACATTCTAGGACTAAGGCTTGAAAATGGATCTTGGAAGATATATTGTATTTCCCTAGCTAATTTAATCCTATTCAATCTACTAATATTTTCAATTGGCTCTCCTCTGTATCTAATCTCTCCACCTGCTATCGATTGAAGGCCGATAATACACTTTGCAAGTGTTGATTTACCACTTCCAGAGGAACCGATAAGGCCAAGGGTTTCCCCTTCTCTTAATTCTAAAGAAATGTCATTTAAAATCAATTTATCTGAATAGTATTTTGACAGGTTTTTGATTTCTAAAATTATTGATCCTAACTCGGGAGGGTTTTCTTCCGTTAAATCTGGGATTTTGTTTTTTAAAAAATCACTAACGGTAGACAGCCTCCGAGGTTTGCTTTCCTCCGGAGGCCTTGCCGCTAAAAGTCCTTTGGTATACGGCTCTTTTGGAGATAATAAAACATCATTTGACTTTCCGCTCTCAACTTCATTTCCGTCTTGAATTACCATAATAGTATCTGCAATCTGGGCTACCGATTCAATATCATGGCTTATAAAGATTAAAGACATTTTATTTTCAGCTTGTAAAGCTCTGAGCAAGCTAAGTATTTCAACTGCAACTTTATTATCCAATGCCGTAGTAGGTTCGTCAGCAATAAGCAATTTTGGCTCCATTATCATTGCCATTGCTATCATAACTCTCTGGCGTTCACCACCGCTTAATTGATGCGGGTACTTTCCATAAGACCTCCTCGGTTCATTAATTTTCACTTTATTAATCCAGCTAATAGCTTTTTCTTTAGCCTGAGATTTAGATATTTTCAACGCCGAAACGGCACCCTCCGATATTTGGTCTCCAACTCTCATCGTTGGGTTTAAAGCAGACATGGGCTCTTGAAATATCATTGCCCTATTTAGTCCGAAAATACCATCAATGCTTTTTAAATCCTTAACTTTTAAGTTAGACGGTAGCAGGCCCATAATTGTCAATGCGATCATAGATTTTCCTGATCCAGACTCGCCAACAAAAGCTAAGCATTTTCCTTCTTGAACTTTAAATGAAATATTCTTTACAAGTGGACCTGAGGGGCCCTCAATATTAAGCCCATTTATTTCAAGCAAAACTCTATTTTTCTGCATTAGCCTTCTAAATTGCCATTATGCAGTGGCAACGCGTCTGATTCTAAGCTCGTCTCATTAATATCTGAACCCAGTGTATCTAACGAGTTTTGAACATCAGGTTTATTTCTTTCCAAGATTAATTCTGATGGTTTACCATATTCTTGAATTGTCAACATATAAGGAGATAGTTTATCTGGGTCAGAAAATGACTTGCCCCCTTGATGGCCTGTTCTTACAATAACACGATTTACGGCTGGAAGCACAATTATCCATTGTCCTAAATGACCATGAAAAGCTATATATCTATTCTCAATTCCTGAGTTCATAATAGGAGAATCCGGAACTTGACCCAGCCAAAAAGACAAACCATAGTATTGATCAGTTCCCGGAGAAGTTGCTCCCTTCAAAAAAGAACTGTCTACCAGTCTCTGACCCTCCCAAATTCCATTTTGAAGAATCAACTTTCCTAACCTTCCGTAATCCCTAGCTGTTGCATTATAACAGCAATAGCTTAAGGCATTTCCGCTTTCATCTAAATGCCAAAAAGCTTCAGAAACAGCACCAAGTGGAGACCATAAATTTTCAGAGGCGTAATCATATATTTTTGTCTCTGTCGCCGCTTCCAAGCAAAACCCTAAAAGAGCAGTAGCTGCTGATTGGTATTCAAATTTTACCCCAACTTCTGCTCCGATGGAGCGAGAAGTTATCGTTTTATATAAGTCGCTACCGTAATATGCCTTCGCCTGAATCCCAAAAGGGTTATAATAATCCTCATCCCAATCCATATCTGCAGTCATACCAGATAAATTAGCTAATGTTAACATCGATCTTCCAGGTCCCTTAAGTTCTGGAATCAGATTTACAACGAGCTCATCCCACCCCGATATTTCGCCATTTTGAATAGCAATTTGCACAAGAATTGTAACTATCGATTTTGCCATTGAAAATGAATTTGTTTTTGAATCTAGGGCAACCTCGTTTTTATATTCTTCATGGCGTAACGTGTCATTTTCAAAAACTAAAAAAGCTCCTGTTTCAATCTCTGATAAAGCCATCTCTAACTCCAAAGAAGGTGCATAAGTAATATCTAAGTCCACTGGCCATGGGGAAGGTGACGTAGCGTTAATTTCACCTTTTGCAAAACTTTCCCCATCAAAAATATTTGCTGTTGTATTTCCTTTAAGATAAGTAGCATATACCCCCTTAAATAGATAGCTAAACCATGATGCCTTGACAAGCAACACAAGCAAAGCTAGCGTTAAAATCGACTTTAGAATTCGCTTCATGCTCTAAAAGTTAAGGCTTTGATTTATCATTTTTGCCTTTTAAATATGATTTTTTTGGGGAAAATTTAATAATGATACCTCAAATCGTTTTTCAAAATGATATTTCACTTTTTGTTTTAAGTCCAGCATATCAATCTCTTTACCTAATTCAATATTTAAACTAGTTACTGATTTATCGGTGATGCCACAAGGTATAATATGTTGAAAATATTTTAAATCCGTATTAATATTAAATGCCCATCCATGCATTGTAACCCACCTACTGGCGCGCACTCCCATCGCGCAGATTTTTCTGGCAAATGGAGTCTCTGGATCCAACCATACACCTGTTTCTCCAGAAATTCGCCCTCCTTTCAGTCCATAATCAAATAACGTGTCAATTATCACATCTTCCAGTGTGCGGAGATATCGATGTATATCTGTAAAAAAGTGATCAAGATTCAAAATAGGGTAACCAACAAGTTGACCCGGCCCATGATATGTTATGTCCCCACCTCTGTTAATCTTAAAAAACTCAATCCCTAATTCCTCTAATTGGTTTTTATTGGCAAGTAAGTTCTTCATATCTCCGCTTTTACCTATTGTATATACGGGATTATGCTCGGCGAAAAGTAAATAATCGGTTGTCCTAACCTGATTGTCATCAGATCGATTTCGATTTTCGGATTTACTATTCAACACTCCAGAAAAAATATTCTCCTGGAGATCCCAGGCCTCTTTATAGTTTATTCGGCCCAAGTCTTTAAAAATAACAGATTTGAATTCTTCCAATTAATTATAAGTTTTTCAGTTCGACGAACAATATTGAGGCTCCAGATATCTCGTTCAATATTTTTTGCAGTGTTCAAACAAAAATACGAAATTGGTGCCTCTATGAGTTTTTCAAAAATTATACCTTTTTCTGATTTAACATTATCAGGATTATACGAAATATTAGCCTTGAGAGCAGAAGTTTTCGTTGTTGAACAAAACTGTCCCTATCAAGATCTTGATGGAAAAGATCAAGGCTCTCTCCATGCGTGCTTGTCCATAGATGATGAGTTGTGGGCCTACTGCAGAATTATTCCGCCTGGATTGGCTTATCCCGATTCTAGTATCGGAAGAGTTGTGACCTGTTCAAAAGCTAGAGGAAAAGGTTACGGAAAGAAATTAATGAAACTATCTATAAATGAATGCTGGAAGCGTTATCCAAATAATGACATTTTAATAATGGCTCAATCCTATCTGGTTGATTTTTACCATGAATTTAATTTTGAAGTTGAAAAAGATGAGTTTCTAGAAGATGGCATACCTCACCGATGGATGAGGCTCAAACCCATCAAAAAAAGTCAATAATTAAATAAATACTCCAGTGATTTTTCCACTTTTTTCGGATTGGGTAATAATGTAGCTTCTAATGTCTTATTTAAAGGTATTGCGGGAGTGTCTTCAGACCCTAACACCAATATTGGAGCGTCTAATTTGCTAAAACATTGATTCTGAATTTCTCCAGATATCGCTTTTGCAAATGAATTTTTTGTTGGTTCTTCGGTTAAAATTAATGCCCGACCATGGCGTGAAACTGAAGTCATGACAAGCTCTTCATCCCAGGGTTGAAGTGATCGTAGGTCTATAATTTCAATCATTCCTGAAAAAGCTTTTTCTGCCTCAAGGGCCCAATAAACTCCCATTCCGTATGTTATAATACATACAGAAGATGCAGCTTCTGGTTTGGCTTCAAGGACAATCCTTCCTTTTCCAAAGGGGATCACATAATCTTCAGATGGCTCAATAGTTTTTGCGCCGCTCGTTCCTGATATTTTCGACCAATAAAGCCCCTTGTGCTCTAACATGATAACAGGATTTGGGTCGGCATAAGCTGATTTCATTAAACCTTTTAGATCTGCTCCTGTTGAGGGATAAGCAATTTTTATTCCCCTAATGTTTGTCAATACCGACTCCACGCTAGATGAATGATATGGGCCACCACTCCCATATGCCCCTGTAGGCACCCTTATAATGGCGCTCGCTGGCCATTTGCCATTTGATAGATAATATGACCTTGAGAGCTCTGTAAACAGCTGGTTTAATCCGGGCCAGATATAATCAGCAAACTGAACTTCAACTATAGGCTTTAATCCAACAGCAGACATTCCTACGGTACTACCAATAATAAATGCTTCTTGAATAGGAGTGTTAAACACCCTATGATCACCAAATTGCTGAGCTAAAGTTGCAGCTTCCCTAAATACACCTCCAAGCCTAGCCCCTACGTCTTGTCCATATAATAAGGATTCTGGATGAGCGTCAAGAATTTCACGAATAGCAAACAATGCGCTGTCTACCATAACTGTTGCGTCTCTATTATTAGGCTCTCTAACCCCTGATTCAGAATTTATTGGAGTTGGCGCATATCTATGAGTATAAAGGTCTTCGGGTTTTGGATCCTCCGCTAATAATGCCCTTGCAAAATCTTTCTCTACATTTTTTGCTGCCGCTTTTTCGATTTTTTCGATTTCTTTCTTATTCACCCCCTGATCCAGTAAGAAATTTCTCAGTTTAGGTAAAGGGTCTCTTTTTTTGTGATCTTCAAGGTCATCCCGGTACCACTCCATTCGAACCCCGGATGTATGGTGATTCAGAAGTGGCACCCGGGCATGAATTAAATATGGTTCTCTGGTTTTCCGCATTTTACTTAGAACCTCTCTGACAGCATGAAAACATGATGAAAAATCACTTCCATCGAGCTGTAACAATATTAATTCCAGGAAACCCCTTTGCGTAATCGGCGGCATCTCCAGATCTCACTTCTGAAGCACTCGCTGAAATATCCCAACCATTGTCTTGGACAATAACAAGCAAAGGATATTGCTTTAGAGCAGCCATTTGAAGAGCCTCTGAGACTTCTCCCTCCGTCATAGCAGCATCTCCGATTGAGCACATAGATATAGGTTTTGCGGTGCCCCATTCTTCTGTAAGGCCCACTTTCTCTTTGTATTGAATTCCCATTGCTGTACCAGAAGCGGGAATTGCTTGCATTCCGGTTGCTGAAGACTGATGTGGAATCTTTGGCTTATCTGACACTCGTAAACTGGCATGGCTGTAATATGTTCTCCCTCCAGAAAATGGATCCTCACGCTTGGCGAGTAGTTGAAGCATCAAATCAAACGGAGTCATTCCTATGCCCAAAAGCATCGCATCATCTCTATAATAAGGGTATAAAAAATCTGTAGGTTCAAGCTGCATTGAGCAAGCTAACTGGATTGCCTCATGCCCTCTCGAGGTTGCGTGAACATATGTCTGTGTAATTTCCTTATTTTTCTCAAAACAATGGGTCATCTGCTCAGCAGTACACATCAACTCATACGCTTTAATAAGAGTTTTGCTTATTGATGTACTCATCTTTTATTTATCAATTTGATTTTTTTTCTCTAAAATCAACTGAATAGAAGCTTTGCTTTCTTCTGTCAAAACTAGTTTCCCACTGATAAGCGCACGTGATCCCAATAGTTCGTCCCAATGATCAAAGTCCTCCCAAAGGATTTTTTTCAATGCTGTTTGAGCAGAAGCACTCTGATATGTTAATGATTTGAGCAGTTCTGAAATCCCTTGGTCCATTGATTCTATTGTAGGGTAGACTTGTGAATATAAGCCTTTGTTAAAAGCCCATTCTGCTGTTCTAAATTGAGTCGCATCAATCGCTAATTGGCTCATGGCGCTTTTTCCTATTTTACGTTCGACAGCGGGTCCAACAACAAAAGGGCCAATTCCCACAGCTAATTCACTTAACTTAACACCAGCGTAGTCTGTCGCGAAACAATAATCAACAGCAGAAGCAAGTCCAACACCTCCGCCTACAGCCTTACCTTGAATTCTTCCAACGATTATCTTGGGCGACTTCCTCATTGCGTTTATAACGTTGGCAAAACCACTAAAAAAACTTAAGCCCTCCTTTTCGTTTGAAATTGAAGCTAGCTCATCAAAACTTGCGCCACCACAAAAAACTCTATCGCCTGAACTCCCAAGAAGAATAATTTGACTTTCAGGGTTTGATGACTCCTGTTCGATCGCTTGGGTTAATTTTTTTAATAACGCGCTGGGCAATGAATTACTTTGAGGGTGAGAAAACTCAATACTCGAAACCCCAGCCTCTACGATTACTTCAACTGTTCCTTTGTTTTTAAAATCTACATCCATCTTATATTTCTTTTGTCTTTTCTTTTCAGAACTTGGTATAAATAACGCTAATTCTGATCTCTCTTTTTTACCATGGTCAATATTGTTGCAATTGCAACAACTTCACCGACATCATCTGAAACTTCTACATAATACTTGACTATCCCTTTAGATATGTCTTCTGCATCGCGTTTCTCTTGATCTATTTTCTCCTGAACAGTTAACTGCACGCCTATAATTGTCCCAGGATAAACAGGCTTTGTGAATCGGCACGTTTCGATACCATAATTAAGTAATACAGGTCCCTTTGGTGGGTCTACAAATAGACCCGCAGCTCGACTTAAAATAAAATACCCATGAGCCACACGTCCTGTAAAAATGGTCCCATCTAATGAATCTGGGTCCATGTGAGCATAAAACTTATCTCCACTTAGCTCAGCAAAGTTGTCAATATCTTCCATTGTAACCCTGTGCTTATCGGTAGTAACCGTATCGCCAATAACCAAGTCCTCAAAATACTGTCGAAACAAATGTGGATTCGCTTCACGGCGGCTTGCTCCAGGAATAAACCTCCCTGTTATTTCCGTAAGGACATCAGGATGGCCTTGAAGAGCTGTGCGTTGTAAATAATGTTTTACTCCTCTCATTCCTCCCATCTCTTCACCATCTCCAGCCCTCCCTGGGCCTCCGTGAGTAAGCAATGGCATAGGTGATCCGTGCCCAGTGCTTTCTTTGGCACTTGAAGAGTCCAAAACAAGCACTCGTCCATTTGAATGAGCCGCAGCTAAAGCGTAACTCTTATAGATTTCTTTTTCGGAGCTAACAATCGTTGTTACCAATGATCCTTTTCCTAATGCAACTATGTCTGCTACATCGCTAGCGGAATTGTATGGCATCAAGGTAGATACGGGACCAAATGCCTCTATATCATGACACAATAGCTTATTTACGGGATCATTATTTAAAAATAATAAGGGGGCAAAATAAGCTCCATTTTTAGGATTCTCAGCAATCGCTTGGCTCTCACCGGATAGGCTGCCAAACAAAATATCATTCTCCTTAGATAAAATTGATACAGCTTCTTGAACTCTTTCCACTTGTGTTTTCGTCGCCAAAGAACCCATCCTGACACCCTCTAGCATGGGGTCTCCATACTTAGTGGTAGCTAATCTGTTTTTTATCGCCTCGCCTACGGCTTCAATAGATTCTTTTTGAACCAATATCCTTCTCACCGCCGTACATTTTTGACCAGCCTTTACAGTGATTTCCCTGCAGACCTCTTTGATGAATATTTTAAATTCTGGAGATTCAGGTTTTACATCCTCACCCATAACCATAGCGTTAAGGGAGTCTGCTTCTAAATTAAAAGGAACCCCTCTTTCTAAATAATGAGCAGAAGACTTAAGGGAGAGCCCCGTTTTCGCTGAACCTGTAAATGTTACCGTGTCCCCCCGTTGGACCGAGTCAAGAATCCCAATACCTTTTCCCGATACTAGCTGCAAGGCTCCTTCAGGCAAGATTCGACTCTCGATAATATCTCGGACTACAGCCTCTGTTAAAAAGCTGGTATATTCTGACGGTTTTACTACTGCCGGAACTCCGGCGAGTAAATTGACTGCGATTTTTTCTAACATTCCCCATACAGGAAAATTGAATGAATTGATATGCACAGCAACTCCTTGTTTTGGAACCATTATATGCTGCCCTGAAAAAGTACCTGCTTGCGATAATTTAATTGGGCTTCCGTCAATATGAAATGATTGATCTGAAAATTCACGTCGCAACGAAGCGTACGTAAATAAATTTCCAATTCCGCCTTCAATGTCGATCCAAGAGTCCGATCGAGTAGCTCCTGTCGCATATGAGACCGCATAATATGTCTCTTTTTTTTCTTGTAAGAAAAGGGCCAACCTTTTTAGCATCAAGCCACGCATAGGAAAAGTCATTTCCCGTAATGACTTACCTCCTTTATCTCTTCCATACTGAAGAATATCATCATAGTTGAGACCCAAGCTTGAGACACGCCCTATATGCTCCCCAGTAATTGCATGAATGGCATCATATTCTGTATCGCTGGCAGAAGTCCATTGCCCAAGTATGTAATTCTGAATATCCCGCTTCATGTTTTTATTTTTTTCAATACCATGTAAAGATATCCCAAAAAAAAGACCGCCCCGAAAAGGGGCGGTCAATTTTAAAGAACTCTAAAAGACTATTGTCTAATAGAAATTTCTATTTGCTTAGCGCTGAACAGCCACACGCATAGTACGTGTTCCTTCTTCAGCAGTTAAGCGTACCATGTAGATACCTGAAGCTAGGTCACTCAAGTCAATCTTGAGCTCACTTGATCCAGCATCCCACTTAGTTGCATTTAATAACTCTCCACGGAGACCTATGATGCTAACTTCTACCTCGCCAGTTAGGTTAGTGCGCTCTAATGAGAATGCACCAGTAGTCGGGTTCGGGAATAAGCTAATGCTTCCCAATGCCTCGTCTATGCTTACAGCACAGTCGTAACACTTACCAAAACATACAGGAGCAAACACAGTATCTGCATTACCTAATGTCGCTGTTCGGTTATAGCCTCCAAATCCATCAGAGACACCACAACTAGCAAGATCTGCTGTTGGCTCAGCATTTGTCCAGTCCGTTCCATTCAAGAACTTGTACTGAAGACTCTCGCCAAGAGCTGACTCAAATGTAATGTGGTAAATACCATCACCGTTAGTATCTAACATCTCAGATCCCATTGGGTTCCAAGACTGCCAAGTACCAGCTACATGAACACCATTGGAGTCAATTGCACCGTTAGCGACCTCCCATGCCATATTCACGCTAAGCGTAACATCTATAGCACAAGCATCACATGAACTCCAGCAAACTACCGGAAGAACTGTATCTGCAGCAGGGATCGTCAATACACGATTCGTGTAAGTAACGTTACCATTTGTACATGATGCATTTGGATCATTCATCTCTTGGATAGTCCAGCCATCAGCAGAGTATTTGTACTCTATTGTATCGCCTTCTGCCAAGGAAACGGTTACGTCCCAAACATTGTCACCATCTGCATCGCTCATCGCGTTACAATTACCACACCAGTTGTTGAACGTAGAGTTCAATTCAGGAGTAGTAAACGTACTTGCATCAACTTTATTCATATCCACCTGGAAGGTGACATTTGAATACTGAACACAGCTAATGTCGAATACTGTTGAGTCCCAAGACCCGCCTGTAAATCCATTAGCTACAGTACCACCGTTAGAGAAGTTGAAACTAGTAGCAGTATCAAGCGACATCACGTTATTCAATCCCCATGGGCAAAGAATATCTACAGTATAATAACCTGTTGCTGCTCCAGAAATAAGTCCATCTCCATAGGTGTCTTCGATACGGAACTCATAGATTCCATTATCGGGTAGACAAATAGTGTCAACGTAAGTATTTCCTGCTGGCCATACAGCTGACGAGATATTTGGATATGGCCCTTCATCATAATAAACAAAGCCTGTGTTTATGTCTACTATGCTCATGGTGATCTCAGATCCCCAAGTGTCATTATTTAACTCTATGCGAACATCAGTACATGGCGTTAATACTCCTGAAACTTCGAAGTTATCCACTGCCCAATACCAACCCCATGATCCAGCACCATCAGTGTAGCGCAGGCGAGCCATAAGCTCTGGGTTTTGATACATCGTGATGTCATACATCTCATGCATTGGAGCTGTCCATGATCCGACCGTTCCAGCAATTGAGTCAATTTGTACCCAGTTACTTCCGTCATATACTTCTACAATACCTGCGGTACCTGCATCACGATAGTAGTGATCAAATTCTAACCACAATGAATCATATCCTATCGCATACATCTCAGGAGATGTAATAGACGCATCAACCGGGGGTGCAGCAGATCCTGCAGCATCATCGTTGATAAACATGAACGCTGAACTATCAAGAGAAAGACCGCCAAACGACACTACTTCTTCCCAACCTTGGTTGGTGTTGCTATCATCATCCCAGTTACATGGTAATCCATTGTCAAAGTCAACCAAGTATGGAAGATCCGAATCTGGAACTGCAGCATAAATAGCTGAAGCCGTGGTTACTGGTCCTGTGCAAGCCTCGCGGATAACCCAATCGTATGCATAATAAACGCGGGA
>JGI20156J14371_10002222_pt1 | contig 15500 bp, 14 predicted proteins | sample COG_06_FD_14371 | JGI IMG/M metagenome (IMG submission 14371)
AAACATGAATCAACCTTACATGGTTTGTTTCTGTTTTTGAATAGAAGTATTCGAAATGTTATTCTATTCATGATTAAAGTATTTTTATGAAATTATTAAAACATTGGGATCACAATAATTGGCTGTCTTCTAAAAAATATATAGATGCTTTTTGTGTTTTTGTCTCCAAACAAGTTCAATTCCATAAAGATACAAGAATTTTAGATATTGGCTGTGGCCGTGGTAAAATTGCAGGAGCCTTTAAGAGAAAGTTTAAACTTTTCAACAAGCCAATAGGAATTGATATTATCAACCATTCAGACAAAGATAAAAACATCGAATTTAAAAAAATAGATATTTTTAGTTACTTGAAAAAAAATAAGAATTCTTTTGATCTTATTCTTATCAAGCAAACTATTCATTTTTTTAACCCCATCCAAATTAAAAAATTATTAAGACTTTGTAAAAACAATCTGTCTTCTAATGGGGTAATGCTTATCTTCACTTTAGAAACTCATCGCAATCAAATACCCTGTTTTTCATTAATGAAATCAAGATTGCAACAAGGGTTAAAAAGAGATGTTAAGATTCAAAAAATAATAACAAAGTCTTTATCAGGATTAGCCAAAAATAAATTTCATTTTCCCGTTCGAATTGGAAGAGGCAAATATATCGAAATGATTAAGAAGCGATATATCTCCTGTCTTTTAGATCTTAGCCAAGACGAAATTGATCAAGGGGTACAAGAGTTTAAGCGTCAGCACAAAGCTACGATAGCATTTAAAGACACCTTAACTTGCATGAAGTATATTTGGGCATGACTCAATATGATGTAATTATCCTTGGCGCAGGCGCCGCAGGTTTAATGAGTGCGATCGAAGCTGGCAAAAGAGGAAGAAGTGTTTTGGTCATAGATCATGCCAAAAAAATTGGAGAAAAAATTCGTATCTCTGGTGGCGGACGATGTAATTTTACTAATATTCACACCCACGCTAATAAATTTATTTCAAAGAATCCTAATTTTGTAAAATCGGCTTTAAGCCAATACACAGCAGATGATTTTGTTGATCTGGTTAAGAAGCACAAGATTGCTTTTCATGAAAAAAAATTAGGACAATTATTTTGTGATGATAGCGCCCAACAAATCATCGATATGCTATTGCTAGAATGTGAAAAAGCCAAGGTTACTATACTAAAAGACACTAAGATTACAAACGTGGGCATGCAAGAGAAACAATATTTTGTGGAATACAATCTGAAGAAATATTTTTGCCATTCTCTAATAGTTGCAACAGGAGGCTTATCTATTCCTAAAATCGGCGCTAGTAAATTTGGTTACGATCTAGCAGAGCAGTTTGGTATGAATATCATCGAACCCTTACCAGCGCTGGTTCCTTTAACGTTCACAGAAAAATTATTAAATATGTGTAAAGAATTAAGTGGTCTATCCGTAGAGGCAGCAGTTTCTTTTAAAAAAACATTGTTTGAAGAGGGAATGTTATTTACCCACCGAGGACTAAGTGGACCTTCGATATTACAAATTTCTTCGTATTGGATATTGGGAGAAAAGATACAGATCAATCTTGCTCCGAAAGCCAATATATTTTCTTTATTACAAAATGCTAAAGCAAATTATCCCACTCAGGACATTCAAAGCAGCGTATCAGAGATACTTCCTAAACGATTAGCCCAGATGATTTGTAAAGAGCAGGGTGTGAGCGGACATATATGTGAATTATCCAACAAGGTGTTACAACAGTTAAGCGATTCCATTAACGCTTGGACAGTGAACCCCACAGGTTCAGAAGGTTACCGAACAGCCGAAGTTACCTTGGGAGGAGTAGATACGAATGAAATCTCTTCTAAGACCATGATGTCTTTGAAGTACCCTGGGTTATTTTTTATAGGCGAGGTTATGGATGTAACTGGCCACTTAGGCGGATACAATTTTCAGTGGGCCTGGTCTTCAGGCTATGTAGCAGGACAGTACGCTTAATTGATTAATCTGAATCTTTTTTAACCACCACTTTTTCTTTTGTTTCGGTCGAACGACTTCCTGTTCTCTTTTTAAAAAACTTCTTTTTACGAAACTTTTTTTTATGAAAAGTTTTTTTACCAGGCTTATCATCAGAATCAGAAGTATCTTTATGGAAGGTCTTTTCTTTATTAAATGGCTCTTCAATAGCTACTTCCACTTCATTCTTTAACTCTTCTAGTTCTTTTTTCTTACTGTCTTTAAAAGATATTTTAAAATCATCTGATAAAAAATCAGGGTTGGCATTAAATTTTATTTTAAATTTAAATTTTTTCTCAAAAAAGTCTATTTCATCCTTCATATCGGCTTGAATAAAATCGATAATTTTTTTAGGAAGATCCACCTCTACCGTTTTTACTTTTGGGATAGAAAATATTTTTTCTTCTATAAGTTTTAGTATCTTTTGAGAAAAGGATTCAACGCTTAGTACTGTTTTCCATTGAATAGAGCTTTCCCGCAATCTTTGCCTGGTCATTTCAAGAAGGCCAAAATTACTTATTTTTCCTACCTGAACTCTAGCTTTATCGTTTCGCAATGCTTCTTTTAATTTTTTTTCAACTAACCTTCGATTAGAATAGTTTTCCATATCAATAAAATCGATTACAATTAAACCAGCCAAGTCTCTAAGTTTTGCCTGTCTTGCAATTTCAACAGCAGCTTCGATGTTGGTATTCAAGGCTGTTTTTTCAATATTTCGTTCCTTGGTAGATCTTCCAGAGTTAATATCGATCGCAACCAAAGCTTCGGTAGGATTGATGATTAAATATCCGCCTGATTTTAAATTAATTCTTGGTTCAAAAATTTGATTAAGATATTTTTCTATTCCCTTGGAGTGGAATAAAGGAATTTTACCTTTGTATTTTTTTATTTTTTTTACCTGATCTTTGGCAATAATCTCAGCATATTTTTTTGCTTTATCAAAACCTTTTTCTCCATCAACGGTCACTTCCTTTATGTCATTGCTAAAAAAATCTCTGATTGTTCTGTAAATGACATCTCCTTCTTCATGAATGAGAGTTGGAGCATTAGATGTTAGAGTTTTTTCTTTTATCTCCTCCCATATTTGAACCAGCACATCTAAATCGTTTTTAATTTCATTTTGAGTTTTTTTGGCACCAGCAGTTCGCACAATCAAACCCATTGTTTCCGGTATGGTTAATTCTTTAATAATGCCTCTGATATTTTTTCTATCTTGAGAATTGAAAATTTTTCTAGAAATACCACCGCCTTTGGCAGTGTTTGGCATAAGTACTATATATTTTCCAGCTAGAGATAAGAAAGTAGTAAGAGCAGCTCCTTTTTTTCCACGCTCTTCTTTTACAATTTGAAGAAGTATTATTTGTCCAGGCTTGATTACTTCTTGAATTCTATATCTTTTGAATTTTTTCTTAGCTCTTATATCGCTGATTTTTTTTTCGTAAGAATTCTTTTCTAACTCAGGAATCTCTGTTTCAGAGCTATCTTCTCCGTCTTCAGAATTTTTTAAATCCTCATCTGATGCATCTTCAGTAGATTCGTCTTCAGAATCATCACTTTCAGATTCGTGGAGGAATTAGAATCTTCGGGACTTAGCTCATTAGTCTCTTCTTCTAATTCTTTTCTTAATTCTTCTTCTTCTTTAAGAATTAGCTCTTTGTCAGCTAGGGGTATTTGATAATACTGAGTTTGAATGTCATTAAATGCTAAAAAGCCATGACGCTCATTTCCAAAATCAACAAAAGCTGCCTGTAAAGAAGGCTCTATTCTACTTATTCGGCCTAGGAATATATTTCCCTTAAGCTGTTTCTTTTGCTCATTTTCATACTCATACTCTTCAACTCCGTTATCAGATTTGATAGCAACTCTCGTTTGTTTCTCTTGAGAAGCATCAATAAGAATCTCTTTTTCCATGTTGTTAATTTCCAGTTTGTGTTGTTTAAGATAATTTTCATAAAAAACTTTTTAATATTCAATTGTTAGATAATATTGTATTTGCTCACTTTTGAAAGAAATAATAGTTAAAAAATATAAATAAATCAAAAAAAGGACAATTTCTACTGATTTAAGAAAGCCATGAGTCAAATGATTAGAACTTTAATATTAGGCATTTTATCAATTACTTTTTTAGGTTTTTTAACAGCCTTTTTGATCTTGTGGTATTTTTCCAACGATTTACCGAATTATCGTTTTTTAGAAACTTACAAACCTGCAGTATCTAGTAAAATTTATAATAATAATGGCGACATAGCTGCTGACTTTGCAGTTCAAAAAAGAACTTTTGTTAGCATTGATGAAATTCCAGATTTTGTAGTCAATGCTTTTTTATCCGCAGAAGATAAAAACTTTTTCAATCATCCTGGGATCGATGCAAAAGGAATAACTAGAGCTATCTTTAACAATCTTCAAAATATTGTAAGTGGAAAAAGATTAGAGGGTGCTTCTACCATTACCCAACAAGTAGCAAAAAATTTTTTACTAACTTCAGATGTCTCGCTCTCACGAAAAGTAAAAGAAGCAATTTTAGCATTTAGAATTGAAAAATATTTAAGTAAAAAAAGAATTTTAGAGCTTTATCTTAATGAAATTTATCTTGGAGAAAGAGCTTATGGAATAGCTTCTGCAAGTATGGTTTATTTTGACAAGTCATTAAAAGAACTGAGTATTTCTGAGGCAGCATTGTTAGCTACCCTTCCAAAAGCTCCCAGTACCTACAATCCTTATCGAAATTTAAATACTACTTTAAAAAGAAAAGACTGGGTATTAGCAAGAATGCTAGAAAATAATTTTTTAAGCAAGAATGGTTATGAAAAAGAAATTAAAAAGACAATTGTTTTAAAAAAAAGAAAGTTGAATTTTTACAACGAGTCCCTTTTTTTTACAGAAGAAGTCAGGCGTTTCTTGTTTGAAAAATATGGTGAAGATGTTCTTTATAAACAAGGTCTATACGTTAAAACCTCATTGAATAATAACCTTCAATCGATAGCAACTGCAGCATTGAGAAAGCATGTCGAGCTTTATGATAGAAGACATGGTTGGAGAGGACCTATAAAAAATGTAAAGACAGCCGACAACTGGAAGAAAAGTATTAATTTAAAAAAATATGATAAATTAAGTGATTGGAAGGTAGCTATAGTTACCAATGTCCAAGAATCTTTTGCCGAAATAGAAACTTCAGACAATACCCTAGCAAAAATTAATCTAGAAAATCTCAAATGGGCACGACAACATATTAATACTACAGATCTTGGACCAGCAATTGTAAATGTAAATCAAGTTTTGAAAATTAATGATCTGATATGGGTGGAGAAAAATAAGAAAAATAATGATTGGTACTTGAGACAAATTCCAGAAGTAAATGGATCGGTAATTATTTTAAATCCTTGGAACGGACGAATTTATGCAATGGTTGGAGGGTATAGTTTTGATTTAAGTCAATTTAACAGAGCAACACAGGCAAAAAGGCAGCCTGGATCAGCTCTTAAACCTTTTGTTTATGCAGCAGCTCTTGAAAATGGATACCAACCCAACAGTTTTCTTTTAGATGCTCCTTACATTTCGCAGCAAACCAAAAGCCAAGCAAAATGGAAACCATCCAACTATGGAAACAAATTTTATGGGATGGGCACTCTTAGATCTGGAGTAGAAAAGTCACGAAATCTTATGACTATTCGTTTAGCGCAATCGGTAGGAAATAAAAAAATTTTGGACCTAACTAAAAAATTAAAAATTTATGAAAATCCAGATAATTTACTTTCTTTTTCATTGGGAGCTGGTGAAACTACTTTGTTAAATCTTACTAATGCCTACGGAGCATTTGTCAATGGTGGAACCATGCCACGTCCATCTTTAGTTGATTTAATACAAGATCAAAATGGAAAAACGATCTATAAAAAAGAAAGTTATCAATGCAATGGATGTGATCAGATTTCTATTAACAAGGAAGAATATCCAAGAGTAGAAAATACAGAAAGTAGAATTTTAAGCGAAGCATCTTCCTATCAGTCAGTTTCAATCCTAGAAGGAGTTGTGGACAGAGGCACCGGAAAAAGAATGAGGCCTTTGCAAATTCCACTTGCCGGGAAGACAGGTACAACTAATGACAATATGGATGCCTGGTTTATTGGGTTTACACCAGATTTAGTGATTGGTACGTACGTTGGTTTTGACAATCCTAAAACATTAGGAAAGTTTGAAACAGGCGCTAAGGCTGCCTTGCCTATATTTCAAGATATTGTGCAAAATTTACCCAAAAAAAACATCTCCTCTTTTTTTAAAATTCCACCATCTGTGAATTTAGCTCCTATTAATATAATATCTGGATTGAGCGATAAGAAACAAAAAAACAATACTTTTTTAGAGGCATTTAAATTAAATGAATTTCCTAAAGACAAACATATAGATTTAAATAAAAAACTAAGTACAGTTTACTAATTATGTTCGAGCAAAAAAAAATTATTTTAAGTTTAGAAGATTCTTTATCTAAGATATGGAGTTATCTTTGACAAAATTGACTGTATTAAAAAAATAGAAGAAATTGAAATTGAAATAAGTAAGCCTGATTTTTGGAATGATAATCAGAACGCTCAATTGGTTATTAAAGAGAAAAACCACCTTGAAAAAATTTTAAATGATTACAAGTCTTACAAAGAAGAGCTCACGAATATTAAGGAGTTGGTAGAATTAAATACAAAAGACAATGATGAAAATTTAACTAAAGAGCTAGAGACGAGTTTAAAAAAACTTGAATTAAAAATAAGAGAGATAGAACTCTTTTGCTTTCTATCTAAAAAAAATGATGAGCTAGATGTGTATGTGGAAATTCACGCAGGAGCTGGAGGTACAGAAAGTCAAGATTGGGCTGAAATGCTGAGGACCATGTATATAAAATGGGCTGAAAAAAAATCTTTTTCTTTTAGTTTAATCAGTGAAACAAAGGGTGAGGAAGTAGGATTTAAATCTTCCACCATTAAAATCGAAGGAAAATATGCCTATGGATTTCTTAGACATGAATCGGGAGTTCACCGATTAGTTAGAATTTCTCCTTTCGATTCTGATAAAAGACGTCACACTAGCTTTGCAAGTGTCTGGGTATATCCTGTTGTTAATGAAAGTGTAGTGGTGGATATAAATGAGAAAGATTTGAGAATAGATACCTACAGGTCTAGTGGTGCGGGAGGTCAGCACGTCAATACGACTGATAGTGCTGTGAGAATAACTCATCAACCAACTAATATTGTTGTGCAATGTCAAAACGAAAGATCGCAACACAAAAATAAAGACACTGCTATGAATATGTTAAAAGCCAGATTGTATGAGCTAGAACTTCAAAAGAAAAAAGAAGAAAGTAAATCCGTAGAATCAAGCAAAACTGATATTGGATGGGGCCACCAAATAAGATCTTATGTACTGCAACCTTATCAAATGGTAAAAGATAGCCGCACAGGACTGGAAAGAACCGACCCCGATAAAGTTTTAGATGGACATTTAAACCCTTTTTTAGAAGAGTCTTTGTATAAATTAAACTAAATTATGAAATTAATAAAATTTTTATCTTTTTTACTAGTCTTTATTTTTATTTTATTTTTAATTTCAATTAATGGATTTAGCACATCGTCATTCAACACAACTGTTAAAGAAAAAATAGAAAAGAGACTTGCTGGTAGTGTCATAAACTTTTCTGATATAAAAATTTCTTTAGACCCCAGTACTTTTGCAATTAATGCAAAACTGAATGACCCAGAGTTTTCTTTTAAAAACAAAAAAATTGAAGTAAAAAATTAAGTACTCAATTAGACTTGGTATCTATTTTTCAAGATGAAAAGAGATTTAAATCTTCTTTTTTAGAAATAGGAAAAACAGATATTTTAACTTTACTTCCTTTGCTAAGAGACTTTAACCTCAATGCTTATCAAACACTTTCAGAAAGAATTCTTTCTGGTGCTCTAGAGGGAAGCGCAAGTATAGATTTTGAAACAAAATCTAACAATCTGTTTCAGGGAACTATCACCGATCTTACAGTTCAGGTGTATGAAAACGTACCTTATGCAACCAATATAAATGCTGAGTTTGAATATAGTAATTCAGATTTGAATATTAAGGTCGAAAAGGGAAAATTATCTGATTTGAATATTGCAAAATCAAACATTTCTTTAAATCACAAAGATTTAAATAATATTTTAATTAATACGAATATTTCGATCACAGGAAATGTTGATTATTTAGCTAATCTGAAAGAGTTCAAAAAAATTAGCAGTGAAGTGTTTCCAGCAGGTATAGAAAAGCTAAAAGGAGATCTNGATATATCTTTGTCGATAGATCTAAAGACCGATAGTAGTTTTGTCATTCNTGATATTAAAAGCCAAAGCACCATTAAGGTAAGTGAAGCTGGTTTTGATTTTTATGTAAAAAAAAAGAACGATGCNAATANAATAAGCNTTTCGCAAATTAATTTTATCNCTGAATTAAAAAATAAAAANCTCAATACAAAAGGAAAATTTTTAGCAAACAATAAACCTATCGCTTTTTCTTTAGCCAACCAGTTAAATTCAAAAGATTTTAAAGCTAGTTTTTCAGGTGCGATTGATACTAACGATTTCAACAATTATATACAAATCAAAGCCATACAAGGATTGGTAGGATTTAAAATAGACGTAAGCCAAGCTTTAAATAAAAAAAATACTGATATTGCTTTGGATTTGGAAAAATCATTGGTTCAATTGGATATAATTAATTATACAAAAAAACCAGATATTAAAGCCAATCTCAATTTTCAAATAGTTCACAAATCAAAAAATAATATTAGCATTCCTAATTTGACATACTCGAGCAAAGATACGGATGTGAAAATTCTTAACTTGATCCTCGATAAGGATTATAAAATTTATAATTTTAAATCAATGAAGGTGAGTACTGAAAATAACTCATTTACCGCAACTAAGAATAAAAAAAACATTACTACTCAAGGAAGTTCCTTGGATCTCAGACAGTTTGTAAAATCTCTTGTCAAAACAAAAAAGAAAAGAAAAGCTTTATCTCCTAAATTTAATGCAAGTGTTAATGCTAAAATTAAAAATATATTGGTAGGAGATGATAAATTAAATAACGCAGTTTTTTCTGGTGTTATTAAAAATGGTATTTATCAATCCTTAAATGCATTTGGTTCATTTTCCAATACAGAAACAGCATCGATTCAAATCTCTAAAAATAAGAGCAATAATTTAGAAACTGTATTAATTTCAGATCGCTCTAGACCTTTTTTATCAGGATTAAGTTTTGCCAATAGTTTTTCTAACGGTGCACTTAATTTCTCTTCAGAACGACTGAGCAAAGATCATTCCACTTCTAAAGTTATTTTAAATAAATTTTATGTAAAAAAAATGCCTGTTCTTGCAAATCTTTTGTCCTTAACTTCCTTCACTGGTTTGGTGGATACTTTACAGGGAAAGGGTGTTTTTTTTGACAAGTCTTACTTGGAGTTTGAAAAGAAAAATGGAATTTTGACAATTGTAGATGCTTATGGAACCGGAGATTCTTTAGGATATATTTTAGAAGGTAAAATTAATGCCGATGGTTATGTAAGTTTTGCAGGAAGTTTGGCTCCAGCTTACGTACTGAATAGACTAGTAAGAGGCATTCCTATTATTGGAAAAATAATCACAGGTAAGCAAGGGGACGGTGTGTTTGGTGCTAGTTTTAAAATTAAAGGTCAGCCGGGATCTTTGAAAACAACGGTTAATCCTATTAAAACATTAACACCTAGGTTTATTCAAAGATTTATCGGTCTTTTTAAAAATAAAAATTAAATAACATTTATTACAAAATGTTTTTTTTTGCCAAAAGATATCTTAATCTGTTTATTAACCACGTCTGTTAAGGTTATTTTTTTCTCTTCATTCGTTTCAATAATATTGTTAATTCTATAGGCACCGTTCACCATATTTCTCTTGAAGTCTCCCCCGGAGCTAGAAAATTGAATTTCTAACAACATATCTTTTAAAGCAATGCCTTTTTCAATTTCACTTTTTTTCATTTTTTTACTGGGAAGATCTTTTCCAGTAGAGCGTTCCTCAAAGGTAGAGCGTGATGTTTCTTCAGCTTCTTGAGCAGCTTTTTTTCCATGAAGTAAAGTTGTGGCTTCATTTGCCAACAATATTTTTAGTTCATTTAATTGGTTGCCAGTGTATTGTTCGTAGGATTTGATGACCTCTACCTCTAGTTCTGTAAAAAGATATAAGTATCTAATAACATCCCTGTCATCAGTATTTCTCCAGAACTGCCAATAATCATAAGTGCTGACCAAATCTTCGTTAAGCCAAACAGCACCATCTTCTGTCTTGCCCATTTTTTTACCTTGAGCTGTTGTAATCAATGGAGTGGTTAAGCCCATCGCCTCACCTTGAATCTCTTTTCTTATAAGATCTACACCATTTACAATGTTACCCCACTGGTCTGAACCACCAATTTGTAAGAGGCAGTCATTATTTTTAAATAATTCTAGATAGTCATAAGCCTGCAAAATCATGTAATTAAATTCTAAAAAACTTAAAGATTGTTCACGTTCCAGTCTGGTTTTAACACTATCAAAAGTTAACATTCTATTCAGTGTAAAATGTTTTCCATACGTTCTTAAAAAATCAATATAGTTAAGCTTAGTGAGCCATTTTTTATTATTTACATAAACAACTTTTTCCATATTTTCTCGATCAAGAAATTTGGAAAAAATTCCTTTGATTTGTTGAATATTTTTTTCTATTTGCTCTTCTGTTAAAATCTTTCTGCTTTCCTCTTTTCCAGAGGGATCACCCACCATAGTAGTTCCACCACCCAATAAAACGATGGGTTTATGTCCAAATTTTTGAAAGAGGCGAAGACACATGATTTGTATCAAGCTACCAACATGAAGACTTGATGCGGTGCAGTCGAAGCCTATGTAGAAAGAGATTTTTTTACTCTCAAGTAGTTTTTCCAAATAGTTTTCATTGGTACATTGAAAAAAATACCCACGATTTTTAAATTCTGTTAAAAGTTTTTTATTCATTTAATATGATGATCTCTAATGAGTTTATTATACAATATTCTACTAATTTGAAATATTTATTATGAATACAATTTATACCGCATTAGGCATGATGAGCGGTACTTCTTTTGATGGTATTGATCTTTCTATTATTGAAACTGACGGTAAAGATTATTTAAGATTAAAGAAAAATTTTTATTATCCTTATGACCCTAAGATAAAAAAGCTTTTACACAATTGTAAAAAAAAACTTAGCAATAAAGATTCTAAGGCCATATTGAAATCAAGCTTATTTAAAGAAAGTTCTCGAGAGATAACTATGCTGCATGTCAAAGCTGCACATAGCATTTTACGAACATATAAAAAAAAAGTTCATTTAGTGGGATTCCATGGAGTTACCATTGATCACAATCCTAGTAAAAAAAAAACAATTCAGCTTGGTGATCCTCTTTTATTAAAACAAATGATCAATTTACCCATTGTTTTTAACTTTAGAGAATGACCTTAAAAATGGAGGTCAAGGTGCTCCTTTGATACCAGTATATCACCGAGCTCTAGCAAAAAAAATCAAAGAAAAAAAACCAACTCTATTTATAAACATAGGAGGCATTTCTAATTTTACCTACATTAATAAAAATAAAATGTTTGCCAGTGATATAGGCCCAGGAAATTGCCTTTTGGATGAATGGATAAATTCTAATACTAGTATGCCATATGATAAAAATGGAAAAATGTCTTCCAAAGGAATTGTAGATTTTAATTTTATAAATAATTTTATAGATAGACTAGAGCACTTCGAAAAAAGAACGTCTCCTACGATACTTCTGATTTTAGTATTTCAGAATTGCGTGGGTTAAGTGTGGAGGATGGCGCTGCAACTTTATCTTATTTAACCGCCCAGTTAATTGCAGATTTAATTAATAGCTACCCAAAAGTTAACAATGTTTATTTTGGAGGAGGGGGTAGAAAAAATTCATTTTTCATGAAAGTAATTAAAAAGCTTACCAAAACAAATATTGTGAACTTAGATAAAATAGACATAAGTGGAGATTTTGTTGAATCACAAGCCTTTGCCTATCTTGCAGTTAGATCTCTTTTAAAACTTCCAATTACCTTTAAAGATACTACAGGATCTAAGAAGCCAGTGTCGGGTGGAGTTATTTATCGTTAATTAAAAAAATCTTGATTCTTTTTTAATGTAAGTGTCGAGAATTTTAATAAATTCTTTATCTTTATTTAAGAAAAAATGATCTGCATTTTTAATTTCAGCAAAATCTACAGCAATTTTTTTTTGACTTGTTAGTTTTTCTTTTAAGCCTTTCATTGATTCATCAGTAACTAGTTGATCTTGATCTCCGTGAATAACCAAACCAGAAGTTGGGCAGGGAGCTAAGAAATTAAAATCAAATATATTTGGTTGAGGAGAAATGGATACAAATCTAAAAATTTCAGGTCTTCTCATTAATAGTTGCATACAAATCAAAGCACCAAAAGAAAAACCTACCACCCAACTTTCATTAGAACTTTGATTGTTTCTTTGTAAAAAATCTAAAGCTGCAGCTGCATCTGATAACTCCCCCAGACCATTATCAAATTTTCCTTCGCTTTTTCCAACTCCTCTAGAGTTAAATCGACACACTGAAAAATTATTTTGTAAAAAGGTATGATAAGCGTTGTACGTTACTCTATTGTTCATTGTACCTCCATACTCAGGGTGTGGGTGCAAAATTAAAGCAATGGGAGCGCTATCTTTTTTACTTTGAATATATTTTGCCTCTAATTTGCCATCTGGGCCGTTTATAAATATCTCTGCGTTATTATATTTCATTAGATGTAATTGAATAAATTTGAAAAATGCTTATATCATAACTTTAGTATTAATAAGGTAAAAAATATCTTATAATTCAGCGGCAATTAAGCCTCAGCTAACAGAAAATGTTGTATTAATGAGTAACGGTCAAGAGTTTATAAATAATTACAATCAGGGTACTGAGTATGCCCAAGGTTTTGTAACTGATGTTGAAACGATAGATGTTCCTAAGGGACTATCTGAAGAAGTAGTTAAATTTATTTCCAAACAAAAAAAAGAACCAAATTGGATGCTTGAATGGAGACTGAAAGCATTCGAAAGACTTCAATCCATGAAAGAGCCAGATTGGCAAAAACCAAAATACCCAAAAATTGATTATCAAGATCTTTATTATTATTCAGCCCCTAAAAGTCTGCAAGATCAACCTAAATCCTTAGATGAGATTGATCCAGAAATTAGAAAAACGTATGACAAGTTGGGAATACCTTTGTTGGAACAAAAAAGATTATCAGGCATTGCCGTTGATGCCGTATTTGATTCAGTTTCTGTAGCAACTACTTTTAAAGAAAAGCTAGGAGAAATTGGAGTTATTTTCTGTTCCATTTCAGAAGCTACTAGGGAGCATCCAGAGCTTGTTAAAAAATATCTTGGTTCTGTTATTCCTATGTCAGATCATTTTTTTGCAACTTTAAATTCGGCTGTATTTACAGATGGATCGTTTGTTTACATACCACCAGGAGTTCGTTGTCCCATGGAACTATCTACTTATTTTAGAATCAATGCTTCTAATACTGGACAGTTTGAAAGAACTTTAATTATTGCTGATAAGGGTAGTTATGTAAGTTATTTAGAAGGCTGTACAGCTCCCATGAGAGATGAAAATCAACTTCATGCTGCCAACGTAGAGTTAGTTGCTTTAGACGATGCAGAAATAAAATATTCAACAGTGCAAAATTGGTATCCAGGCGACAAAGATGGAAAAGGTGGAATTTATAATTTTGTAACTAAAAGAGGTGCTTGCCGAGGAAAAAACTCTAAAATTTCTTGGACTCAAGTAGAAACTGGTTCTGCTATCACATGGAAATACCCAAGTTGTATTTTGCAAGGGGATAACTCCCAAGGAGAATTTTATTCAGTTGCTATTACTAATAATTATCAAAAAGCAGATACAGGAACCAAAATGATTCATTTAGGAAAAAATACTAGAAGTAAAATAATTTCTAAAGGTATATCCGCAGGTCATGCTGACAATACGTACCGAGGAATGGTTAGTATCCATCCAAAGGCTACTGGTGCCAAAAACTTCACACAGTGCGATTCATTGCTAGTAGGAAACAAATGTGGAGCCCATACTATTCCCTACATTGAAAACAAAAATGCATCTTCAGAGATTGAACATGAGGCAACTACTTCAAAGATTAGTGAAGACCAATTATTTTATTGCAGACAAAGAGGACTGAATCAAGAAGAGGCCGTAAGTTTGATTGTTAATGGTTTCTGCAAAGAAGTTTTACAACAGCTACCAATGGAATTTGCAGTGGAAGCTCAGAAATTAGTTGGCATAAGCTTAGAGGGAAGTGTTGGTTAATGATTGAAATAAAAAATTTAAAAGCAAGTGTAGATGAAAAAGAGATACTTAAAGGCCTGAATCTTAGCATTGGAAAAGGTGAAGTTCATGCAATCATGGGACCTAATGGTTCTGGTAAAAGCACCTTATCTTATGCTCTTTCTGGCAAGGAAGGCTACAATGTTTCAGGTGAAATTAAGTTTAATAAAAAGAATTTATTAGAGCTGAACACAGAAGAAAGAGCTCAAGAAGGTGTCTTTTTAGCCTTACAATATCCAACCGAAATACCAGGGGTGTTTACTAAAAATTTTTTAAGAACCTCTCTAAACTCCATTAGAAAAGCTAACGGAGAATCAGAACTGAATGCAATAGAATTTTTAAAAATTCTTAAAGAAAAATCTACAGAGCTAAAGATAGACGACGAAATGCTTGCGCGACCTTTGAATGTTGGTTTTTCTGGAGGAGAAAAGAAAAGAAATGAAATATTGCAAATGGCATTGCTAGAACCAAGTTTTATAATTATGGACGAGACAGATTCAGGGTTAGATATTGATGCCTTAAAAGTAGTATCCAATGGAGTAAACTCATTAAGGGATCCTGATAGATCTTTTTTAATAATCACTCACTATCAAAGACTTTTAAATTATATTAAACCTGACTTTGTTCATGTTTTATCTGATGGAAAAATAGTTAAAACTGGAGATTGGAAACTAGCATTGGATCTTGAAAAAGAGGGTTATGGACAGTTTATCAATTAAATGGAAAACTACGAAAACATTAAAGTAAATTTTGATTCTTTCATCCAGTCCCTGAAAAGTAATGCAGACGATATTGAATTTAGAAAAAAATCATTTAATCATTTTTTAACCAATGGCTTTCCAAAAGCTAAAGACGAAGAATGGAAGTACTCTCCCTTAACAAAAGATTTAAATAAATTTCTCAGTGTAGAATTTGGCAAGTCTACAGAACAAAATTTCCCTGAAGAATTAAAAGAAAACTATGATCACTATCCCATTATTTTTATAGATGGAAATCTGCAGCTAGAAAACGTTCAAGAAAATGGACTTAAAATCGTAAAAAACGAGAAGTTTTTAAAATCAGTAAAAAAAGAAGG
>JGI20156J14371_10002239_pt1 | contig 15442 bp, 20 predicted proteins | sample COG_06_FD_14371 | JGI IMG/M metagenome (IMG submission 14371)
CCCATTCTGGAATGCACGTTTGGACAATGTCTCTTGTTTTGCAAAGTGTTCTCGTAGCTCTGGTGACGTCGGCCATGGTGTTGGTGATTCTAGTATTGTCTCTGGCATTGTCTCTGGTATTGGTTCTGGTTTTTGTATATTGTGTATAGGGTCTTCTATATCTAATGTGTTTGTGAGATTACATATATCAGTGCACTGTTTAACAATTTTCTCCTCCGCTTCTCCCATTTGGATAACGTTTAGAGATGATGACTTTAAAAGTGAATTTTTTTCTAATATATCAATAACATTCAAATAATTATCTATATTCTCAAACATTATTTTCCCTATTTCTGCCGGAGAAACTAACTCCTCCTGTAAACTATTTATTCTTTTTATATCTTCATGTGTGATTTTACATTCATAAAAAAATTCAATCATTTCGATTACAGTTTTATTTAAGCATTTTTTAAAATCAGCAATAATATCAATACGACCTGGACGAATAAGTGCATGATCTAACATTTTTATGTAATTACTTGTCATTATTACAATCCTTCCGGGTATTTCTAATACTCCATCTAATAAATTCAATAAAAAAGACAGGTCTAATTTTTGAGAGCAAACAGAATCATCATTAGAAGCTGATACTGATTTTGATACTGATTTTGATTCTGATTCTGATTCTGATTCTGATTCTGATTCTGATTTTTTATTAGAAACACTTGAAGTATCATTGATTGTTTCTTTATTTTTATTCTTTAATTCACGTTCTACTACCAAATCTCCCTGACAATCAATATCTTCTAAAACATATATCCTTTGATCCAGAGGAATACAATATTTTTCGGTTTGTCCGGTTGATACGTTAATAACACCAATTTCTTCATTATAAAATAAATTCTCCATTTGTGTTTTTGTAATATCATTATTTAAATTAATGTTTATAATGTGGCGTCGTGTTTCATTTGCTAAACATTTTACGGTTGATGTTTTTCCAGCACCAGCTTGTCCGGATAAAAGTAACCCTAACGTATAAGGAATACCTTTTGCATCATACCATTTTTTATTTTTAATGAAAAATTCAACTCTCTTTTTAACGATACTAATTTCGGGACCAAACAGATTTGAAAATTTACGGTTTGTTTGAAATTTTTTCATTGTAAAAACGCAATTATTTGGTAATTTGGTATAATCTTTTTGATTAATTGCTGATTTAGGAGCATTCATCGGAACTTGATTAAAATAAAATATATTATCACCCAACTTATTTTTCATTTTAATTTCATAATCGCGTGATAATTTATTTAAAAAAACTCGTAACTCGTTAGTAGTCTTTGTATATGAAAATAATTCAATCTGTTGTTGTATTTCATTACTATTGCCTGAACTTTCAGTGGGGTCATTTATTTCACTTAATTTGATAAATAATTCATCGCATATTTCAATAACATCTGTTTGATTTAATATAAAATTTTGATTCTTGAAGGTTACATGTTTGGTATTATTATTATTTGTTATAAAATCTAACAAAGATTGACCAATTTTATTTGCATGATCTGAAATATTAATATGAATAGTAATAGATGATGATTTTTTATCGGTCTGTTTTAAAGTGAAATCTTTCAATATTTTATTATTATTAATTTTAGATTTGTAAAATTTATTAATTACACGCATTGTACCAGGCAATACTGATTTGCAAATAAAATCTATAATTCCAGTAGCGATAAATATATATATCATATTTATCATTCCATTATCCTGACCGGATTTATCATTATTTCCATTCATAGATTTCATCATTGTAAATGACATTAATTGTGTTTTAATCATTTCCATCATGTTATTTCCGTTCATTTTATTATTATTATTTTGTGCATCCATAGCAATAATAATAATTATTGTTTTATTCTTTATATCAATTATTATTATCACATTATAGTCAAATCATCAAAAATGCGAACCTGTATTTTATCAATGAAGCATTTATAGAATGATTATCAAACATTATGTAATAATACTGATCCATTAAGATTGTTAAACCACATTTTGTTAATACACTGACCCATCAGGGTCCAACCCCTTCCCAAACCCTTTATACCCTCTCTCGCGATTGATAAAAATATGAACCCTGCCTCCCATATCATTCGCTAGCCATTATAACACAGAAATGGGTTACAAAAAAAAGAAATGGGTTACAAAAAGAAAAGCTTTACACTACTTCTTTTTACGAACTATTTATTTTTATCTAAACTTAATCAGCTGCTGATTTTTGCCTCAGACGGGTTTAATAGGACGTCGTATAGAGTCCCATTCCCATTCATCACATAAATCAGTTGGGTGATTTTCAATCGCTGACCCGCCACCACATGAACCGCGAGGTGGTGCATCAAACATAACCTCCCATTCATTCCATAACACAGCCTTGGGAACCCGCCCCCTCACCTCACACCAGTTATGAAACCTATTAACGGTTGCAGACCAATAAGGTGATCCATTGAGTTGGGCTCCAACAACCATATCTTCATGGATGGTTGTCTGGATGTTAACAAGGCATGGTTTAACGTAAAGGCTGTTAAACCGCGATCGTTGTCGTTTGATGATATCATATTCATCATATGCATTGTTCCACCAATATCGACATTGGCATGAGGTGATGGTGTTTGATGTGTTGTGATCACAACACAAACTGCAATCATTCAGATCACTTTCGGAAACATTTTTCTTAATTGCGGCAGCGACACATTTTTGACATTCATTTGCTTCAACACTCCTGCAACCCGACGATTGACCGACGGCATCATCACAGCATTTCCTTACGTCTTGTGGTGACCAAATGTTCCCACAACCAGTGGTAGTGCATACCAAAAGATTGTTGACCAGTATGGTATCAGTGTCTGTCTGCAATGGACTACCTGTAAAGGTTTCGAATAACGCAGACATGGGTTGAGAGTTTATGCAACTAATAAACTATCTATTATACAGGCAATAAGATAGAAAATATTTCAATTTTATAATTAAAACACCCATTTATGCAACTAATAAACGATTGTCATCGTGCCATAGGTAGAAAGTTTATTAGTTGCATAAATGAGTATAATCTTACTAAAATTGAAGTATTTTGATAAGAATAATGATTTGTATTGTTCGTTGCTCTATCAGAAAAGTTAAATTTTGTGTATTGTTCATTGCTCTATCAGAAAAGTTAAATTTTGTGTATTGTTCATTGCTCTATCAGAAAAGTTAAATTTTGTGTATTGTTCATTCGAAATGGTTACATATTCATTGGTGCTTGGGCGACGACAAACTCCGGAAGAGGAGCTACACCGTCAACAGTGTCATACAAATGCAGGAACAAAACCATGGGAAAGAACCGGCGAATTGATTCATGACTGCGTTGATGGGCAACAACGGGTATGGAATCCGGCATCATTAGAACGGTCATGTCACACCACATCATTTCTCGATCAAGACGATGAAGGCGCTTGTCAACATGTCCTTTCACAAGAATGTCAATACTGTGTTGCTGACCAGCTGTGCAGGAAACGATATGAACATCATCAGTGTGCATTGTGCAACCCGAAATTGTCATTCGTTATGAAACCACGTGCAGGGGTAAGGATTGGCAACAATTGTGTCCATACGTGGGCATGGTCGCATTTAGATGTCGAAGTCGACTGTGAAAACAGACAAAGGACGCGATACAACTTCCTTAAAAACGCCGATTATCCGGAAGTTGTATCACAACCGCAAATAGTGAAAAAAAAAGAATGTGTGGTTGGAAGGCAGAAGCGACCCCGGCGGGTTGCTTTCAAGGGGAAGTATTTCTGAACCAAACCCATTAGTAACAGTGTGATGTCATGTATGGGATAGAAAAGAGTAAAATAAAAGGGTATGGGTATGTAGAATATCCTTTTTTTTCGAATAACATGGTAGAAAGAAAGTGAAGTGAAGGTTGATAACTTATAAATGGTTGTAAAATATTATTAAAGGGTAAATGAGTATAATCTTAATAAAATTGAAGCATTTTCTACCTATTATCATAACGATATTGTATCATGTGGGTACATGGCATTGACGGTTTGTCGGGCCACCAGCACATTAATATCGATAAACAATGGGATTGGTATGCGCTTTCACCACCGCCAGCGGTTGAAGATGAACCGCCAAAGGTAGAAGATGAACCGCCAAAGGTAGAAGATGAACCGCCAAAGGTAGAAGATAAACCGCCAGCGGTAGAAGATAAACCACCAGAGGTAGAAGATGAACCACCAGAGGTAGAAGATGAACCACCATAGGTAGAAAGAGGGCGTAGCAAGGTGTAAGTGAATTAAAAGCGTAGAAAAAAGAGTATATGTGTAGGATATCCTTTTTTTTACGAATAAAAGATTATTCGTTTACAAATAGATGATAGAAAGGAAGTGATGGGATATAAAACCCCCATTCTGAAAGTTTATAAACTATGTTAAAGGAAAAATCTGGTAAATCTGGTAAATCTGGTAAATCGATAAATGGTGATCCACCTTGATTACAACATTGATGATAACAGCATTCCATTATATGTATACGTATATATATATAAATAATTAACATTCAATTTAATTTAAATTGAATGTTTTCTCACTCTTCAATAAAGGTTAGATAATGGTTGAGATTGATAAACATGATTTTGCTATTACAAATACTAAGAAGGGAGGAGGGTCAAAAAAAATGGTTGCGTCGGGGAAGAAAAAAAATAAAAAGACGGGTGGTGTTTCATGTTATACCGCAAAACATGTTAGAAAGATCGAAGCGTTAATGGTTAATAAATAATATTATGGTTAAAAATTGAAATATTGTCGTCTATAATATTTAAATTTAGAATATGGAAGAGTGTAAATTATGCGGCAATGTTTGGGATGGAAACGCACAGTGCATTTGTTATCTTGACAATTATGAAGATGAAGAAATTGTCACAAAAGAAAAACAAATCGCATTAAAATGTGAGATGTGTGGTGATGGTACGGAGTGTCTATGCGACCAGACCGATCAGAGCAGTGAAGATATGGAAGAGTGTAAATTATGCGGTAATGTTTGGGATGGAAACGCACAGTGTCCTTGTTATCTTGACAATTATGAAGATGAAGAAATTGTCACAAAAGAAAACTAATTGTATTAACATGTATGGGGGTATCAAATTCTTAAAGATTTTAGACATAAAGATAGAGGTTTAGTAATAGTAATAGAATGCATAGCCACATTAAGTTCTGACAAGGACTGATTTGTTTTAAACTGTAACAAAACGATAGAACCATTTTGTTTTGTTACAGTTAAAGGACGCTCCATATTTATATTTCTAATTGAATTAAAAAATTAAATTCAATTTAATTTTTTAATATTGACTATTCAATATTGAATCTCGTTGCCTGGAATTGAACCAGGGACCAATGGAAAATTATAACCGACTACAATCCACTGCTCTACCACTGAGCTACAACAAGTATGTTTTGACTTAAAGTCTATATGCTCTAAACGGGGTTTGAACCCGCGACCTCCGCGTGACATGTTGTGCATATAGGGGTTATTAACCCCCTTAAATATAGTTACAAACTATAAGCACGGCGCTCTACCGACTGAGCTATTAGAGCCTTTTTTTTTGTTCATACCCTATTGTCCATAAAATAATTCAGGTATAAACTGGTAGGTTTGACAAATAGCAATGGTAAGTTTCGATCTTACGTCCTTTCGGTTATGAGCCGAACACGCTTCCACTGCGCCACATTGCTGTTATAGGCTACCACCTCCTATACAATACTAGCGTGGAATCTTTTTAAGTTAATTATTGTGATTATATAGTATAGTAGTTTAATAGTTTAAAAAAATATACTTATATATTTCTCTCTCTTGATAATTATTATTTAACCTGTTCCAACGACATCCCTTACAAACAAGGAGTGTCAGGATTATAAAGTCTAAATTGTTAACCATCATTATCGATTGCAAGATCAAAGTGGGGGGACATGTTGTTGGACTGATGGTTGATGTTTGGATATCGCCCAAACCCATTGTCTGTGGCTCCAAACTACATTGACCTTTTCACCAGCATCAAGCATTTGGCGAACTTGTATTGATTTTTCGGTATTGTTCCATGATGAGAAATGGATCCAGACGTCATTCGCTTTTGAATCGCCTAACATAGGTTTGATAACCACCTTTGAAATGGAACCCCATCCAAATGGGTCAATGACCGCACGGATACGATTTTCCTTTACATAATCATATATACCACCAATAAGGACGATCAATTCTTCGGTGGAAGCCATGTTGGTGGAAATCGCGAGTAAGGTAGTATATGGGGAATAATATACCTATTGTTACCAAAATAAGTTCAATTTTATAAACAACCTGTTGCTTTCTCTCTTCATAGAATTTTGATAATGGATATCAAATAAAAAATATCTAATTTTTATTTTTTCTAATCTAATCTAATCGTGTGTGTTTCAACACTATTCAGCAGCAGCAACAACATCCTCACTATCATCAACAACACCATCAGTCTCGGATTTGGCGAGAGCGTCAACCATTACTGTGCTCTCGCCAAAATCAACAAATGCTGGGACATGTTGTCGGACAGATGGTTGTCGTGGTTGATGTTTGGAAATCATCCAAAACCATTGTTTGTCATAAACAACTTTCACTTTTTCATCAGCATCAAGCATTTGACGAACCTTGGATGCGTCATCGCCATCACTCCACGATGAAAAGTGGACGAAGACAATGTTAACCTTCCCGTCAGTTCCCTTTTTTTGTTTAATATCTACCGATTTCACGAAACCCCATCCCAATGAGTACATGATTGCACGGATTCGCGACTCCTTGATGTTCGCGAAGACGTGAGGGAGAAAGACAGTGATTGCATCGGTGGAAGACATGTTGATGAAAATCGAAGTAAGGTAAAAGTGAAGTAGAATGTATGTATGTATGTAGGATGTAGGTAGGATGTATGTATGTAGGTAGGATGTATGTAGGTGGGATGTGAGGGATAATATACCTATTGTTAGCAAAAGATGTTCAATTTTATAAACAACCTACTCATTTCTCTCTTCATAGAATTTTGATATTGAATATCAAATAAAAAATATCTAATTTTTATTTTATTTAATCTAATCTAATCGTTGGGTTTTTACAAGGACTACTACCAAAAGATGATGATCAATATCACCACCCACTCTATACCAAACTCGGAAGAGGATGAAATCATGTTGATGAAAATCGAAGTAAGGTAAGAGTGAAGTAGAATGTAGGTATGTAGAATGTAGGTATGTAGAATGTAGGTATGTAGGATGTGATGAATAATATACCTATTGTTACCAAAGGAAGTTCAATTTTATAAACAACCTACTCATTTCTCCCTTCATAGAATTTTGATATTGGATATCAAATAAAAAATATCTAATTTTTATTTTTTCTAATCTAATCTAATCTAATCGTTGGGATTTTACAAGGACCACTACGAAAAGACGATGATCAATATCAAGCAAACCACCCACTCCACACACTCGGTCGATAATGAATTCATGTTGATGAAAATCGAAGTAAGAGTGAAGTAGAATGTATGTATGTAGGTAGGATGTATGTGAGGTGGGTTGTGATGAATAATATACCTATTGTTAGCAAAATAAGTTCAATTTTATAAACAACTGCTCATTTCTCTCTTCATAAAATTTTGATAATGGATATCAAATAAAAAATATCTAATTTTTATTTTATTTTATTTAATCTAAACTAATCGTGTGTGTTTCAACACTATTCAGCAGGAAGACGATTCGTATGCAGCACACTCCGTAAAGGCATCAACAACGCCGTCAGTCTCGGATTTGGCGAGAGCGTCAACCATTACTGTGCTCTCGCCAAAATCAACAAATGCTGGGACATGTTGTCGGACAGATGGTTGTCGTGGTTGATGTTTGGAAATCATCCAAAACCATTGTTTGTCATAAACAACTTTCACTTTTTCATCAGCATCAAGCATTTGACGAACCTTGGATGCGTCATCGCCATCACTCCACGATGAAAAGTGGACGAAGACAATGTTAACCTTCCCGTCAGTTCCCTTTTTTTGTTTAATATCTACCGATTTCACGAAACCCCATCCCAATGAGTACATGATTGCACGGATTCGCGACTCCTTGATGTTCGCGAAGACGTGAGGGAGAAAGACAGTGATTGCATCGGTGGAAGACATATTGATGAAAATCGAAGTAAGGTAAAAGTGAAGTAGAATGTATGTATGTATGTATGTAGAATGTATGTATGTATGTATGTAGAATGTATGTAGGTAGGATGTATGTGAGGTGGGTTGTGAGGGATAATATACCTATTGTTAGCAAAAGAAGTTCAATTTTATAAACAACCTACTCATTTCTCTCTTCATAGAATAATCTGGACTATGTTGAGCTCTATTTTGTTATCATGTTTAAGGGGTATATAAGTTTATTCAAATGGTATGGTATAATGATTGGTATGGTATAATGATTGGTATAGTATAATGATTGGTATGGTGTAATGATTGGTATGGTATAATATAATTTATTATGATGATTACATACGAAAAAAGAAATGGGTTACAAAAAAAAGAAATGGGTTACAATAAAAAAGTCATTAATGACAATTTTATGTGGTTAAATCTAATGGTTATTTTTTCAATCCTATATAATACTGGACTATGGACGAAGTGATGAAGGTGGTCCACAAATATCAAATAACATTTGTTGTTTCGGGGTGCGTTTGTCTTTGCTGCCTAACACTGCCGTCCATTCCCTTTGCATTCGCAACTCATCGGAAAGTTGTTGTGCGCGTTTTACGCGGTCTTTACAATCTGGATTTCTACAAGAAGCAGGGTGCCCCCAACTGTCAGGATCAAACCATCCACACAGTGAACATACAACTATTGATGGCGAATCGGGTTCAGTTGCACCTGTCCGGATGACAGGTTGGTCAATGGAATTTGTTTTGGAAACCTCCGGAAAGACGATAAAAGGGGCGGGTGGATTGGCTTTTGACACCCACCAAAACGCCGGATCGGAGTGAACAACTTTGAGGCGCGCACCTTCATCAAGCATTTCACGCACAGTCTTTCCGGTATTTAAGTTTACTCGTTTCTTATCTGCTGGATGTTCCGGAGCAGTCCATTCGCTGAAATGGATAAATACCATGTTGGCTGTTGTATCGTGGTCTCGTTTGTTAGCGACATCCACACGTTGGATTTCTCCCCACCCCAAACCATCAGGGCCGAAAACTCGCCGCAATTGTTCTTCCGATACAGATGTCAATACATGTGGGAGGTAGATGCTAAAAACAGGAGACTCAGACATGGTTTGAAGTTGTTTAGAACAAACAAATAGAATCGAATGTGGTGAAATAGGTAAGAGAGAGAGTGTAGGATTTATGTAGGATTCGTGTAGGATTTATGTAGGATGTGATGAATAATATATGTATTGTGAGCATATTAAAATCAATTTTATAAACAATATACTCATTTCTCTCTTCATAATTATTTGATATACAATTAATCTAATAAATAGCAAGGGTGCGGTCCTTTCTTGATGTTTGTATAGACATAAGGGATGCATATTGATAAAAATCGTGAGTAGGGTAAGATAAGTATATATGAGCGATGAACTAAAAAATGATTGTTACCATAATAAAATGAATTTTATAAACAAAAAACTAAACTAAACTAAACTAAATCTAATGTTTATTTTCAATCCTATATAATACTGGACTATGGAGGAGATGGGAAAAGTGAACCACAAATATCAACCATACCATCAACGGTGGGGGGAGGAGAGAGAGGGAGAGCAAGGGTAGCGACATGTTGTTGTAGTGGTTGATATTTAGGGAGCGCAGTTCCATCAACTGCGACAGCGTCGTAAACGACTTCATGTTTTACATCGTCACGGTTTAGCATGTGACGAACTGTGACCGAAGTTTTCGCATCTTCATACGTCTTGAAGTGAACGTAGACCTTGGAGCGATCAGTTCCTTCTATTGGAGTGAAATCTACACCTTCAACAGCGGCCGCAAGGTGATGAAAAGAAGAGATGATGTTGCCGATTTTATCAGCTGTGATGTCGCCACGGACATCACTAATCCACATAGTGAATTGCTTGTTCATGATTGTGAACTGAAAGAGAGAAGTGATATGTAAATACGATAAATACAGATAAATTGTGTTGTATGTAAAGTTTATAATACAACCATTATAGTTATAAATAGTTCAATTTTATAACCTTTCAGCCCATTTCTCTCTTTATAAACTAATATGTAAGTCGTGATAAAAAATCTAAAACTAAACTATACTAAAACTGGGCTACGAACTATGTTATCATAAAAGATAACGTCAGGGGTTGGGCGATGAGCCTAGGCTCTACTCACCCAGACCACTCGGGACGTTCGTCGATACCTTTATATGATTCTTCTATTTTCAACCACTCCGCGTGGTTCCACGCATTCTGATTGGAAACCCTCCACAACGTGTCGCACGGGAACATTCGGTTAAAGGTGCGCAGGTCATTGTAAACGACCTTTATATGGGTTTCATTATCAAGAATATGACGAACCTCGGCTGTTCCTTCCTTCCACGATGTGAATTGAACGAATACATTATTGCGGTTGTGTTCGGATGACGGTTGGATATCCACTGATTCCACAACCCCCCATCCCAATGCATCGATGATCTCATGGATTCGAATATCGTCAATGTTGTCAATTACATCAGGAATAATGATTGAGAACGGGTCTTTTGGATCGCTCCACAAGTCAGGCACATCAACAGCAGCAGCATCAGCTTCACCTCTATCATAATCAATAGTCAATTTGAACGACGCGTTGACAGAATGAGAAGGGCAAGATGACGGCATGCGGCAGTTGCACATATTGATGTCGAATAATATAACCATTATAGTTATAAATAGTTCAATTTTATAAACTTTCAACCCATTTCTCTCTTTATAAACTAATATGTAAGTCGTGTTAAAAAATCTAAAACTATTTCTATACTATTAAACTGCTTCTATAATATTAAACTTGGGCCATCATAGTTGAATTCCTTTGGGAACGTAACGTAGTCCTTACCGTCCTCTATTCTCATCTCATGCACCTGAGAGTATGGGTGACTCTGACGAACCATACCATTATCGCCAATAATGACGATAGGTAGAGGACCGTCATGGAAGGGACCAGCCCACCAGCTCTCCGACCACCATGCGGGGTGTTCATACTTGGACACTATCCAATGGTTGTCCATGTCGTCGTAATTGATCGGCACGTTTTTAAATTTCATAATCAGTGCCTTTGTCAACCTCACTGTTGAGAAGTAGATAACAGCAATGTTACCCCCTTTGCATGGTAACAGCCTGACCCAAACGACGTCCCCCCACACCTTGTCAAAGACCTCACGGATTTTCTTAGCGTCGTGGGAAGAGTCAACATTACGAATTACGGCCGCGAATTTATGATTGATAAACGTTTCTGGACTGCGGGATACAGCCTCCATATGAGTGAGAGTCATGTTGATGAAAGAGAGAAGTGATGAAAGAGTGAGAGAAATAACGTGTCGAATAATATAACCATTCGAGTTATAAATAGTTCAATTTTATAAACTTTCAACCCATTTCTCTCTTTATAAACAAACCAACCACCCTTTTTAACATTAACAAATGAAATGACAACTATTGTTAAAAACATTCATCCAACTTATGATACATTATCATATTGGATGAAAAATGTCTCGGAGGTATCTTACTAAAATGTTCGGTGTTTTACATGAGAAAGGTTGTAATAAAAAATGTAAATGTTGAACATTTTTTAATCTATTTTTAATCTATTTTTATAATATTAAACGACATAAGAAGTGTCGTAGCTTCCTTTGTATGCAGTGTGTCGAAGGGTGGGAACATTGCGTCTCGGCCACCCGCTACCAACAGCATCTCTACCCATTACATAGAGATCTCCGTGTTCAAGTTCAATTGTGATAGGTGTCCCGATCTGATAGGACTCGTGGTACCAATGGAACCGCAATGGTTTCGAGTATCCGAGACGAATACCGATTTTGACTAAGCGTAACGGGTCGCTATAAAAGGAATCGATGCCCCTGTCAAGTCTATGATTCGCGTCGAGTTCTGCGTAGAGATGACGTGCTTGATCCCCCAAGTATGTAGGAAGTTTTTCCCGAACAATGTTCAATGTTGGGTGATTAGAGAACTGGTCTATTTTGTTCTCTAACCCATAATCCAAGAGTTTCTGTTCTGTTTCCAATTTGTTGGTTTGTTCTTGCCAATGCTGATCGGTCATTTCGTCTTTAACAACGCCTGCAACCAAACCGCAAGCGGAACCGTTTTCGCCGTGTTCAAAATAGTCGCCCGACATATACGAATTGGCCTTACGACGCCTAGGTTGATTGTAATCTATCATCTCACTATGTGCATCATTGGCTTTGGTGTCGAAGCCGCTGTTTGTGCGCGGAGGAGGACGAAGGATTGGAATGACAACGGCTCCGTCGTCCTCGTCGTCCGATAACGCCCATGAATCAATAACAGGGGGAGGAGCAGGGGTTGAAGCTCGCTGATAGACCATCTCGTCTTTATCAATGCTTGCAAGCAGACCGGCACCTTTCCGAACAACCAAAACGCAGGCCGAATCGTATGTCTTGTCGTCTGAACTAATTATACCTTCCTGTCGAAGATCGATAAGTTCACACACCGCACCATCAGCTTCGAATGCGGTCTTTGCTGTTTCGAGTTCCATGCGGGTAAATCCAGATGTCTGGGTAGTAGGGAGTGAGCAGGGGAAGAGTTTGGGACCATTCTCTGCAACATTACCGAAAGTAATAGTATGAAATGACATAATTCGAAACAAAAGCGTGCGGATTTATATGGAGAAACGTGGAAAATGTATTTGTTTGCAGGATGTAGGAATAATATAACCATTCTAGCTATAAATAGTTCAATTTAATAAACAACCAACTCATTTCTCTCTTCATATCATAGAGAAGTATAAACTATTATAGTTAACAATATAATAGTTATTTATCGGTTGTATTTTCAACATTGGTTGCATTTTCAACATTGGTTGCATTTTCAACATCGGTTGCATTTTCAACATCGGTTGCATTTTCAACATCGGTAGCATTTTCAACATCGGTTGCATTTTCAACATCGGTTGCATTTTCAACATTGGTTGTAGAATTGGATTGGACTATTGCATTTACTGAATAATATTGGACTATTACAGACAATAACATGTATCCAATAATATAAGAAGATAAATGTCTAGTTGGTTTTGATCCACTTATAAAGAATAGACAAATAGCAGTTAATAACATAACAGTTCTACATATCAATTTATAATATGAAAATTCTTTGTTTTCTAATAAAAATATTGAAACAAGTGGTTCGATAAACAGACCCCCCAAAAAACCTGATAATAATAACATATCAAAAAATGGCAATGTAGGTAATTTTCTTTTAAATATAATTATAAATAATAATAAATAAGAATATAATAAGGAATATTCATATGGCTGTTTAAAAGCATCCTTATTTGTTAAATGGTGTAAGAAGTTTCCAATATACGAAATAATAAAAAATAAAGGGTCATCTATGCTGACAGTTGTAAATGAAATATATTGTATTCCTTTTAAATATTCCATAAATGTATCATTTTTAAAAGATTTTAATAAATGATTGTCAGTTAAATCATCATATAATTTGGTAGACATACCAGCCAATAATGATAATAATATAGACATATAATTATATATTCATATAATTATAATTTAAAAAATACACAGTGAAGGTAGTATTCGACGTTTATACTATTATTGTTCGGGATACCGTTTGTGACGATATTAGATGCGATAGTTTTATATGTATCTACATCTCTATTAATGAGGTATTAAAACCTCCTGTAACATTTCTCTCCTGTTCATATTTGTAAGAAACAATTGGTTTATGTATAGTACAATCAATTGTTTCTTTATCTATATGTTCGTTAGAAGGGGTAATTACCTTGTGATTATATGTTTCATTTTCGTTTATGATGCATGGTTCAGGATTTAATTTTTCTGTTCCGCTCATTTATAGATAACATTACCTACAAATTTTTATATCATTTATTGTTTTTTTAAATAATATTATATGTTTACATAATATTATATTTAGCTCCCTTCGAGATTTGAACTCGGGACCTCTGGTAAAGCGCATTAACCACTTTGCTAAGGGAGCGTATACCTTTGGCGGGATTCGAACCCACAATCATCTGTTTAGAAGACAGATACCTTATCCATTTGGCCACAAAGGTTTTATATAATTTAACTAACCCATTTACCTCTTTTATCTTTAAGTCTATTCAATAAAAAATATTATATTATCATTTATATTATTGGATTATATCCATCTACAATTTTTTGGATTTATACAAATCCGTCAATTCATCAATTGTCATTTCACAGTCATACTCTAATTCAATCTCTACATTCGATAGCTGTTTCAATACCTTGTAACGCTTTAACATAATGTCTAATTCGTCATTTGTCATTTCACTATTATAATCTAATTCAGGCACAAACTTTACCACCTGCTTCAAAAGTCTCCAACGGTTCCACATTTCCAATAACTCTTCATCTTTTACCTCCTCTTGGTCATATTCCGGTAAATCTTCCATACCTACCAAATCTGAAATCATCTTACATCTCTTATGCAAATAAACCAATTGAACGATACTTAATCCTTCACTCTCTGGAACATAATCCATTTTTTCAACATACTTTGATAACTCGCTCTCCAACTTTTCCTTCTTCTTCTCTTCCTTTTCTCTCTTCGCATTCGCCTTATCTTCTTTTACCTTTAATTTATCTCCTTTTACCTTATCCAGATAATCTTTTACCAACTTTGACAATTCCTCCAAGCTTTTTACACTGTAATCTTCTTCTTCGTCGTCATCTCCAAAAAGTAATTTCGCTTTTTCAACCAACATTTCTTTCTTCTTCATATCATTCACTGCCTTCACTTTGTCGCGCAAAATCTTCTTTTCCGCATTCACCTTACCTTGATACGATTTCAAGACATCTTGCAATAACCCGTTGGCCTTCATAAACTCTGCTCTATATTCTTCATCATCAGCCAATTTAACGCCCAATTCTACCAAATCAATCATTCCATCTTTTTTCGCGTATTTGCTAAAATCCAAAACATCACTCTTAGCAACCAATGCATCACTCTTAGCAACCAATACTTCACTCTTCTTTACTTTCTTGGCAGGCATATCGGGTATGAATACTTACACTATTAATTCTTTTTTTTGTTTCAATTTTTTTATAGGAGGAGGTAAAAATACTAGAATCGTTCCGCATCTCTTTGGTTGCGGAACATAAATTACACCCCCCATCTCTTTGGTTACGGAACATAAATTACACCCCCCC
>JGI20156J14371_10002250_pt1 | contig 15397 bp, 15 predicted proteins | sample COG_06_FD_14371 | JGI IMG/M metagenome (IMG submission 14371)
AAAACGCTTTGCAAGAGTTGGCCGAATCAAAAGTCCGCGCCAAGCACTTTTTCACCAAGGTGGGAAACAAACTGCGCCGGATTCACCTGCAAGATGTCCGGTTCATCGAAGTCGAGGGCAAGTACAGCGCCATTCACGTAGGGGAGCGGAAATACAATGTGAAAGCCAGTTTAAAAGACCTTTTGCTGAAACTCCCACTCGAAGATTTCGTGAGGGTCAGCAGGAACTATGTCATCAACATCGACAGGGTCACCCACATTGACACTTTCCAGTTCATCATCAAAATTGACAACGATGAGGTTCCGATCTCTCGCACCTACAAGGATGAATTGATGAAGCGCATTCAACTGTTGTAAGACAGTCCCAACATCTCGGTCAAACGAGATTCAATGAAAAAGCACAGCACCTTTTGGTGGCTGTGCTTTTCCATATCAAACGGATTTGGATTTGCCGACCGTGGCAAAAAGCCGCGTCATAACCGATCACTCATGCTGGGCGCCAGGCGAACCCTGACCAACGCCAGAGCTTTTCACACACATCGGACTCTTTCTTCGAGAGCAACTGACCTCCCAATCCACTCCGCACCAGGGACCATCCGTTTTCGACATCGCACAAGATCAACCATTCCTGGTTCCTTGACCACCACGGAGCCTTCACATCCTTGACCAAATCGCCCTCGTGTAACCAACGGTCATCTGCGTCCTTCAGCCCTGAGCACCGGTCACGGTGGGTCCATTTTATCTGACGTCCAGACCACCACATGCCTTCTCGGCTGTAAAACCGTTGGCCGGATGGCTCTTCACGCATCCAACCCACAATTCTGCCATCCCGCCTCAAACGATAGCGAACGACATCTTTTACCGGTGTGAATGATTGTGGTTTCACAGAGATGCAACACGTCCAAGCCCTGACTGTTCTCAGGATTGCATCAAATCGACTTAAAAAGGAACAAGCCAGCTCTCCCAAGGATAAATTTGCACCCATGTCTGAGCATTCAGCCCCACGTCCTTCGGAAAACAATGACGGCATTTCGTCAGAACCTGTTCACTTTATAGAGCAGATCATCCAAGACGACCTCAAAAATGGCAAGCACAGGCAAATCCACACCCGCTTCCCACCTGAACCCAATGGATATCTGCACATTGGACACGCCAAGGCCATTTGCCTCTCCTTTGGACTTGCAGACAAGTACAATGGCCTGGTCAATCTCCGATTTGACGACACCAATCCAGAAAAGGAGAGCCAAGAATATGTGGACGCGATACGCCGTGACCTCTCTTGGCTGGGATACAATTGGTCTGGAGGAGAATTCTACACGAGCGATTACTTCGAACAGCTTTATGGATTTGCTGTCCGCTTGATTGAGAAGGGCCTCGCTTATGTAGACCATCAATCCGCCGAAGACATTGCCATAGGGAAGGGGACCCCCACAAAGCCCGGAACCGACAGCCCTCATCGCGGACGCTCCGTAGAAGAAAACTTACAACTGTTCTCTGAAATGCGCGGTGGTGTCCACCCTGATGGTCATTGTGTCCTCAGGGCTAAAATTGACATGGGGCACGCCAACATGCACATGCGTGACCCGTTGATTTACAGGATCAAGCGGGCCCATCACCAGCGCACAGGCGACAACTGGTGCATCTATCCGATGTACGATTTCGCCCATGGTCAAAGTGACTCCTTAGAAGAAATCACCCACTCATTGTGCACCCTTGAATTCGAGGTGCACCGCCCCCTTTACGAGTGGTTCATCTCCGCATTGGAGATTTTCCCCAGCCGGCAAATTGAATTCGCACGGCTCAACTTGGACCACACCGTCATGTCCAAGCGCAAGCTGCTCAAACTGGTTGAAGACGGTGTCGTGGACGGGTGGGATGATCCCCGCATGCCGACCATCAGTGGATTGCGCCGTCGGGGCTTTACGCCACAAAGCATCCGAACTTTTTGTGAAAGGGTAGGCATCGCCAAGCGCGAAAATGTGATCGATTTCAGTCTCCTGGAGTGGGCACTTCGCGACCACCTCAACAAGGTGGCCCAGCGGGCCATGGCCGTATTGGACCCGATCAAACTTGTAGTGGTGAATTACCCCGAGCACCACACGGAGATGCTTCCTTCGGAAAACAACCCCGAAAATCCAGCAGACGGTACGCGAGAAATGCCATTCTCCAAGACGCTGTGGATGGAGCGGGACGACTTTAAGGAAGAGGCCAATAAGAAGTGGTTCCGGTTGGCTCCCGGCAAAACAGTGCGACTCAAATCGGCCTTTATCGTGCGCTATGTCGACCACGTGATGGGCGCCGATGGACGGGTAGAAGAGGTTCACGTAGAGTATTTCCCCGACAGCAAAAGCGGATCAGACACCAGCGGCATCAAAGCCAAAGGGACCCTGCACTGGGTAAATGCAGCCACAGCCATCGATGCAGAGGTGCGCCTTTACGACCGCTTGTTCTCTGACCCAACTCCAGACGGGCACGCCGACAAAGCATTCCATGAGTTCCTCAATCCGAACAGCTTAGAGGTTCGACAAGGATGCAAACTGGAGCCTGCATTGGCCAAGGCCAGCGCAGAACACCCCGTGCAATTCACCAGGCTCGGCTATTTTGCATTGGACGCGAAACGAACGGAACAGGCAGGCCACATGGTCTGGAACCGTTCCGTCACGCTCAAGGATGGTTGGAAGGGCTGACCTTTAACGCTTCAAGCCAAGCATCAAAAGCATCCCGAGCTTCTTTTTCGGTCCGCTTTCCAGCCGAAACATCGGACTGGGACTGGCGCCATTGGTCCAGCACATCAGGTCCCACTTTCATCATCAAGGCGCGGGCTGCCACAGGCTCATTGGGAATGGCCCCGTCCATGATGGCGTCCTTGATCACGTTTTTAATGGCGCCTATTGGTCGACACGGGGGAATTGAAAAAGCAGCCATGATGTCCTCACCGCTCACGGGCGGTTCAAAATTCCGCACCCTGTCCTTCTCTTCAACCTCGACCAACTTGCGGACGACGACGTCATAATTGCGCAGGTAACGCTCCACCTTGGCTTCATTCTTGGAGGTAATGTCGGCCCGGGCCAACAGCATCAGGTCATCCACATCATCACCTGCCTCAAAAAGCAAACGGCGAACGGCGCTATCTGTCACCTCTTCCTTCGTCAGTGCAATGGGACGCAAATGAAGCAGCACTAGCTTCTGCACATACTTCATTTGGTGATCCAAGGGCAACTTGAGCCTTTTGAAAATCTTGGGCACCATGCGCGCTCCGCGGTCCTCATGCCCATGAAACGTCCAGCCGTGGTCAGGATGAAACCGCTTGGTTGGAGGCTTGGCAATGTCATGGAGCAGGGCAGCCCATCTTAGCCAAAGGTGGTCACTGACCGCCGCCACGTTGTCAACGACCTCCAAGGTGTGATAGAAATTGTCCTTGTGCCCAATGCCATTCCGCCTCTCAACGCCCTGCAAAGCGACCATCTCTGGGAAAAATTCGTGCAACAAACCCGTTTTGTACATGAGCTTGAATCCCACACTCGGCCGGCGACTTGAGAGGATCTTGTTCAGCTCAACATGAATGCGCTCCGCTGAAATAATCTGAAGACGCTGGCTGTTGCGGCTGATCGCATCCAAGGCCGCATTGTCGATGCGAAAACCCAATTGAGCAGCGAACCGCACCCCCCTGAGCATGCGCAAAGGGTCATCGCTGAATGTTACATCTGGGTCCAATGGGGTCCGAATCAACTTGCGCTCCAAGTCGGCCAAGCCATCAAAAGGATCAACCAGTTCCCCAAAGCCGTCTGCATTGAGGCGCAAAGCCAATGCATTGATGGTGAAGTCCCTGCGCTGTTGATCGTCCTCAATGGACCCATCTTCTACAATGGGCTTGCGGCTGTCTCTTTGGTAAGACTCCTTTCTGGCCCCTACAAATTCAACCTCGCAACCACTGTGCCGAAACATGGCCGTGCCAAAATTCTTGAACACCGCGACCTTGCCCGCACCCAAGTCTTTGGCCACACTTTTGGCGAGCTCAATGCCTCCGCCTTCCACCACAATATCGATGTCCTTGCTGGGCCTCCCCAACAACAGGTCACGGACAAATCCTCCAATGGCAAAGGCCTGTTGGCCTTTCGCATCAGCTGCAGCGCCTACGGCTTTGAAAACGGGATGCTTGAGCTGGTCAGCAAAGTTCACGGCCTCAAGATTTCAATGCGACCGGCAGCATCCAACTTGACCATACTGGAGGTCATGCTGCCACTTCGATCACGGCCCGTAACACACACGTAATCCGCTCCATTGCGCAATGCGCCATTGATCTCGGAGAAATGACCTGGCGTTGGGTGACCGGTAAGATTCGCAGAAGTCGACACCAAGGGAACATCGATTCCCCGGAGAATAAACTGAAGAAAAGGCTCTTGCACCACCCGAATGGCCAAGCTCCCATCTTCTGCCAAGAGGGCAGGGGCCACATCGCGGCCACCTGGCAACACCAAAGTCATGGGCCGCGATTCGGGCGCACTCTCCCTCAATAAGTCCCAAGCAATTTCTGGAACGGGGTGCGCATATTCCTCGAGCAACCCTTCTGCATCCACCAAAACCAGAGAAGGCTGCGCCCCCTCACGGCCTTTCAGCGCATAGAGTTTGTCGAGGGCCTTGGCATCATCTGCCCGGCAACCCAATCCCCACACCGTATCGGTGGGGTAAAGAATGACACCTCCGGCCTTCAAGGTTCGGACAGCGGCAATGGCATCGTCCCTCCAAGGGGCGTTTTTTAATGAGCGCGGAGCCAATTTTCTGTATTTCTATTGATTCGAGTCACCGTGTCCACCTCCTCGGGCTTCATAAAAGACTGGCCCGTCATTTGCTCGTACAGTCCAATGTAACGCTGGCTTACTTCAGCCAAGAAAGCATCGGTCATCTCCGGAATCCGGTCCCCTTCGCGGCCCATAAAGCCCCCGGCAATCAACCACTCTCTCACAAACTCCTTACTGAGCTGGGCCTGTTGCTCTCCCCGAGATTGACGGTCTTCAAACCCTACAGCATGAAAATACCGGCTGCTGTCTGGGGTGTGCACCTCATCCATCAACATCAGCTTGCCTTCAAAAAGACCGAATTCGTATTTGGTGTCTACCAAAATCAAACCCCGACTCGCTGCCATGGATTGGCCGCGTTCAAACAGTGCACGGGTCACGCGCACCATTTCTGAATACAGCGCTGCATCTACAAGTCCTGAAGACAAAATTTCGGCTTCTGAAATGTCTTCGTCATGGCCTTCTTCAGCCTTCGTCGCAGGGGTAATGATGGGCGTGTCAAAGGCGTCATGTTCACGCATGCCCTCGGGCAATGGAACCCCACAAAGCAAGCGACCGCCGTCGCGGTAGGTGCGCCAAGCATGTCCCGTCAGATGGCCACGGATGACCATCTCCAACCGAATCGGCTCGCAACATTTTCCAACCGCCACATTGGGATCGGGCGTAGCCTCCAACCATACCGGCACGATGTCCGAAACGGCCTCCAGCATATGGCCTGCCAATTGATTCAATACTTGACCTTTAAAGGGAATGGCACGTGGAAGCACCACGTCGAATGCGGAGATACGGTCGCTGGCGACCATGAGCAATCGTCCATCCTCAAGGGTATGGACATCCCGTACTTTTCCTCGGTAATATTTCTGTTCACCGGCAAAGTGCATCCGCTGGTCAAACAAAGGCTCGGGGGCGGTTGTCGTCATCATGCTTCTGAATGTGCAATATCGTCATCATGGGGCGCGTCGTCACGGTCTTCGTCACGGATCCACTTTTTCGCAGGAACTTGGCCTATGGACGGCCCCATTCCTCCTGAAGCCCCTTTCTCTTCGGCTTGTTCAAATGCCTTGATGACTTTTTTGACCAAGTTGTGGCGCACGACGTCATCTCCGGTCAAGGTCACAAACTCCAAGCCTTCCACTTCCGTGAGGACACGGCGTGCAAAACGCAACCCGCTTTCTTGGCGCCGTGGCAAGTCTACCTGAGACGCATCTCCCGTCACCACAAACGTTGCGGAACGCCCCATGCGCGTCAAAAACATTTTCATTTGGGCCACGGTAGAATTCTGCGCCTCGTCCAAGATTACAAAGGCCTTGTCCAAAGTCCGGCCCCTCATGAATGCCAAAGGCGCAATTTCAATGACCCCCTTTTCCAAGTGGTCGGCCACGCGCTCGTATGGAAGCATATCTGTCAGCGCATCATACAAGGGCTGCATATACGGATCCAGTTTTTCCTTGAGGTCTCCTGGCAAAAAGCCAAGGTTTTCGCCTGCTTCGACAGCAGGACGGGTCAAAATGATCCGACGGACCTTCTTTTCTTTTAATGCTTGAACCGCCAAAGCCACAGCAGTGTATGTTTTTCCAGACCCGGCAGGTCCGATGGCAAACACCATGTCGTTGTTGCGCACCGCATCGACCAGCTTGCGCTGATTCGGTGTCCGCGCGGTCACCCTTAAACCTCCAGGACCGTAGACCAAGGTGTCATCTTCGGAAGCCGCTTTTTTCATCGCGATGCCATCGTCGCGCATCAACCGCTCCAAATCATCTTCAGGCAATGTCCCGTAATGATTTAAGTGCCAAACGAGTAAGTCCCATTTTACCGCAAAGGCATCAAGATCACTTTTGGCACCAAATGCCTTGACTTCATGACCACGCCCTACCAGCTTGAGCTTTGGAAAGTGGGCCTTAAGCAAGGCGAATTTTCTGTGACCGGCCCCGAAAACTTCGAGCGGGGGCACGTCTGGAAGCACAAATCGTCGTTCTGAACTCACGTTATAATGGAAACTGTGGGGAGGTTGTGGGATATCTCGCAGCGGAACTGCAAATCTACTCGTTCAGGATGCTGATTTTTGAAGAAGCATGGAGCACACCTCTGCCGTCCCCCGCATTGTCACCCTGACTTCCGATTTCGGAAACGACAGTTTGTACGTTGCTGCACTCCGAGGCGCCATCATATCGCAGGATCCCTCCATTCGGATCGTGGACATTTCGCACGGCATTCGACCCTTTGACACCAATCAAGCAGCCTTTGCTTTGCGCGCCACGGCGGAGCATTTCCCGCGTGGAACGGTGCACATCATTGCCATGAACACCAACCAAACCGGCGATTATTTGCACCGTGTGATGGAATTGGGCGGTCAATTCTATGTGGGATTGGACGATGGGGTGTTCTCGTTGATCGCAGACCGGGCTCCGGATGCCATCCACGACATCACCGTGACCTCCGAAAGTGACGTGTTGACTTTTCCAGAGCGGCACATTTTTGTGCAAGTTGCCTGCCATCTGGTGCAAGGAGGCGTTCCCGCCGTCATCGGAAGGCCAGCAGAAGGGTGGGTAGAAAGCGCATGGCAACGCCCGCTCATTGGCCAGGACTATGTCCAAGGCATCGTCTTGCATGTAGACACCTTTGGCAACCTGATCACCAACATCGACCAACGCACCTTCAAGGAGGTGGGGAAGGAGCGCACCTTTAAAATCCCTTTGCGGTCTTCAAGAATGGATGTAAACCGCATTCACCGACAATACAGTGCCGTGCCCGATGGGGAGCGGGTAGCGCTGTTCAACCACATGGGGCTGCTTGAAATCGCCATCAACCACGGAAGCACTGCTGGAGGAGGAGGAGCCAGTCAGCTCTTTGGCCTAAAAGCAGGGTCCATTGTACGGATTGAATTCGACCCCCTCCTTCCAAATCAAGCCCTGTGATCGTCCGCATTGTCCACATGGAGTTCCATCCAGAAAAGAAGCCGGCGTTTTTGGCGCTCTTTGAACAGCACAAAGCCGACATTGCTGCGCAGCCTGGCTGCCGAGACCTCAAGCTGGTGCAACACGAGGAGCGCACCACATCCATCAGCACTGTGAGCACTTGGGACTCCCAAGAACACCTTGACGCCTACCGAAAAAGCACATTGTTCGCGCAAGTGTGGCCCGCTACCAAGGCCCTTTTTTCTGCAGCTCCCACCGCCGAAAGCCGCACCGTGCTCTGGGCTTCATAATTTCGAACCGCATTCATGATCGCCCTCTACAAAAAAGAACTTCGTGCCTTTCTGTCGTCCACCATTGGGACGGTGGTGCTAGGGGTATTCTTACTGATTGGCGGATTGTTCCATTGGGTCTTTCCAGGTCAATGGAACCTCCTCTCCAATGGCATTGCAGAAATGAATGCCTTTTTTCTGTTGACACCTTGGGTCTTGATGTTCTTGATCCCGGCCGTCACCATGCGGTCCATTCCTGAGGAACGCAGCCAGGGCACTTTGGAGTTGTTGCTCACCCATCCCTTAGACCCACAACGCATCATTTGGGCCAAGTTCTTGGCGGGGTTGACCTTGGTCTGTATTGCCTTGGTCCCCACACTCGTTGGCTACGCCATCATTCACCAATTGGGCAATCCTCCGGGCAACATCGACAGCGGGGCCGTATTGGCCGGCTACTTAGGGCTGGTTCTCCTCGGCGGCGCATTTGTCGCCACTGGCCTGGCGGCCTCTTCCAAAACGGATAGCCAAATCGTCGCCTTTCTCACCACAGCATTGGCCTGCCTCATCATGTATTACGGCCCATCGGCTTTAGGCTCATATGACCTCTTTGGAGAATGGGATCACGCCATACAATGGTGCGCCATGGAGACCCACTTTAGATCGATCGGCACCGGCGTTGTTGTGGTGTCAGACCTGCTGTGGTTCCTTGCTTACATGGCCATTGCTTTGGCCATCGCTCAATTCCAAATTCAACCCGGAAAGTCATGAATGCGGTCCAATTCATTCAAGGCCTCAACCGAGGTGGATGGCGCTCTGCTTTAATCGCCGTAGGTCTTTTAGCGACCATTGGCCAATGGGGGTGGCGCTTTGATGTGACAGAAGATCGGCGCCACAGCCTCACCGATGCCACCGAGAGCATGTTGCAGAGCATAGAGGCAGGAGAAGACGAAGTCCTTGTGCGCTGTTATTTAGAAGGCAACTTTCCTGCCCGGTACCGCAGACTTTCAGAAGAAATCAAAAGCAAGCTCAGAACCTTTGCCAAGCAGAGCGGGGGCAAGGTGCGCTGGGATTTTATCGATGTGGCCGCAAGTGGTGACGAAAAGACCATTGGCGAAACCGAACTCGCCCTCTACAAGCAAGGGCTCCGTTTTACGCGGGTCGCCTATCGCGAGAATGGCATCACAGCCTTTCAAAATGTCTGGCCTTGTGCCATGGTTACCGTTCAAGGTGTGGACTATCCCGTACAGTTCTTGAGGTCCGAAACCATGGAGCCCGACGAGGTAATGGTCCAGAACGCCATCAACCAAGTTGAATTTACGCTGGGCCAAGCCATCCGTCTCGGAATGCGCCAGCGCCGTCCCGTGGTGGGTATCCTACAGGGTCACGGATGCTGGAAGCCGGCAGAAACCGCGGACTTTACCAATACACTCGCCGAGACATCCGATGTGGTGGACGTGCAGCTCGACGGCAGTGTAGATGCGCTGTGCGAAAAAATTGAGGGGCGCCCGCTGCGCCAACCCAAGTTTGACGCGCTCATCGTAGCGGGTCCTGACTCGGCCTTTAGCGAACGTGACAAGTTGCTCCTCGACCAATATCTGATGAACGGTGGGCGCATGCTCTGGTTGATGGACCCCCTCGTCACCAACAGGGACAGCATCGCCTCGCAACAGTTCACCATGGCCACCACCCGGGACATCGGCGTATTCGACCTGCTGTTCCACTACGGTGCCAGACTCAACCGAAACATGGTGCTCGATGCCCAATGTGCGCCCATCATGCTCAATGCCGGCCCCATGGGAGACCACCGCAACATGCAGATGTTCAGTTGGTATTTCGCCCCGGTCGCCCTATCCACACCAGATGCCCATCCCATTTGCGCCAACCTTGATCCGGTCCATTTTGACTTTGCTGGATCCATTGACCCTGTCAATGCCCGCGAAGGCATGGATGCGACAGTGCTCTTGACCACTTCACCAAGGTCGCTCGCCTACAATGCGCCCGTCAGGGTAGGGGCAAGCGTCGTAGAATTGCCCCCTGAGCATTTTGAGACTGGACGAACAGAGGGCTACCCGCTCGCCGTACTCTTAGAGGGCCAATTTGACAGCTTCTATGCACTGCGACTGGGGGAGGCTATGCGAGAGGACCCCGATTTCGCCTTCAATCCCTCCACAGAGAATGGTCAACTCATCGTGGTGGCCGACGCTGACTTCATCCGCAACGATGTGCGCAATACTGAACAAGGCATCACGCCCATGCCCTTGGGATTCGACCGCTATTCTGGACAGGTTATTTACGACAACAAGGAGTGGCTGCTCAATGCTGTGAGCTACCTCCTGGACGATGCTGCGCAAATCAGCCTGCGCTCGAGAAGCATTGCTTTTAGACCCTTAGATGAGGCACGCATTCGCGGCAAAGAAAACGGATGGTCCATGTTGGCCGTCGGAGGGCCGGTTGCGATTGTCTTGGTTTTGGGGTGGCTTCTTGCCCTCTTGAGAAAACGCCGTTGGACGCACCCACTTTCCCCTAAACGCACATGAAACGCTTTGTCTTTCCCATCGTCGTCCTTGTGCTCCTGAGCATAGGCACCTACTCCGCGCTATCTCCAGAAAGTGGCCGCCTCGATGCCGACCTCAGCACACATTTTGCAGTAGCCGACACCGCAGCCGTCCAAAAGATTCGCATTGCGGACAACAATGGGCGGGTGGCCGTTGTGACCAGAGTTCCCGATCATCCGCTTGGACTCTGGACGTTAAACGACCGCTATCCTGCTCGCAAGGATGCCACAGACCTGCTCCTCAAAACCTTCAAACGGATATCAGTCCGGCAACCTGTCCGTGCCTCAGCCAAAGAGGGGGTCCTCAAAATGATGGCCTCAGCAGGAAAGCGGGTAGACATCTTCACCAAAGACAGCAGCACGCCTTTCAAGACTTGGTTCATCGGAACACCTACCCAAAGCCATACGGGCACGCACATGCTCCTAGAACTGCCAGAATCAGGCAGGTCCGAAACGCCATATGTGACCCATATCGAAGGTTTTACTGGATTCCTTTCCACACGCTTTTTTACAGAAGAGAACGAGTGGCGATACACCGGGGTCTATGAATCAAGTGCCGACGAAATAGCAGCGATCACAGCCATCCCTGTGGACGACATTGGCACCACAGCCACTTTGCGGTGGAACAGTGAAGGCGATCAAATTGTGGCAGAACACAACGGCCAAACGCTCGATTTGCCACAGCGCATGTTGCGCGATCAGTGGCTCCGTTTCAAAAAAGTGCACGTCGAAACTTGGAACAGTCACTTGAGCCCCGAAGCACAAGACAGTTTAAGAAGCAGCCCCTTGGCCTGGAACATCAAGGTCGACTATAAAGACGGCCGAGAGGTCAACCTCGATTTGCATTGGAAAGCCCCCATCATGGAAGAGTACGACACAGAAGGCCGCCTTTTGCCCCACGATGGCAGCCGCATGTTTGCCGTCCACAAAGGCGAATGCGCCTTGGTCCAGACCTTTGTCTTCAACCCCATACTTGATTTCTGGCGCGCTTTGCCGCAGATGGGGCTCCAAACTTCCGCCCCATGAACGCTTATTTGATCGACGGCATCCGCACCCCCATTGGGAAATTTGGAGGAACCTTGGCCCCAGTAAGGGCCGACGATTTGGCCGCGCGCCATTCGTTCCTTGATGGACCGCCATCCGGACATTGATGCCGCGCACATCGAAGATGTTCTCATGGGCTGCGCGAATCAAGCCGGCGAAGACAACCGCAATGTGGCGCGCATGGCCCTCCTTTTGGCAGGATTGCCATATACCGTACCCGGTGAAACCGTGAACCGATTGTGTGCTTCAGGAATGGCTGCTGCAGTGCATGCTTCGCGTGCCATCCAAACCGGAGATGCGGACCTCATGATTGCAGGAGGCATTGAACACATGACCCGCGGGCCTTGGGTCATGAGCAAGGCCAGCACAGCATTTGGACGTGACTCCCAAATGCACGACACCAGTTTCGGTTGGCGCTTTATCAACCCCAAATTGGATGCCGTCTACGGCACCGAAGGCATGGGGTCCACCGCGGAAAACCTGGTGGATCTTCACAGCATCAGCAGGGAAGATCAAGACCGCTTTGCAGCCTGGTCGCAACAAAAAGCCCACGCCGCTCAGGAAAACGGTCATCTGGCAGAAGAAATCGCGCCGGTTCACATCTCCCGACGCAAACAAGACGACCTCGTTTTCTCTGAAGATGAATTCATCCGCGCAGGTACAACAGCAGAAGTCCTGTCCAAACTGAGGCCCGCATTCAGAAGGGAAGGGGGGTCTGTCACCGCTGGCAACAGCAGTGGACTCAACGATGGCGCCTGTGCATTGCTCCTTGCCAGCGAAGCCGGCATTTCAAAGTGGGGCCTCCGTCCATTGGCCCGATTCGTGGCCAGCGCAGTGGTAGGTGTCGAACCACGCATCATGGGAATTGGACCCGTTGAGGCCTCCAAAAAAGCCCTCCAGCGCGCTGGCCTTACACTCGACGAGATGGACCACATCGAACTCAACGAAGCCTTTGCCGCCCAAGCTTTGGCTTGCACCCGCTCGTTGGGTCTCGCTGATGATGATCCCCGAATCAATCCACAGGGAGGAGCGATTGCCATCGGGCACCCCTTGGGCATGACCGGCGCCAGGCTGCTGCTCACCGCAGCACGTCAGCTCAATAGAGCAGGCGGTAAATATGCTTTGGTCACCCTCTGCATAGGAGTGGGCCAGGGGTATGCCACCATTATAGAGAACCCCAACGCAGTATGATCCAGTCCTTCAAAGACATGGTTCCGGTGGTGCACCCCACTGCTTTTGTCCATCCACAAGCCGTGGTCATTGGCCATGTGACCATAGGAGCACATTGCTTCATTGGCGCCGGGGCTGTGCTGCGTGGCGACTGGGGCAAAATAGAGCTTGGCGATGGGTGCAATGTCCAGGAAAACTGTGTGGTCCACATGTTTCCAGGAACCACCGTCAAGCTTGAAGCAGGCGCCCACGTTGGACACGGTGCGGTCATCCATGGCGCACAATTAGGCGCACAATGCCTCATCGGCATGAATGCCGTGGTCATGGACGATGTGCATGTTGGAGCGGGGTGTATTGTAGGGGCCTTGTCTTTTCTTAAAGCAGGAAGCACATGGCCGGAGCGACGCATCATTGCAGGAAACCCTGCCCATATCATAGGCGAAGTCTCCGATGATATGCATGCCCACAAGGTGGAAGGCACGGGCATTTACCAAGGATTGCCCGCCGATTGCCACACTTCCCTGAAAGAAGTAGAGCCTTTGACTGAAGTCCCGGAACATCGACCTGCGACCTTTCCCACGTTCGAGACCTGGCAACAACGCAGAAAACGCGGATAATCGAGCGCTATGGCCAAAGGCCCCTTTCATTTCAAAACCTTCACCGTTGAGCAGGATGGTGCCGCCATGAAGGTCGGAATGGATGGCATCGTGTTGGGGTGTTGGAGTCCCATCGACGGCGTCAAAAAAGTGATGGATATTGGTTCAGGTAATGGCTATGTGGGCATCATGTTGCTCCAACGCATGGAACCTGGAGGGCAGCTAATAGGCGTGGAACTCGAACCGGCTGCTGCCGCACAGTCTGCAGAAAATTACCTCAAACAACCTTTTCCTGCTGCAGCCCAATCATGGCATGGCCCCATTCAAAAAGCCCACGAGACGCACCCTGAATGGGAAGGCAGTTTTGACCTCATTGTCTCCAACCCTCCATTTTTCAAGAGCAAGCCCAAGTCAACCAATGCCGCACGCAACCTCGCAAGACATGATGACACATTGTCCATGGGCGACTTGGTGAAGGCTGCCTCTAAGCTCATAAGAGAAGGAGGGAGGCTGTGCACCATATGGCCATCTGACCGCCTAGAAGAATGGAACGAATGGGCTTCTGGGTATGGGTTTGCCATTCAGCAAACAGTGCACATTCACACCATGCGGCACTTGGCACCAAAGCGGGTATTGTCTGAATGGCTCAAAACCGAAGCACCAGTGTCTACGAGAACCAGCACCCTCACATTAGAAGGCAAGGCCACCCTAGACTTTACAGATGAATATCTTGAAATAGTACGTCCCTATTTAAAAGGGACTTAGGCTTCAAATCAGCCTCCGAGCACCCGCTTCAAATCACCGAGTTGCTTGGTCCACAAAAGCTTGGCTTCCTCGATTTCGTCCTCCTCTGCATAATCCGTCACCAACAGTGCCGTATCGCCCGTGAGTGGATCGATTTTAATGCGCATTTCGAAAAAAGACTTTTGGCCATCCTCCTCATGCTCCATCCAACGGTACTTGACGAATTCTTCGCGCTTTTGAGAAATCAACCGCGCCGATTCCTCGGAACCATCCCAGAAAAAAGTAAAGATGTCCTTTTTGATGTTCACGTCATCCGCAAACCATTCTGAGAGGCCACTGGGATTGTTGAGTCGACTGTAAATCGAACCCTTGCTCGCCTGAATCGGCACCTCTACTTGGAATTCAACCAGGTCCATGTTTCAATAGGAATGCGGCAAAGATACAATTTAGAAGGGGCTGAAACGGCATCCAGTCTGTCAAGAATCACAAAAACGCGCTTTTGGATTCATCCTTCTTGCTACATTTGCCGCCCGTTTCCTCAATAAGGATTCAAACGGCGAGGTAGCTCAGCTGGTTAGAGCGCAGGATTCATAATCCTGAGGTCGAGAGTTCAAGTCTCTCTCTCGCTACATCAAAAAGCCCGGATCAACCGGGCTTTTTTTGTGGCCCAATCGCCAAATTTCTTCGACAAAAATTAAATTAGTGTAGACTAAATTCATATTAATGTAGTCGAGTGACTATCTTTGTGGGACGAGACCATTTCATGCGATTCTTCTTAGCCCCCTTTATCCTCTTGGCCAGCTTGAACATTGTCTTTGCGCAATGTTCAGATACCACTGCATGCAATTACGACCCCAACAACACGGATTCGGGGACAACAGGAGCCTGTGTGACCATAGAGTCTCATGTCGTGCACGATTCTGGTGATTTGGCAGGAATGACAACATACCGTGTGTATGTGAACCTTTCAGAACCCGACCAATTTCTCTCCGCCATCAGTACCATCATGACGGGCTGCACGGAAAGTACTGCGTGCAATTATTCTCTATCGGCATCCCTAGATGACGGTTCATGCGAATACAGCAGCTGCCCTCCTGGGGCACCGGTAGCCGATGTGGACGCCACCCCCTCACAGATCCGCATTACCTCAACCACCACATTTTACCAGGATCCATTTGGCAGTCATACTGCCACTGCGATCATGTCCTCCTTGATTCCTGTGTTCCCTTCTTTGGAATATGACAGCTGGATCACCATTGGTCATGCACCAGAAGATGGAGCCCCTGCAGCAACGGTGAGCGCCATTGCCA
>JGI20156J14371_10002261_pt1 | contig 15351 bp, 17 predicted proteins | sample COG_06_FD_14371 | JGI IMG/M metagenome (IMG submission 14371)
CGCTGCGCGTTGCAACCTTAAACGCAACCCGTTTCACCCCTTTTCAAGCTTCGATACGGCCACCCTCGCCGGCCTGGTTTACGGCCAGACAGTACTCGCCCGGGCCTGCGCTGCCGCGGGGATTGCTTTTAACAATAAGGAAGCGCATTCAGCAATCTATGATTGCGAACGCACGGCTGAGGTTTTTTGCGACATCGTAAATCGCTGGCCTGCGCCCTATGACGTGGCCGCAAGCAACGAAAGCGCAGCGGCCTTCGACGCAGACTAATCCGCCTCGGGCAGTGGCACTTCGTCGAGCAGTGTTTGTAACTCACCGCTTTGGTACATCTCGGTGATAATGTCACAGCCCCCAACCAATTCACCTTGCACAAACAACTGGGGGAAAGTTGGCCAATCCGAAAACTTCGGTAAATTAGACCGGATTTCAGGGTTCGACAAAATATCGATGTAAGCGAACGGCTTGCCACAAGCCATCAGCATCTGTGAGGATTGCGACGAGAACCCACACTGCGGCTGTTCGGGCGACCCTTTCATATAGATGAGGATTGGATTGTTCTCAACCTGTTCTTGGATGCTTTGTAAAATATCACTCATGCCCGCTCCGCCGATCGATGAAAAACCGCATTTTAGCCTTTTTTGACCAAAGTTAAACGACCTGATTCAAATTTTAAGTTGCCCCTTAATCCTTATCACCCCAACCCCCGCCGCCGGGGGTTTCGATTCGAAGAACTTGATTGGGTAACACCGAGAGTTGAATTTTATCCGGCAGGCGCTGCCCATCCAGGTAATTCATCCCGGACAATCCTGGGTCACCGCCCGCCAGCCCCCAAGGCGCCGATACTCGACGCTCAGTAATAAGGGTGACCTCGGTTTCTGCCAAAAACCGATAACTACGTACTAGCCCGCAGCCACCGACTTGTTTGCCCGCGCCGCCGGATCCGGCCCGGACAGAATACTCAAGGACTTGGATCGGGTAATTGGATTCCAGCACTTCAATCGGCGTATTGAGCGTATTGGTCATATGGCTTTGGACCGCATCAATACCCTTTTGATTCGCGCTGGCGCCGGTACCACCGCCGAGCGTTTCGTAATAATCCCAATGCCCAACCTGCCCCATCGCAACATTGTTCATGGTGCCTTGGCTGGCTGCGGGGATTTCGTTGGGTAAGGCCTCGGCCAGCGCCCCCAACATACAATCGACAATGCGCATGGACGTTTCCACATTACCCGCGGCGGTGGCCGCGGGCCGCTGAGCATGCACTAAGCAGCCGGGCGTTGCCTGAATCGTCACGACATCAAATGCGCCCGCACAGGCCGGGGTCTCAGGGGGCAACAAACAGCGAATAACGTAAAAAACCCCGGCGGCGGTTACTGAAAGTGGACAATTGATATTGCCCGGGACCGCCGAACTGGTTCCGGTAAAATCAACCTGCACTGCGGCATCGGCCACTGTGATCGCAACCTTAATGGTGCAGTTGGCTGCGGCATGACCGTCACTGTCCATCACATCTTCAAAGCAGTAACGCCCATCAGGAATCCGGCGCACACCGCCTCCGCCACTGCCCGACCATAACCATTGAGCTGATCAATCGCGTTACCATATCGCTCGGCAGACAAGGCGGTGATCAGCTGCTCGAGTCGATCGATACCAACGCGGTTAGCGCTCGATTGGGCNGCCAGGTCTGCGGCAGTCCCCGCGCCGAGNGCNGCTTGCAANGACGCGCGTAATGCGCGGTTAACCTCGCCCCCTTCAAANAACAAGGTCGGCGGAATCACCAAACCTTCCTCATCCAGATGCTTTGACAAAGGCATTGAGCCCGGAGTGGCCGCCCCAATTTGCGCATGATGGGCTCGGTTGGCCACAAACCCCAGCAATTCGGACCCCGAAAAAAAAGGTCGGACCAAGGTGACATCCGGCAAATGCGTGCCGCCTAAGAAGGGGTCATTCCAAATCAGCTCATCACCCGCTTGCCACTGCCGCAGCCCAACCACTTGCTGCATCGCAAAGGCCATGCTGCCCAAATGCACAGGCACATGCGCGGCTTGCGCAAACATCCGCCCATCAGCGTCAAACAAGGCGCAGGAATAATCCAGTCGATCTTTGATATTGGGCGAAAACGCCGCAGACCGAAGAATCAACCCCATCTCATCACAAACCGCTGCACAACGCGCAACAAACACAGCCAGTTCAATCGGGTTTAGAGATTCACTCATAGCGCGGCTTTAGTGGTTAACGAAACTGGTTTATGATCCAAGGCTTTCGGCCCGCTGCTCGACGGCAGCATTGACTCGACCCAAATAAGGACTGTCTCATGAACCCAGCTGTTATGCCAACCTATGGCCGTACCGATGTTCAGTTTGTTCGGGGCGAGGGTGCTTGGCTAATCGATCACCATGGCGAGCGCTATCTTGACGCCCTGTCGGGCCTTGGTGTTGTCGCGCTCGGTCATGCCAATGAGGCCGTCGCCCTAGCGCTCACGCACCAAAGCCAGAATCTGCTGCATACTTCTAACCTTTATCGAATTCCTGGCCAAGAGCGCCTAGCCGAACGCCTTGCGGTCATTTCCGGCATGGACAATATGTTTTTCGGGAACTCTGGCGCCGAAGCCTGTGAGTGCGCCATAAAAATTGCGCGCCTGTATGGTCATAACAAAGGCTTCTCGGACCCCACCATCATCGTCGCCGAATCTGCCTTTCATGGTCGCACCATGGCGACGCTTACCGCAACCGGCAACCGAAAAGTACAAGCGGGATTCGAGCCCTTGGTTTCGGGTTTTTTAAGAGTGCCCTTTAATGACGTTCCGCCATCGAAAAAATCGCGGAGACCGCCAACCAAGTCACCGCATTTTTGTCGAGCCCATCCAAGGCGAAGGCGGTATTCAAGTACCGGATCCGACGTATCTGCCAAGACTGAGAGCCCTCTGTGATGCCAATGACTGGCTTTTAATCGTGGACGAAGTGCAGTCGGGCAATGCCCGAACCGGCGCCTATTTTTGTTATCAACACAGCGGCATCTTGCCGGATCTTGTGACCACGGCAAAAGGCCTGGGTAATGGCGTGCCGATTGGCGTGTGTTTGGCTCGAGGCGCAGCCGCTGAAGTGTTCAAACCCGGTAATCATGGATCAACTTTTGGCGGCAATCCGCTTTCCTGCGCGGCGGCGAATGCCGTTTTAGATGAATTTGAACGCTTGAACCTGATTCAGCATGCTGCTGAGATGGGGGACTATATCCAAGCGCAATTTAGAAGCCACTTGGCTGGCGATAATCGCGTGCGCGACATTCGCGGCATGGGCCTGATGATCGGAGTGGAACTCGCCAAGCCCTGTACAGAACTCATTCAACAGGCTTTCGAACGCAAGCTTTTACTCAATGTGACGGCAGATTCCGTGATCCGATTGCTGCCACCTTTGATTATTAATCAGTCGGAAGCCGATCTAATCGTCAGCACCGTTTGCGATTTGATCAAACAGATTTAACTCTAGCCACAGCATCGACCCAGCCCGCATAGCGCTGCGCCGCGGCCTGGGCGGGCAGTTCTCGCTTAAAACAACGCGCCAGCTGCCAACCCTCGGCTATGGCGTCCAAAGAGGGATAAACCCCTAGGGCAAGACCCGCAAGGTAGGCCGCGCCCAGAGCGGTGGTTTCGGTAACGGCGGGTCGATGGACCTCGATGCCCAACTGATCGGCTAGATTTTGGGCCATCCAATCATTTTCAATCATGCCGCCATCCACGCGTACCACCGTGGGCGCAACACCATCACTGGCCATCGCATTCAACAAATCCTGCGATTGATAACTCACCGACTGCAGGGTCGCGGTCACAATATCGGCGACACCGGCATCCCGCGTGAGCCCAAAAATACCGCCCCGGGCCTCGGCATCCCAATGTGGCGCGCCGAGCCCTGTAAACGCCGGCACCACATAGACGCCATGACTATCAGGATTCGACGCAGCAATCGCCTCGGTCTCACTTGCATGATCAATCACTTTTAAGGCATCCCGAAGCCACTGCACCGATGCCCCAGCAATAAAGATGGACCCTTCTAGGCCATAGCAAACCACGCCATTTAACCGATAGGCAACGGTCGTGAGCAGTTGATGCTCAGAGCGAACCGGCTCTGACCCTGTGTTGAGGATCATAAAGCAACCCGTGCCATAGGTGCTTTTCATCATGCCGACGTTGAAACAACACTGTCCCACTAGCGCGGCTTGCTGATCGCCAGCAATCCCGGTAATCGGAATCTCGTGAGCAATTTCAGGAATGTTCGTCACCCCAAAGTGCGCACTGCAATCGAGCACTTCCGGCAGCATGCTGCGCGGAATATTCAATAGGGCCAGTATGTCGTCGTCCCAATCCTGGGTCAGGATATTGAACAAGAGGGTTCGAGCGGCATTCGTTGCATCCGTGCGATGCACCTGCCCCGCAGTTAATCGCCAAAGCAAAAACGAATCAATCGTCCCAAAACACAGCTCACCCGCTTCTGCACGCGCCTGGCCATCGACAACATGGTCTAAGATCCAGCGCACCTTGGTTGCGGAAAAATAAGGATCCAGTAGTAAACCGGTTTTTTCGCGGACCTCGGCTTCATGACCCGCCGCCTTGAGGGATTGGCACAATGCATGGGTGCGGCGGTCCTGCCAAACGATCGCAGGATACACGGACGCGCCGGTTGCCCGGTCCCAAACAACCGTTGTCTCGCGTTGATTGGTGATACCAATGGCGCCAATCTGATCGGCGCAAATCCGCGCTGCCGAGCGCGCGATCAACCACCTGGAGCACCGACTGCCAGATTTCCTCAGGATCGTGCTCAACCCAGCCATCTTCCGGAAAATATTGCGGGAACTCCTCCTGACCGACCCCAACAATCTGACTGTCCTCATCAAATACCATGGCACGAGAGCTGGTGGTGCCTTGGTCAATGGCAAGAATATAGTGCGGCATGGGTAACCCCTGACTGGTGTGGGACCGAAGATTATGTATTAATCACTTTAAATTACAACGATCAAGCCCATGCACCTGTACCCGCCACCGAAGCAACTCACTTTAACCGACGGTCGATTGCGCTTGTCGGGCCGCGCCTGGGTACAGCTCAACCCAAGCCTCGGTCATCGCATTGCAAAGGCCGCCAGCCGCCTCGCGCAGATCAGACCCGGTATTGGCGTAAGCTACGGCCAGGGCCTTGCAAGCCAATGTCTTTTAAACGTCCAACCTAAAAGCGGTTTGGGGCCAGAAGGCTATCAATTGGTGATTACCAATACGGGCGCGAAGCTTCGATACGCCGAGGAGGCCGGCGCGTTTCGCGGACTGGCGACGTTTGCCCAAATTTTAAAACAAGCGGCGCAGCGCAGCGGCTCTATCGCGTGTTTAAAAATCGTTGATCAACCCGACTTCGATCATCGCGGCGTCATGCTCGACATCAGTCGTTGTAAAGTGCCAACCCTTGGGACCCTGAAAGGTCTGATTGACCAATTGGCGCAGTTGAAATTCAATCAGCTTCAGCTGTACACCGAGCACACCTTTGCGTTCGCCAACCACGCGCAGGTGTGGCAGCACGCCTCCCCCTTGACGACGGCAGATCTGTTGGAGATTCAACAGTATTGCCAAGACCGCTTTATCGATTTGGTTCCAAACCTTAATTCCTTCGGGCACTTTGAACGCTGGTTGCGCCATCCCACCTACCAACCCTTAGCGGAATGCCCTGACGGGTTTGTTCACCCCCTGACCGGCCAACGCAGTCCTTGGGGCTCGACCCTCAAGCCCAACCGGGCGAGCCTTTCGTTTTTAGAGGGCTTGTACAATGAATACCTGCCCTTATTTCAGGATGCACGCTTCAATATCGGGGGCGATGAGCCTTGGGAACTTGGCCATGGCGCGAGCCGGCCCGATGCACGCGCCAAGGCACCACAGCAGTTTATGTCGACTTCCTCGCCAAGATTCAGACGCTTGCGCGCAAGTTTGATCGCCAGCCCATGTTCTGGAGCGACATCGTTTTAAAAGATCCGTCCTGCTTAAAAACCCTCTCTCGGGAAGCCACCGCCTTAATTTGGGGCTATGAGCACGACCATCCTTTTGAAACCGAGTGCGAGCACCTTGCCAAAGCCAGGCTGCCATTTTATGTTTGCCCAGGTACTGCCAGCTGGAACGCGATTGCTGGCAGGCTCGGCAACGCGACGACGAATCTGAAAAGCGCCGCTAGCGCCGGTTTAAAATTTGGCGCTGAAGGTTACCTGGTCACCGATTGGGGCGATCATGGCCATCATCAATATTTGCCGCTCAGTTATCCAGGCTTTCTGCTTGGCGGTTGTAACAGCTGGAATCAACGAGGTAGTGCGGCCCTAAACCTGGCTGATGGGCTAAACCGTATTTTCTTCGACAATCAGGCGTCGTCAACCGTTCGGGCACTGATTCAGCTCGGGCACCTCTCAGAACGGGTTCCGACCCAGCTTCGAAATGCCACCGTCTTCAATCGCGCATTATTCTGGAACATGAAACACGAGCCGTCCGTCTTGGCCGCGATCACCGACGCTGAGCTGCAAGTTTGGCTCGATGCGCTAACAGCCCTACCCTTGCAAATGACGCCGAGTAAGGCGCCAGGTCTTGAGCTGGTTCAGCGAGAACTCAGGCAGGCCGCCGCTTTGTGCCAGCACGGTCTTGAAAAACTCCAGCTGAAACGTCTCGCGACCGCCGGCATCCTATCGCCTGCCAAACAGCGCATACGCTTTAACCGCCTAAAGCAGTCTCAATCAAGCCTGATCGATGAACATCAAGCGCTTTGGCTCAGCCGAAACCGGCTGGGGGGCTTAAAAGAGAGCGTCGCACATTTGGCCGTGCGCTTACCGGCTGCGCGCCCCAATCATTGAAATTGATGACCCGATGAAAGAGCCCTTGCCCTAGGTTGTCTACAACCTTGTATTCAGGGCACAATGAACGTCCTTTTTAGCAGCATAAACTAATGGAGATGCCCTATGCGTGACGTAGTAATCGTGGATAGTGTTCGCACTGGCCTTGCAAAGTCCTTTCGTGGAACCTTTAACCTGACTCGGCCTGACGACATGGTTGCGCATTGTATTGACGCGCTACTGGCGCGCAACACGCAGCTTGATCCTGCAGAAGTCGAGGATGTCATCGTTGGTGCTGCAAGCCAAACGGGTGAGCAAGGCGGCAACATCGCACGACTCGCTGTGATCTTGTCACAACTGCCGGTCACCGTTGCAGGCAGCACAATTTCAAGGGCCTGCTCTTCTGGCTTGAACTCCATTGCGTTCGCTGCCAATCAGATTGCCAGCGGTTGCTCTGAAGTCATGATCGCAGGTGGCGTTGAGTCCATCTCAGCCGGCACGCGGCAGTCCCCTGGTAAATCAGAACTGCATCCCACGATTCGCGAAAAAGCGCCCGATATCTTCATGGCGATGGGCGATACCGCAGAAGTTGTGGCGACCCGTTATAACCTATCTCGCGAATATCAAGACGAATTCTCGCTCGAAAGCCAAATGCGAACCGCCGCGGCCCAGCAAGCTGGCTTGTTCGATGACGAAATCGTGCCCATGCACGTTAAGTGGCAAAAAGTCGTTAATAAAGAAACCAAAGAAACCGAAGTCGTTGATGGCGTTTGTGATCGCGACGAGTGCAATCGACCGGAAACCACCATCGAAGGGCTCGCCAAGCTAGGCCCTGTTTTTCGAGAAGGTGGCACGGTGACAGCCGGTAATTCTTCGCAGTTATCGGATGGCGCTTCTATGACCTTGGTGATGAGCGCTGATCGCGCCGCGCAGTTAGGTCTTGAGCCACTGGCTTATTTCAGAGGCTGGACGGTTGCAGGTTGCGAGCCGGACGAAATGGGCATTGGTCCTGTTTTTGCCGTGCCAAAGCTTTTGAAAGCCAACGGTTTGCGCACGGAAGACATCGATCTGGTGGAGCTGAATGAAGCCTTCGCGTCGCAGTGTCTGTATAGCCGAGATACGCTGGGTTTTGATCCGTCGATCTACAACGTCAACGGTGGTTCGATTTCAATTGGCCATCCCTTCGGCATGACCGGCTCGCGTTTAACCGGTCACATTGTTCGGGAACTCAAGCGTCGTAATAAGAAGTACGGTATCGTCAGCATGTGTATTGGCGGCGGCATGGGCGCGGCAGGTTTGTTTGAAGCCTGCTAATGCCCCAAGGACGAGCCCTTGATGAAAGGGGCATGTTGATCAAAAAGGCGCTTAACGGCGCCTTTTTTTTGCGCGACCCAAACTGGGCAACCAACGCCTTGCTGCCCAGGCGTTTTGAGAACCCTATCCTGCGCCTATACATTGAACAGAGCGCTTTCCGCGCCCCAATTCAAAGACAGCAGGCCGTGCGTTTTGGCTTAGGTACCCTTTAAACCGCGCACGACTTTACCGCGATAAGGTTTGCAGCCTACGCCTCTAAAAAGAAGATCGAAGCAACCTTCAACCAGTACGCTTAATAACGCGCCCAATGACACAGTTGGGCGGTCATGCATCATTGTGAGTTCGCGGGCGCAGAACCTGAAATGAACGCTGAGAAGGCGTCCTGCTCAGTCAAAGCGCGATTCTAACTCGGATCAAGGTGGCGGGCCGCGCGCGTTAGCAGGGGCTTAAGGGCGCCACCACAGCGCCTCGGGGGATTTTTCTCAGGGCTTGGTACACGAAGGTTTAGACAACCCGTTTCGGCTAGGGGCCTTTAGGAACGCCGTTTTAGATTCAGCGCTTAAGGATCCGCGCCCCGGCATACAGGTTCTTACCAACGCCGCTTTAAAACCGCGCCAACGCGGCCTTGAGTTGCGCGATAAACGTAATCGGTTGATCTAAAAACAAATGGTGCTGCGCATCTTTTAACACCTCGACGTTCAAACTGGGATTCAGAGCGCGCATATGTTCAGCACTTTTGACCGAAAAAGAAGCGGAATGCTCGCCATAAATCAGTGAAACCGGGCACTGCAGACCCACAAAATCCGCTTCAAAGTCACCCGTGATTTTCATTCGGCTATTCAGTTCATCATCAAATTTCCACACAAACCCATCCGCAATCGCATCAATAGAATGCCGGGCAATGTGATTAACCAGAAACGCATGCTCGCAGGTTTGTGGCGGTTGAAGCCGAAATCGCGAGCGGGCGACTTCCAGATCAGGATAGACCTTGGGTTTGGTCCAACGCTCTGGGCCTTTCGGGCTCTCGTCATCGGGATGTTTCACCCCCGAGTCCAGCAGGATCAAGCCTTTGAACCGATCCTTAAACCGCGCCAGCGCCCGAATCGCCATTAAGCCACCGAAGCTATGCGCCACCACAATCGTGTTGGTGCTTAACCCCGCGGCATCAGCGACCTGACACAGCTCTTCGGCATATAAGTCGGCGGAGTATTCGTCTCGATGATCGCTATCCCCCATACCACTGAGGTCAGGCGCAACAACGTGGTAGTGGCTTGCGAAACTCGGCGCAATAAAATCCCACCAATGAGCATGGGCATTATGACCGTGAACCAGCATCAGGCCAGGCGCCTCAGCTTGCCCCCATTGCAGATAGTGCAACTCGACCTCGCCGGCACTGACATAGCCGTCTTCTGGGGTTTGATCAATTGCTTCCCAAAACCAATCGGGGGCATCTGCCATCACGGTCTCCTTGCGCGGGGCGTTTACAGTGACGCGTAACGCTTCAGATGAAAGTCGGTATTGCCGTAGAGTGTTTCTATGGCTGTGAGTCGCTTGAAATAGTGGCCAATGTTCAATTCATTGGTCATACCCATCCCACCATGAAGTTGCACCGCTTGCTGACCCACCATCGTGCCACCCTTGCCCACTTGCACCTTCAAAGCTGACAGCGCCTTGCGGGATGCGTCGTTATACCCTTCTGCAAGCTTCATCGCCGCCATAAACGCCAAGGACTTGGTTTGCTCGTGTTCGATGAACATATCGACCATTCGATGTTGCAGAACCTGGAATTTACCAATGGGTTGCCCAAACTGCTCTCGGGTCTTGCAGTATTCCACCGTGCTCTTATACAACACTTCCATCGCGCCAACGGCCTCGGCCGCCGCGCCCATCATGCCTTGATCAAGCCCGTACTGGAGCAGCGCAAGACCCTGATCCACGGAGCCCAAGACCGCACCTTTCGTGACAGACACTTGGGTTAAGGTAATCTCGGAGGCCCTAAACCCATCAATGGTTGGATAATCGCGACGACTCACCCCATCCGCCTTCGCATCGATCACAAATAAGGTGATCCCCTCGGCATCGCTCTGATTGCCTGACGTCCGCGCCGGAACAATCAAAAGATCCGCAAACGGCCCACCCAGCACGACGCCTTTGAAACCATTGATCGAATAGCCATCCGCCTGCGCGGTGGCTGTGGTTTTAACATCATTCACATTGAACCGCGCTTGGGGCTCTATATAAGCCACCGCAGGCAAAGAGGTCCCGGCAATTAAAGGCTCTAGCCAAGCTTGCTTTTGCTCGGACGTGCCGCCTTTGGCGATCATCATACCGGCCTGTAACACCGCTGAAATATAAGGTTCAACCACCAGCCCCTTGCCAAAGGCTTCCAGCAAGATCATGGTTTCAACCGCTGTACCGCCAAAGCCGCCATCTTCCTCTGAAAACGGCAAGCCCAACCAACCCATATCGGCGAACTGCGCCCAAAGTGCTCGACTAAAGCCTTCATCACCCTCAGCAATTTTCTGACGGGCATCGAAGCCATAATTATTTTGAATAAAACGCTGAACGCTGTCCTCGAGCATGTTTTGCTCATCGGAAAAAGAAAAATCCATATTGCTCTCCATTTTTGATTCGCACTGAAACACCCACTTCTTTACGACTTTGATCAAAGACCCTGATCAACGACTTTGCGCGAAGCGCTCATTATCGCTTGTGAACACGGAAATCATCAAGGTACGATGTCATCTATTCACCAATAGGAACAATTCATGGATCAGCCCGTTGTTGCACAAAACGCCCCCTACCCGATCGAAGTCGAAGCCGGTAAGTCCTATTTCTGGTGTGCCTGCGGTAAAAGCGGTCAACAACCCTTTTGCGATGGCTCGCATCAAGGCACCAGCATTTTGCCCGAGAAATTTACCGCGACCGAAAGCAAAAAAGTCTACTTCTGCGGCTGCAAAAAAACGGCGAAATCGCCCTTGTGCGATGGTAGTCATAACGCCTAGCCCGGTGCCTGCGCGCGTTATCGGCTTATAGTTTCAGCACCAAGTCAAAACACGCGCCACCCAACTTGCTGCGACTGATGGCGAGCGCGCCATCATAACGGCTGGCGATTTCGCTCACCACTGCCAGCCCAATGCCTTGACCCGGGGCCCGCGTGTCGAGTCGCGCGCCGCGCTGTAGCACCTGCTCATGGGACGCGTCCGCAATACCCGGCCCATCGTCCTCAACCCGAAGCAGGATCCCCTGCGCGTTTTTTGATACGGTGATTTGAATCGAGCCCGCACAATACTTATAGGCGTTGTCGATCAAATTCCCCCAGGCTTCTTGAATATCACGCTCGCTAGCACGCAACGCAAGGTTCTCACCCTGCACCTCGGCGGCCACAACCTTGTCTCGATAAACTTTCTGCATCGCGCCGTTCAAACGATCCAGCACGACCCTCGCCTGGAGCTGATCTTTAGCCTGGTGCGTACTCGCAATCACCGCCCGCTCAAGCTGATAGGCAATCAGTTCATCCATCTGAGTAATCTGAACCTCGATCTCAGCACGGTGATCTTCCGGCTGCCCCATCGGCGGCGCCATCGTCAGCGCATTGCGGATAATCGACAAGGGCGTCTTTAGGCTGTGCGCTAAGTTCGCAAGCGTCGTTCGATACCGAGCAGCTTGCTGGCGCTCATGATCCACTAAACGATTTAACGTTTGCGCAAGCGGCGCAAGCTCCTGGACATAGGGTCCAGACAACGCCCGTTGGTCGCCCTCGGTCATGGCTTCAATATCCCGCGTGAAGGCACCAAGCGGTTTTAACCCCCAGCGCATCACGACAAACTGCAGGGCCATTAGCAGGCCGATAATGCCTGCAAGCCAACCCCAGAGCCTGGCTCGGAAACCTTCGACCTCGGCCTCGAGCAACGTGCTCTGTTCCATCACAACATAATCATAAAGCCCCGTATGACGCTCCCCCAGCCACTGCACTCGATAGGCTAAATATCGCAGCTTGTCAGACCCGTCGGAAACCACCCCAGCGCGCGGAACCCCCGTCGCCACGGTCTCATCGAGGGCTGCCACTAATTCAGACGGCAAGGCTTGATCCATTGCAGACTGGCTGCGCCAAACCAGCGTCCCTCGATCGTCCAGTACCAGACCAAAGTGACCCGATCCAAGTTGATTCATTAAGGGATCCGTTAAGGCCGGTGGCAGCAACACCGTCATGTCATTGTCTTCTGTGACGGACAAGAGGCCGTAAACTTGTTGCAGCAGGCGGCCATTCAATGCCGCCAAGGCACTGCTCCGAAACGCGTTTTCAAGCACGAGCCCCATAGTGCCCAGAAAGGCAATCAGCAAGACGGTTGCCGAGATCATCAAGCGTCCTCGCAACGACCCTAATAAACCCTTCAACTGACGCTATGCTGCATGAGGCGGTAGCCCTGCCCGCGGTGAGTTTCGATCTGCAATTCGCTGGTTTCAGCCGCCAGCTTCCGTCTGAGCCGACCCACAAAAACCTCGATCACATTACTATCTCGATCCAAATCTTCTTGGTAGAGGTGATCGGATAATTCATTTTTAGAGACGATTTGGCCTTCTCGCCTGAGAAACAGGGTCAACAAGCCGTACTCATAGGCCGTCAGCGACAAGGCGACTTCTCCCACGCAAACTGATTTTGCCTTCACATCCACGGTTAAGGGCCCCAGCGATAGCGCGGTCTGCAATGCACCGTCTGCTCGCCGCGAGAGCGCGCCAAGGCGCGCCACGAGCTCTTCAATGTGAAAGGGTTTTACCAGGTAGTCATCCGCGCCGGCTTCGAGGCCCTCGACTTTATCGTGCCAGTCGCCTCGCGCCGTTAAAATCAAAATCGGTTGGTCTAGACCCGAGGCTCGCAGCGTTTTCACGAGATCTAAGCCGGGCAGCTTTGGCAGACCCAGATCGATCACCGCGAGATCAAAGATTTGATTCAAACCAAAATCGAGGGCCGCGGCGCCATCCCCGAAACTTTCAACCACAAACTGGCGCGCGGTTAATAGGTCAATGAGTTGACCTCGCAGCAATTCGTCGTCTTCAGCCAACAGGACCCGTTGCACCATAGCGGCCTCCTATTGCGTTAGCGCGCCGGATTCTGCGTCAACGTTCACAAACGCCACCACGCCCTCTGCCGACAAGGTCTTAACCTGATAAAGTGTTTTGTTGCGGCGCTGGATCAGTTTAATGCCCAAAATCCGCCGATCCCGAAAGCGCTCTTTGACTCGGCGCGCCGCAGACTGATTATCAATCGTGGGGCCTCGTGCACGAACTTCCGTGCTGTAGGCGTTGCGCGTTGGCAAACTATTGATCGGGTCACCCGAGTTGCGAGGGCCTTCACCCGGCTTAGGCGCAGCATCCAGCCCTAGGCCCATGGTCAACAGCCCCAGCATCACGATGCCCTTGATCGATCCTTTCAAAACACCATCCTTTTACGGCCGTGCTCAAGCTTACCCTATCGGCGTGTGCGACACCCTCAACCGCACCTGCGCGCCAGGATCTGAGCCCATGCGTACGTTATAAACCTGACCATTATACTCATAGGCCACATCATAACCGAGTAATCGCGCTTCAATCCGTGCCGTGTGATGCGTCTCACAGACTTCCCGGTCTTCATATCGCGTCTGACCGTGACGATTCTTTGCCATCGCATTCCCAACGGTTGCGCCCAATACAGAACCCAGTAGCGCCCCGACCTGCTTATTGCGCTTTTTGTGGCCGACCGCATGACCAATCGCGCCGCCCACCACGCCACCGACAACCAAACCCACGCCATGGTCCGTATTGCGACGGACCGCCACGCGCTCGACCCAACAGGCTCGGGATGGGGTTTGGACTGAAACCTGCTCAAACACAGGAACAGCGCTCAATACCACCGCTTCCTCAAACGCGACAGAACTCGCGAGTGCCATTGGGGCAAGGCTGGATAACAAAAACATTGTTGCGATTTTCATAATAGGTCCTCCTGTTAGACTGCAAGGACTTTAAGACGACAGAGATGAACCGAAGCTGAATTCCAAATCACCCTGAACCGCAGCAATCGAATGATCCGGATTTAACGTGACAACAAGATCCGCCCGACCCGGCGCATCCAGCAGCATCCACTGCGTAATGCGCTGATAATAGCCAATGAATGCCTCGATCTCTGACCGGGTCATAGCCTTAGGCCCTTGATTAAAACGCGCTTCCTGCTCTGCCCGCCAATCTAAAATGGCCTCGAAATTAGGCGCCTTGAAATAAACCCAATAATCCACGGTGAACAACTGCTGATAGGCTTGCCCGGCGAGGTATTCGTTCACGCCATGCCGCCAAAGACCTTGTGGATCCTGCTCGGCCTCTAGCGCATTAACCGGCGTTGCCAAATCCAGGGCCGGCTCAGGCGTTGCCCCGAAACACCAGCCTTCAAGCAAGACCTTCTCGCAGCCGGCGGGAATCGTCATGGTGCCAGCACGATCATCAAGCCCTTTATCGAATACCGGTACCTGCGCCGCTCGGCCCGCGCACAAGGCCAATTTTGCTTGCTGCATGAGATCAATATCGTGGGTACCGGGGACACCGCGCACTTGAAACATCGGGTGTTCTCTCATCATTTGGGTCCGCGCCGAGCGCGTCTTGTAAAAATCATCCAGCGACAGACTCGCAACCGTTAATCCTTGCGCCTGCTCAAGCACCGCTTTTAATACGCTGACCAAGGTCGACTTACCGCTGCCTTGACTGCCAGAAAAGCCAATGGTTTTGTTTCGTCCAAGGGCCACCTTGGCCACCAGGGCCTTGAGCATTGCATGGTAGGCTGGGTCGCTAATCTGGGCCTGCGCCAACTGCTCGACAATCACGGTATCAATCGAGGGTTTCATAATGGTGCCTGCCTCCTCCTGTTCGTTCGCGCATTGTATGATGGATGCACTCACGGCTTAAGCCTCCCGACTGGCGGGTTGCGTGCTTGCGCTTTAGGCGCGCCATCCAGACCGCATCATNTTCNANTCAGATCAAGAACCGCNTACCGTTACCGACTTAGNTTTACCGACTTAGTTTTACCGACNTAGNTTTACCGACTTAGTTTTACCGACCTAGTTTTACCGACCTAGCTTTACCGACTGAGCTTAACCCGCTGTATTTGGATCCCATCGAAACGGCGGCAAGGCCGCAATGAGCTTTCGACCATAGGCCTTGGTGGTGAGTCG
>JGI20156J14371_10002264_pt1 | contig 15345 bp, 8 predicted proteins | sample COG_06_FD_14371 | JGI IMG/M metagenome (IMG submission 14371)
TCTTCGTCTCTAATAGTAGCATCAACTTTGCTGTTTTCAATAGAAATCTGATCATTGACAACTACAGTATTTAGCTTTAATTGATTGTAATATTTCTTGATAGATCTAGCTATTTCTTTAGCCATCTTTTGTTGACCGCTTTTGGAATTTAAAAACTTTCCTTCATTTTTATTCGTTAGAAAACCTAACTCTATCAATACACTAGGCATATAAGTCTGATGTAAAACTACAAAGCCTGCCTGTTTTACCCCTCTATTTTTTCTTTTTAAAGCTTGGGAAAAATTTTGTTGAATATCAGCAGCTAATAAAAAACTCTTATCAAGGTTTTCCTCTTGCAATAAAGTTAGGCCAAGAACAGACTCCTCTGAATTAGGATCAAATCCTTTATATCTTTCTCTGTAATTATCTTCAAGAGAAATCACAGCATTTTCTCGTTTAGCTACATCAAAATTTCTTTTATTGGCATGTAAACCTAGCACAAAAGTACCTGCTCCATAGGCATTTGATGAATGAGAATCACAATGAATAGAGACAAATAGATCAGCTTTAGCTTTGTTAGCAATTTCGCCTCTTTTCCAAAGATTAATTAAAACATCTTTATCTCTAGTCAAGATTACTTTGATGTCATTAATTTTTTGGAGTTCATTTCGTATTTCTTTGACAACTTTTAGCGCAATAGTTTTTTCTCGATAACCATTACCAATATTTCCTGGATCATTCCCACCATGGCCAGCATCTAATACCACAATAAATTTTTTATCTTGTGAATAAACAACAGAAGAATTGAAAAAGAGAAATGATAAAACAACTACTATGACTAGGGTCATCTTGGTATCAAATTTGTCTTTATATGTAGGATGTATCAACAAAATTTAACTAATTTTGGCTATTCTAATTTGGTGCTTCAGTTATTGAAGCATATTTTTACTCATACACAAAAATAGCATAATAAATATTGCAATCAAATCTGTCTTACATACTTTTAATTTTACTTTTATGTTGTTCTCTAACTAACATAAAATCACAGGATATAAAGCCAGAAGTTCCACCAATCCCCATGATTACCAAAGACAGTATAGCAAAAACAACTATTTCACCAACTACAACTATCAAAAAAGACTCTTTATTAGCACAAAAAAAAGATAGTATTCAAGTAGATAGCATACGTCCAAAAGAATCCATTACAGATTTAATTTCACATGTAGCTAAAGATTACACTATTCAAAATGCAAAAAATAAAACAGTTACACTCTACAACGAAGCTCACCTAGTTTATACTGATATAGACTTAAAAGCTGGAATTATTGTAATAGATTACATTAAAAACACCCTATTTGCTAAAGGCATTAAAGATAGTACAGGATATAGTCAAAGACCAGTATTTAAGCAAGGTAGTCAAGAATCTGAACAAGATTCTATGGTTTACAACTTCAAAACTAAAAAAGCAATTATATACGGTATAAAAACCAAACAAGAACCTGAAATGTTTGTTTTAGGTGAGAAAGCAAAACGAGTTAATGACTCTACAATCTATATGCGTAAAATAAAATTTACCAGTTCAGATAAAGAAAAACCTGATTATTATATTGGAGTAAAAAAGGCGAAGGTAGTTCCAAATAAAAAAATAGTTGCGGGGTTAAGTAACCTTGTAATTGCTGATGTCCCAACACCTGTTTTTCTTCCATTTGCTTATTTCCCATTAGGGAAAAACCGAACATCAGGTTTTATTTTTCCAGCTATTCAAACAAGTACGTCCAATAGAGGTATAGGAATTCAAAATGGAGGGTATTATTTTGCAGTAAATGATTATGTAGACCTTGAACTATTGGGAGATGTATATTCCAATGGAAGCTGGGGTTTTAGAACTAATTCTCAATATTATGTTAGGTATAAATTCTCAGGAGGTTTCAATCTAAGTTTTGAAAAATTAATTAGAAGTACCAGAGGTTTTGATGATTACTCTGAGGCCACTAACTTCAATGTAAGATGGAGTCACAGGCAAGACACAAAATCTAGCCCAAATTCTAATTTTAGTGCATCAGTAAATTTAGGTAGTAGCCAATACTACAGGCAGTCATTAAATGAGTTTAATAACTCAAATTTTTTAACCAATACCTTTAGTTCATCCATTTCATATCAGAAAACCTTTACTGGCACACCATTTAATATGAGTGCAAATGCCACTCATTCTCAAAATACAAACACAGGGACTGTTACCATGGCACTTCCCTCACTTCAGGTATCTATGAGTAGAATTTATCCATTTGCTGGAAAAGGTGGAATCAAAAAGAATCCACTCCAAAAAATGGGATTAACATACAATATGCAGGGTGAATATAGAATCAATACAAATGAAGATGATTTTTTTAAATCAGAAATGTTTAAAACAGCCAAAGCAGGAGTTCAACATAGGGCTGATGCAAGCACAAATATTACCCTACTAAATTATTTTACTTTATCTCCCCAAGTTAACTATAGGGAGGTATGGAATTTTAAAAAAATTAATAAAGAATTTGATCCTTCAATACAAAATACAGATGGTTCATTTGGAACTGTAGTTTCAGACACTATAAGTAGTTTTAGTAATTTTAGAGAGTATAGCTCTAGCCTAAGTCTGTCTACTAATATTTACGGAACCTTTAATTTTAAAAAAGGACGGTTAAAAGCTATTAGACATACAATAAGACCATCAGTTTCTTTTTCTTACAGACCTGATTTTGCAGAAAGATATAACGAAACTGTTCAAAGTAATTTAGAAGGGACAGCATTTGAAACATACTCTCCTTTTGAGGGTGGAATAGGCCTTTATGGTGGTCCTGGATCTGGCCTAAGTAATACTATCGGAATTTCTCTAAACAATGTCATAGAAGGTAAATTAGCCCCTGAAGACCCCGATAGTGACGAAGAGGATAGAAAGATTACAATTTTAAATAACTTGAATTTTAGCTCATCTTATAATATAGCAGCAGATAGCTTACGTTGGTCTCCTGTAAATGCCTCATTAGGTACTAGAATATTTAAAGATAAACTAGCTCTAAATTTAAATGCCTCACTAGACCCATATCAAATAAATGAAACCGGACAACGGATAGACAAATTTGTAAAAGGATTGTTTAGATTAACTAGAGCCAATATGACAGCTAATTATACACTTTCTAGTAGAGATTTTGATGGAGATGATAATGAACGTACTAATTCTGGAAACGGAAATCAAAACACTCCAGATGTACTCGGTAAAAATATTAATCCTACTAATAGCTTTGCCTCCAACCCTAATGACCAACAAAACAATAGTGAAGAAGAGGAAGTTACAGAACTTTACAAATCTAAAATTCCATGGAGTTTGAATTTAGCCTATTCTGCCTCATATGTAAACAACGGAGTAAGGGATATAGGGATTCAATCTCATTCATTAATGTTTGGAGGAGATTTTGACTTAACACCTAAGTGGAAAGTAGGGTTCTCTTCTGGGTATGATATCCAAAGTGGAGGCTTCACTTTTACTAGAATGAATTTTTCTAGAGACCTAGATAGTTGGAAGCTTAACTTTAATTGGGTGCCATTTGGAAACAATCAATCTTATGTGTTTTTTATAGGAGTTAAAGGAGTATTAAGAGATCTTAAATATGAACAAAATAAACCTCCAGACAGAGTGCTATTTTAAAAAAACAATATCATGAAAAAAATAATTAAAACTTCAAAAGCTCCAGCCCCAATTGGGCCATACAATCAAGCCATCCTATCCGGGAATACATTGTACACATCTGGTCAAATTGCAATTGACCCGTCTTCTGGAAAATTAAAAATTGGCACTATTAAAGAAGAAACTTTATTAGTAATGGAAAACATGAGAGCTGTGTTAGCTGCTGCTGACATGACTTTTGAAAATGTAGTAAAATCCTCAATTTTTATCTCAGATATGACAAATTTCTCGGAGATAAATGAAGTTTATGGAAGCTATTTTAATGAGGATACAGCTCCAGCAAGAGAGACTGTTGAGGTTGCAAACCTTCCTAAGTTTGTAAATGTTGAAATTAGTATGATTGCCGTAAAATAAAAAAGTTGTCTCAATTGAGACAACTTTTTTATAGTATGTGTTAGCTCTATTTATAAGCTAGCTGCATATTCTATTAAATCTACAATCTTAGTTGAATANCCTATTTCATTATCATACCAAGAAACTACTTTTACAAAATTATCATTTAAGGCAATTCCTGCACCTGCGTCAAATACAGAAGTTCTAGTTTCTCCTACAAAATCTTGTGATACAACTAGGTCTTCAGTATATCCTAAAACTCCTTTCATTGGTCCGCTTTCTGAAGCAGCTTTCATAGCTAAACAAATGTCTTCATAAGAAGCTGGTTTCTCTAATTTCACAGTCAAGTCTACAACAGAAACATCCATGGTAGGGACTCTAAATGCCATTCCTGTTAATTTTCCATCCATAGAAGGTATTACTTTTCCTACTGCTTTTGCAGCACCTGTAGATGAAGGTATGATATTATGAATAGACGAACGACCTCCTCTCCAGTCTTTCATGGAAGGACCATCAACAGTTTTTTGAGTTGCAGTAGCTGCGTGAACAGTAGTCATTAGTCCTTCAACAATTCCAAAATTATCATTTAAAACTTTTGTAATTGGAGCTAAACAATTGGTAGTACACGATGCATTAGAAAAAATCTTCTGATCTGCTCTTAATTCTGTATTATTAACACCCATTACATACATAGGAGTATGATCTTTAGATGGAGCAGATAATACTACCTTTTTAGCACCGGCTTCTAGGTGTTTACCTGCTGTTTCCTCAGTTAAGAAAAAACCTGTAGACTCAATAACATAGTCAGCTCCTACTTCATCCCATTTTAAGTTGGCTGGATCTCTTTCAGCAGTAATTCTAATTAAATTACCATTAACTAATAATTTACCATCTTTAACTTCTACCTCTCCATCAAACTGTCCATGGACAGAATCATATTTTAACATGTAAGCTAGATATTCTACATCTAATAAATCGTTGATTCCAACAATTTGAATATTTGATCTATTGATTGCAGATCTAAATGCTAATCTACCTATTCTACCAAAACCGTTTATTCCTACTTTAATCATTTTTTATTTAATTTATTTTTATATTATGTTGACATGATATCAGAAACTCTTAGGAGTTCTTTATTAATTTCATGCCCTCCAGTAATTGCCTCTTCTAGGTCTGTAGTTATTACTGTATTATTCTTAAGACCAATCATTAAATTGGTTTTATTTTCTATGATCATTTCTACTGCTTTCACGCCAAGCCTACTAGCTAAGACTCTATCAAAACAAGAGGGTGTACCTCCTCTTTGCATGTGCCCTAAAACTGAAACCCTAACGTCATATTCCGGCATATTTTCTTCAACATACTCAGCTAATTCAAAGACATTTTTTCCTGATTTATCACCCTCAGCCACTACAACTATACTTGAAGATTTACCCGATTTTCTACTTTTTATTAAAGATTCCAGTAATCTGTCTAATCCTAAATTTTCTTCTGGGATCAAAATTTCTTCTGCTCCAGCTCCAACACCAGCATTCAAAGCAATAAATCCAGCATCTCTACCCATTACTTCCACAAAGAATAATCTATTGTGAGAAGATGCTGTATCTCTAATTTTATCTATTGCATCTACTGCAGTATTTAAGGCAGTGTCATAACCAATAGTGTGTGAGGTTCCGAAAATATCGTTATCTATAGTACCAGGTATTCCTATAACTGGAAAATTATATTCTTTATTAAAAACTACACCTCCAGTAAAAGATCCATCTCCCCCAATAACTACTAGACCATCTATGTTATTATCTTTTAATTGCTTAAACGCTTTCTTCCTTCCTTCAGGAGTTCTAAATTCATCAGATCTCGCAGATTTTAGTATGGTACCTCCTTTGTTAATGATATTGTTAATATTTCTAGCAGTCAGCGTAGTAAAATCTCCTTCAATCATTCCTTGATACCCTCTGTACACCCCAATACATTCTTTACTGTAGTAGGCGCAAGTCCTTACTACTGAACGAATTGCAGCATTCATACCAGGAGAATCACCTCCTGATGTCATTACGGCTATTTTATTAATTTTTCCCATAATTTAAATGTAAAAATACTTATTAAAACTTACTTTGAACAAAAAAAAAACGAAATCGATTTCGATTATTTTACTAGCAAAGTAGTATTACTTGTGAGTTAATTTCACTCTAATAAATTTACAGAAATAATATCAAAAATTTAATTGTTATTATTTTTGAAATTTAAAAGTCCTTTGTGATTAGATATGATTGAATCTTTTGTTTCAATCATTTTATTATTTTTTTTCTTCTTTAATCCGATTTTTTTTAACAAATCAGACAGCGAATTAAAATTAACTTGATAAGACAATCCTATCCCTTGAGTATATCCTTCCTCTTGAGCAGAATATTGAATTTCATTCTGTCTATTAAAAATTACACTTCTGAAATTACCTGATTCATTTAATAACACCTCAACTTTTACCTCCCCAACAACACTAGATTGTGTTTGAGCTCCAACAGGTACCCCAACCTTACCATTCACAATTATATTTTTACTAATTTGAGTGGTAAGTGATACATCAAATTGATCGTCTGTGATTAGCTCATCTTGAGGGCTTTGTATCCCTCCAGTTGAATAACCTAAATCTAATCTTACTGTATTACTACTTATAATATCTGACAAAATTGAACCTATTGCATTAGATGTTGTTCCAGTTAGTAGTTCACTTCCATTAATATTACCTCCATTAGGATTTGCGAATGTTCCTGCGGCAAGGAGTGTTAAAAATTGACGCATTTTTGAATTCACATCATTGTCATTTAACACAAAGTCTAACTCTGAAGCAATTGTAGAATTTGAGTTTTGAATTTCAATATCAAAATCTTGTTTAGAATTAAATAAACTACCTGAAATATTGGTAATCAAATCAACAGGTATTTTTCTATTTGTATTAAAATTCTCTAACAAGACAGCTGGATTGGCATTGGTTGTATACACTGCTGTTACATTTAAATTAGCCTCGTAAGGATTGCCACTCCATGCGATAGTTCCTCCTTTTAAAATAGTAAATGGTTTATTAACTATTCCTCCATATTTAAAGTTATAAATACCTGTATCTATTGTGTAATCTCCAAACATAGCAAACTTACCATTTGTATTGATTTCTATTCGTAAATCACCTAATCCTCTTCCACTTAGTTCACTTCCATTTACTTCATCTATTACTATTTGAGCTTGTGCATCTTTTGTGACCTCTAGGTCTATATTTAATGACACTCCTTCAATAGCATCTAAAGCTAATTTTTCTTGAAGTTCTTCTACTGTTTGCTCAGATTTAAAATGAATTAGCCTATACGTTTCTATCGATGCAATGTCTTTTAATGGAATCACAAAACTTGTATTGGGCATCGTTTTTGCATTTACATCTATGGTAATATTATTTGTTAAGCCGGTAATACTGGCGTTTCCTTGAATAAAACCTGTTCCGTAGTATAAAGCCTCATCAGAATTTTCAGTGTCTAATACCAACAAGTTTGGTGTTAAAATATCAATATCTAAAGCCCATTGATCAAAATTTTGATGAGTTATAGTTCCATCTAAGACTCCTTTAGTCTGATATTTAGTATCTAATAAGTTAATATTGTTAAATTCAAAGGATTGGCCATTTAAACCAACAGTTGTGTCACCATCAAAATCAAAATCAATATTTAGATAAGGGAATTGTAATCCTGCATCTTTGAGCAATAACTTGCCTTCCATTTCAGGGTTTCTAAGAAACCCCCTCAAAGTAAAATCACCTGTAGCATCACCTCTTATTTTTGACAAGACGTCTTCACCTAAAGGACTAAAAGCATTTAACTCAAACTCTTCAAGATTAACACTAACATCTATTTTTGGTCTTGTTTCTGAGAAATCCAAGGAGCCTATAGCAGAAATACTTTTTGCTTGCTCTCTCTCTAAAGAAAAGTTAACATCATATTTTTCATAAGAGCTTTCACCTTCAATATTTAAAGATAAATCACCTTGTTTAAAATTATTAATTTCAAAATCTTTAACCGACAGATTTCCTTTTGGTCCGTAGACACCTTCCTTTTGATAAATAGTTACAGTACCGTCTAACTTTCCCTTTAATTTTAGGCTATCTATTGTTGGTAAAAAACTTTTTAAATATACATTAGTAAAATCTATATCAATATTTTTAAATGTAGAGTCTCTAACAGTTCCTTTGAAATTAATTTCTTGTTCATTGGATTTTAATCTAAATGGTGAAAACACATACTCATTTGCATTTATATCAAAAATCATCTTATTTTCAGAATTATTATCTGGATTTAGATCCCATACGTTGCCCTTGTAATTAAATGTAGATTTCTCTATTCCTACAACAGATTTTTTATTGTTGTCTATTGTGTAAAAGAAATCTAAATTAAATTTCTCTTTTTCAGAAACTCCACCATTAAAAACTGATTTAAAAAATAACGTATCATTAATTGTTTTATTAAAAAGCAATACTTTAGATAGAGAGTATGATGGTGTTTTTATACTTTTAGCACTTAAGGAAGTGTCATATAGACTTCGCTTATTATCTGTATTTAAAGACAACGAATCTATGATGGTTTCAAAGGCTGTGATTTTTGGCGAGTTAATTTTTACTTTTAATTGATTATCATCTGATTTAATACTACCAATAATCTTAGTACCTGGAGCACTGATATTTCTGGATAAAAAACATCTACTATTTTATTATATATTACAAAATCAAACTTCAGAAATTGATTTAATGAAACTTCATATGGAGTATAATTGGAGTACATACTTCCTAAAGCATTTTGTGCAAGAGGTAGCATTTCTTCAAACTTAAAATCACCTATCAACTCACCTTTTATAATATCTTCAGAGTCAATTCTTATTTGTCTAACTCCGTCTTTAAAGGTAGAGAAAATTAAAAATTGTTTAAATGGATACAATTCTTTTTCATTGGTATATTCAATATTTTTAAAATTTGCTATACCTATAACATTGTCAAATTTATTACCTGTTAAATCTAAATCAATTACTCCGCTTAACTCAGAAATACTATCTCTAGAATAAAGATTTAATGCTCTTAGGTTAGCGTAATTTATAGTTGTTTTAAAATCAAATTTATTAATTTCCTCAGATAAATCTGCTAATCCTTCAAAAGTTCCGTTTAAATTATCATCAACAAACCCAAGCTTACCATTGAATAAATTGTTTTGATATAGACCATTGACGGTTATATTTTGATAATTATACTTATTAAACTCTATTTGAGAAATAGTTCCTATAAGTTGTGTATTAATATTTTCTAATCTAAATCCTTTTCCATCTACCAGTCCCTCAAATGAAAAATTTCCAAAAGTATCATCATCAAATAAATTTCCTAAATCAAATTTATCCAACAATACTTCTCCATTATATACTGCATTATCTAAACTATCAAAATTATTTAATTCTAAATCTGCAACTACCTTACCAATTTCAGAGTTAATATCTAAAGTTGCCTCTATTGAACTAGGTGTAATTTTTGTAAATCCTGACAATGAAAATTCTCCAAATTTTATCAATTCTGTTGGTAGGGTCTTTCCTAATAGGTTTGGAAATACTTCTTTTAATTTAAAATAATCTGCTGAAGCATTTTCTAGATTTGCAGATAAAAAAAACTCTTCTTGTTTTACGGAATTAATTAAGTTTACATCTCCAATAATTTCAATGCCTTTGTCTGAACTTAAATTTAAACTTTGTAAAGAAAAATTATTGAGGGAACCCTTTAGAGTGGTTTCAAATCTTAAAATATCATTTCCATCAAATTCATTGTAAATTTTTTTTAAGTCTGTAGTAGATACAAAACTATTCTTAAAATTGGCATTGATATTTACCAATTCAATAAATTTGCTCAAGTTTTCCCTTTCATAATTAAAATCTATATCAGCAAACAAAGTAGAAGTATTTGTTTGAAGAATTGTGTTATAAAACTGCATTTGAGATTTTGTATACTTAAAATCTGTAGTCAAATTAGTAATTTCTAAACCTCGATTTTCTATAAAATAGAGTCCTCTTATTTTCAAAAAAACATTTGGACCTACAATAGAAAAATCTTGAAGACTCCCTCCACCATGATAAGCTGCAAAATCTAATGGAATGGTTTTATTTTCATCAATTTGTTTGTAATTAATATTCTCAAAATAAATATTTGAAGAACTTATTTTAAAAGGATTTGATGAAGGATCTGTTGGATTATCATCTTCAAATTTATCTACAAATACAGTTAAATTATCAATTTCTTCATCTTTGTAATTCTTAACATTTACATATACTCCTTTGAGTGAGGTACTTTTTAATTGAATGTTATTTTCTAAAATTCTTTTTACATCTAACAAAGAAGACCTTAATCTTTCTACGTAAATTAATGTGTCTTGATGATGATCTTTTATTTCTATACCTTTAAGAGAAACAGATCCAAGGAAGGAAAGATCTACTTTACTAATCTTTAAACTTGTTCCAAAATCTTCATTTAAGTTCTCCGTAACTAGCCCAGCTAGTTTTGTTTGAACCGCAGGAATTGAAAAAGTAATGATAAGAAATACCAAGAATAAAACTAGGTACTTTAACCACTTGAACAGTATTTTAAAATTCTTTTTGATTTGCTTTTAAATTATAAATGTTGGCTTTTGGATAGTAACGCAAAAATAGCCCCTTTCTATACAAAGAACGATAAAATTAATAAACTAATAAATTTCTCATTTAAAAAGAAACAGACTATTTTATAATAGTTAATTTTGTAAAAATCATTTATGACTACACAAAATACATATATTTTAGGAATTGAATCGTCTTGCGATGACACTAGCGCTGCAGTAATTTGTAATGGTAGAGTCCTTAGTAATATAGTAGCCAATCAAGAAATACATGCAAAATATGGAGGTGTGGTTCCAGAATTAGCTTCCAGAGCACATCAACAACATATTGTTCCAGTGGTTCAACAAGCCATTGAGCAAGCCGGCATTACTAAAGAAGATCTACATGCTATTTCTTTTACTAAAGGCCCAGGGTTAATGGGGTCTTTACTAGTAGGAACTTCATTTGCCAAATCCTTGGCTTTGGGTTTAGACATCCCTTTGATAGATGTAAATCATATGCAAGGACACATTTTAGCTCACTTCATTAAAGAAGAAAATACAGAGATCCCTCCTTTTCCTTTTGTTTGTCTGACAATTAGTGGAGGTCATACTCAAATTGTTAGAGTAACTGATTATTTTACATTTGAGGTCTTAGGAGAAACAATTGATGATGCTGTAGGGGAAGCTTTTGACAAATCTGCTAAAATTTTAGGATTACCCTATCCAGGTGGACCTTTAGTTGATAAGTATGCTCAACTAGGAAATCCTAAAAAGTTTTCATTTACCAAACCAAAAGTAGGTGATCTAGACTTTAGCTTTAGTGGTCTAAAAACAGGAATTCTTTATTTTATTCAAAGGAATTTAAAAGAAAATCCAAAATTTATTGAAGAAAACTTATATGATATTTGTGCATCAATTCAACACACCATTGTAGAAATTTTAATTGAAAAACTAAAAAACACTGTTAAAAAAACAGGCATTAAACATGTAGCTATTGCTGGTGGGGTTTCTGCAAATTCTGAAATTAGAAAAAGACTACAGCTGGCTCAAAAACACTGGGGATGGACTACTTATATTCCGAAATTCGAGTATACAACAGATAACGCTGCTATGATAGCAATCACTGGATACTTAAAATATAAAAGCAAAATTTATGCAGATATTTCTGTAAAAGCTCAAGCTAGACTAACAGTATCAGAATAATATAATTAACTATTCTACTTATATATTCTAACCAAATAATTGGTTTAAAACTTTAGCCAAACGCAAGCCCCCTTTTTTTAGTTGAGTTTTTACAGTTGAAAAATGATCGTACATATATCTATAGCTTAAATTTTGGTCAATTTTTGCGGAGTCATAAACCATCATCGCGAGTTCCCTAGATTCATTAACCCAATCTATAACAGTTCCTTTTTGAATAGCTTCTTTTTGATTTTTTGAAAAATAATCTAAATTATCAGACAACTCAGTGTAAGTCATATTATAAGACTCAATCATTTTTGTATCCCAAACTGAATGTAAGTTTGTTTTCCCTCTAAACCATTTAACTTTTATCGTATTCCCTCCTCTATCTTCTGCCCTTCCAGTATGTAAAGGTTGATGTAAATCTCCTAACAAATGAACTAATAGTTTCAAGTGAAATATTTTTTCTTCATCATTAGATTTGGGATCTAAGATTATCTGCTGGCATATTTTAATTCCTTGAACTAGGTCTCCTTTTGGGTTTTTCTCTGATGTTTCGTAGGTTTCTCCTACTTCAAAATTCACATAATGCCAGGAACTATATTTTCTGTAAGAATTATCAGATTTAATTTCATCTGCATAGGTAGATATGGTAGCTAAACCCTCTCCTTTTAATAATTTTTCTATGTTTCTTTTCGCTTTTTTTGAAAGATGACTGTAGGCTATTTCTCCAACAACTCTATGGCCTGTTTGCCCCCAAAATGGCTTGTTATTTGCTCCAAAAGATGCTACTCCTAAAAACAGAAAAAAAACTAAAATCTTAATTCTAAACATAATGTTTTGTGTTATCATGTAGCTAAGGTAAAAAATTGTTGAAGTAAATTTTTAAAAAAACAAATATTTTATAATGAAAAGGTATTAAACCTTTATTGATTTATAAGGTCCTATGTTTATATAAAATCAAAAACCCTGAAAAATGAAAAAAAACCTCTTATTAATCCTATTCCTTGTAACATTTAGTCTAGAATCATGTGTAGTAAGGCAAGTAGCCTCAGAACCAAACCTTGTTGTTGTTAAAAAAGCCCCAAGAAATCATCAAGTAGTATTTATAAAAAAGAAAAAGTATTATAGGTGGGGTGGAAAATACTATAGAAAAACAAGAAGGGGCTATGTTGTTGTTCGTCTATAAAAAAGAATATTCAATTTTAACTTTAGCTTTTTCTTTTCCAAAAATTCCATTAACATTTCTTTAAGATTTTTTAAAAGTGAGAACTCGTATCTTTAATTTATGATACATCAATTAAAGCACTACTCATGAAAAAAATCTTTACTATACTATTTACAATAGTCTCATTTTCTTTATTTTCACAAGAATTCTCCATGGATTTGGTTAAAAATATGACTCCTAGAAATATTGGTCCAGGTGGTATGAGTGGTCGAGTAACCTCTATAGATGTTGTAAATTCAAATCCAGACATTATGTATGTTGGGACAGCCTCAGGAGGTCTATGGAAATCTACATCTGGAGGAATTAAATGGGACCCAATTTTTGACAAAGAAATAACTGCCTCTATTGGTGCTGTAGCTATTCAACAATCTAACCCGAGTGTTATTTGGGCAGGAACTGGTGAAGGAAATCCTCGAAACAGCCTAAATGGCGGATATGGTATCTATAAATCTTTAGATGGTGGGAAAAACTGGGTGCCTATGGGACTTGAAAAAACCCGTCACATTCATAGAATTATCATTGATCCAACAAATCCAAATACGGTATATGTGGGTGCTATAGGATCCCCCTGGGGAGAACATAAAGAAAGAGGTGTATATAAAACCATAGATGGTGGAAAAACATGGAAACAAATTCTATATAAGAATATTAAAACTGGTGTTGCAGATTTGGTGATGGATCCTTCAAATCCAAACAAATTAATTGCTGCCATGTGGGAACACAAACGCGATCCCTGGTTTTTTAAATCAGGTGGTGAAGGCAGTGGTTTATTCATTACCCACGATGGTGGCGATACTTGGAAAGAAGTGACCGAAAAAGAAGGCTTTCCAAAAGGGGAATTAGGAAGAATTGGTGTTGCTATTTCAAGAAGTAATCCAAATGTTGTTTACGCTTTGGTAGAGGCAAAAAAGAACGCACTATATAAAAGTGAAGATGGTGGGTTTAAGTGGAAAAAAATAAATGATAAACCTGGTATTGGAAATAGACCTTTTTATTACTCAGAAATTTATGTTGACCCACAAAATGAAAATAGAATCTACACAGTATTTACTTATGTGAATGTTTCTGATGATGGTGGAAAAAACTTTAAAGAATTAATGCCAGCCTATGGAGTTTCTAATGGTATTCACCCAGATCATCACGCATGGTGGATTCATCCTGATGACGGTTCATTTATGATTGACGGAAATGATGGGGGAATGAATATTACCAAAGATAAAGGAGCTACTTGGCGTTTTATTGGAAATTTACCTGTAGCTCAATTTTATCACATTAATGTTGACAATGAATATCCATACAACGTTTACGGCGGAATGCAAGACAATGGCTCATGGAGAGGTCCAGCATATGTATGGAAAGCCCAAGGAATTAGAAATTCATATTGGCAAGAAATTAGTTTTGGAGACGGTTTTGATGTGGTGCCAGACAAAGACGATTCTCGTTACGGATGGTCTATGAGTCAGCAGGGTTCTGTGGTGAGATATGACCATATCACAGGAAATAATTATTCTGTAAAACCTACACACCCAGACCCTAATGTGGCCCTTCGTTTTAACTGGAATTCTGCCATAAATATGGATCCTTTTGATACTAGCACCTTGTATTTTGGAAGCCAGTTTGTACATAAATCTACAGACAAAGGACTTACCTGGACTATTATATCTGGTGATTTAACTACCAACGATAAAGAAAAACAAAAACAAGGAGAAAGTGGTGGATTAACTATGGATGCAACTGGTGCAGAAAACCATACTACTATACTAGTGATAGAACCCTCAGAAGTTGAAAAAGATTTACTTTGGATTGGGTCTGATGACGGTAGAGTTCATATAACTAAAAATGGAGGTGGAAACTGGACAGATGTTAGTGCTAATATTCCAGGATTACCTACAGGTAGTTGGATAGCACAAATAAAAGCCTCCAACAAAAACAAAGGAGAAGCCTTATTAATTGCCAACGATTATAGACGTTTTAACTATACTCCTTATGCCTACAGGACAAAAGATTACGGTAGCTACTTGGTCTAGAATTGTTGATAAAAACGATGTTAATAGCTACACCCTAAGCATCGTTGAAGATCCTATTAATGCTAACTTACTGTTCTTAGGAACAGATGATGGCTTGTATATCTCTTTAAATGCCGGAAACCAATGGATGAAATGGACTGCTGGTTTTCCAACAGTTTCTACAAAAGATTTGGTAATACAACCTAGAGAACATGATTTAGTAATTGGTACTTTTGGTAGAGCAGCATGGGT
>JGI20156J14371_10002265_pt1 | contig 15343 bp, 19 predicted proteins | sample COG_06_FD_14371 | JGI IMG/M metagenome (IMG submission 14371)
GTAAATCCATCAAATAAAATATAGTCTCTTATCATCAAAGCTAAATTATGAAGAATATTGTATAAAAATAATCTACTAAATAACTATTTTTACTAAAATATATAGTCATGAGGGATGTTTTAATTATTATTCCAACATATAATGAAATTGAAAACATTGAAAATATTATTATTTCAACTTTTAACTTATATCCAACAATAAATATTTTAATTGTTGACGATAATTCTCCAGATTTAACTTCAAAAAAAGTTGAGAATTTAAAGCCAAAATTTAAAGATCAATTATTTTTAATGAAAAGATTAAAAAAAGAAGGTCTTGGAACTGCATATGTAGCCGGTTTTAAATGGGCTCTAAAAAATAAATTTAATTATGTGTTTGAGATGGATGCAGACTTCTCTCACAATCCAAAGGACATTAAAAGAATATTAGAACCGATGTTAGAAAACAACTATGATGTTTCTATTGGCTCAAGATACATAAAAGGTATAAATGTTGTTAATTGGCCTTTGAGTAGAATAATTTTATCCTACACTGCATCTCAATATGTTCAACTAATAACTAGGATGAACATTAAAGACTCAACATCTGGGTATATATGTTATAAAAAATCAGTTTTAGAGTCAATTGATTTGGATAATATAAAATTTACAGGATATGCTTTTCAAATTGAAATGAAATATAAATCATATTTAAAAAATTTTAAAATAATTGAAGTGCCAATAATTTTTTCAGACAGATTATTTGGTGTTTCAAAATTAAATGGCAGTATAATTTCTGAAGCAATATTTGGGGTAATAGCAATGAGAATAAAAAATATTTTTAATATTAAATTTTAGATAATGAAGCAGATTTTAATTAAAAATGCAAGAATAATTAATGAAGGTAAAATTATTAGCTCTGATATTTTTATAGAAAATGAGATGATAAAAGAAGTGTCAAAATCTATTAGTTTAAAATCATCATCCGTTCAAATTATTGATGCAGAAAATAATTTCGTAATGCCTGGAATCATAGATGATCAAGTGCATTTTAGAGAACCTGGATTAACACACAAAGCAGATATTAAATCAGAATCAAAAGCCGCTGTTGCGGGTGGTATAACTTCATTCATTGAAATGCCTAACACCAATCCTCAGGCTACGACTATTCAAGAATTAGATAAAAAATTTGAAATAGCATCTGAAGATTCATTGGCAAACTATTCATTTATGTTTGGTGGAACAAATGATAATTTAGATGAAATTTTAAAAGTTGACACAAAAAATGTAGCTGCGCTGAAATTATTTTTAGGTTCATCTACTGGCAATATGTTAGTTGATGATTTAGATGTTTTAGAAAAAATATTTTCTAAGACAAATATGCTCATCGCAGTTCACTGTGAAGATGAATCTACAATAAAAGAAAATTTAAAATTATTTAGAGATAAGTATGGAGAAGATATTCCAATGAAATTTCATCCATTAATTAGAAGTAGAGAAGCTTGTTACATATCATCCTCGAATGCTATCAAATTAGCAAAAAAAACGGGGGCTAGATTACATGTGTTTCATCTTTCAACTGCTGAAGAGACTAAATTATTCTCAAATAAAGAGAAGTTAAAAGATAAAAAAATCACCTCNGAAGTTTGTATACATCATTTATGGTTTTCTGATTCAGATTATGATGAATATGGTTCAAAAATAAAGTGGAATCCAGCTGTTAAAAGCTCAACTGACAGAGATGCTCTTTGGAAAGCATTACTAGACGATCGAATTGATGTAATTGCAACTGACCATGCTCCTCATACCGAGGAAGAAAAGAAATCTAAATATTTGAATTGTCCATCCGGAGGGCCACTTGTACAGCACGCACTACCAGCAATGCTAGAGGCTTATCATAATAATAAAATATCTCTCGAGAAAATTGTTGAGAAAATGTGTCATAATCCAGCTATTCTTTTTCAAATTGAAAAAAGAGGCTATATTAGAAAGGGTTATTTTGCTGATTTAGTTATTTTTAATTTAAACAATCCATGGACTGTTAATAAAGAGAATATTTTATATAAATGCGGCTGGTCCCCTTTTGAAGGAAAATCATTCAAATCAAGAATTTCACACACAATTATTAATGGTAATTTGATATATGAAAACACTTCTTTTCTTAATGAAACTAGAGGTAAAAGACTAACATTTGAAAGATGAATAAATTAAATCTTATAATTATTTTGAGTTTAGTTTTAGGTTGCAATAATTCCCTAAATCAAGAACCTATACCACCAGAGAATTTAATATCTAAAGAAAAAATGATTGATATTATTTATGATATGACTTTAATTAATGTAGCTAAAGGTGTTAATAAAAGTATTTTAGAAAATAATGGAATAATACCTGAGCAATATCTTTTTAATAAACACTCTATAGATAGTATATTATTTGCAAAGAGTAATGAATACTACTCATATGATTTAAAAACTTATCAAACAATTTATGATAAGGTAAAAATCAAACTTGAAAAAAATAAAAATATTATTAATGATAGTATTGATATCCTAAAACAAATTTCTGGTGAACTGAGTAAAAAACTAATTAAAGAAAGTAAAAAAAATAAAATATTAATTGATACTATTAAAATTGATAGTATTAGTAAAATAAAATTAATTAATTCAAATTAGTATTGCTTATTTTTACATTTTGTTATAACAACTGAATAATTGATGAAAAATTTTATTGAAGAAATTAGATGGAGGGGGATGATTCATGATGAAATGCCTGGCATCAATGATCATTTAAGTGACTCATTTAGAGTTTCTTACACTGGATTCGATCCAACTTCTGATTCTCTTCATATTGGGAGCCTTGTGCCTATTATGCTACTAGCTCATTTTCAACGCTCTGGCCATAAGCCTATCGTTTTAATAGGTGGTGCAACAGGTATGATCGGAGATCCGTCTGGAAAATCTTCTGAGAGAAATTTGTTAGATGAAATAACATTATCTAAAAATCAAAAAGCAATAAAAAAACAGTTGTCTCATTTTTTAGATTTTGATTCTAAAGAAAAAAATAGTGCATTAATTCTCAATAATTTTGATTGGATGAGTAAATTCACATTGCTAGAATTTATTCGTGATATAGGAAAGCATATTTCTGTTAACTATATGATGTCTAAAGATTCTGTTAAAAATAGAATTTCGTCAGAATCTTCCGCAGGAATGAGTTTTACGGAGTTTACTTATCAGCTTGTTCAAGGATATGATTTTTTACATTTGTATAAAAATTACAAATGTACAATTCAAATGGGTGGTAGTGATCAATGGGGTAATATTACAACAGGAACAGAATTAATAAGAAGAGTAGATTCAGGAAAAGGATATGCATTAACTTGTCCACTCATTACTAAATCTGATGGATCAAAATTTGGTAAAACTGAAGGAGGAAACATTTGGCTAGATCCTAACAAAACTTCAGTATTTAAATTTTATCAATATTGGTTAAATACTAGTGATTTAGATGCAGAAAAATATATAAAAATATTTACTTTCTTAAGCGAGAAAGAAATTGCTAATCTAATTAATGAGCATAAATTAGAACCTCATAAAAGATTACTACAAAAAGTTTTAGCAAAAGAAATAACAATAATTGTTCATTCTCTAAATTCATTTAAACAGGCTGAACAGGCATCTTCTATATTATATAGCAAGACATTTAAACAAGATATTCAACTTATCGATGAAAGTACTTTTTTAGAGGTATTTGAAGGGGTTCCATTTGCAGAAATTAATAAAGCCGAATTATTAAATGGAATTGATATGATATCTGCTTTATCCTCCAAAACAGATTTTTTGAATTCAAATTCAGAAGCAAGGAGGGCCATCAAAGAAAATTCAATTTCGATTAATAAATCTAAAGTCAAAGAGGATTATTTAATTCAAACTAAAGATTTGATTAATGACAAATATGTAATAATTAATAAAGGTAAAAGAAACACCTACATAATAAAATTCATATAAAAACTTAAACCATTTGATTACAACCTCGAATATCTGAATTATCAAATCTGCCAAGAATTTCAAACTCACTTTTACTTTTATTCCTACCCAAATCTTCAGTAGCAATAAATGAACATGAATTAATATTTGCTAAATCAATTATATTTACTCCCCCAGTTGAACCATTATTTTTAAAAGATAAGGCATCTTGTGGCTCTCTAATGAGCACTTTCATCCATGGTGGACACTGAAAAACTCCATTCTTTTGTGAATAAGCTTGTGAAAGTAACTCAGTCATCCCATACTCACTGCAAACTAGATCAGTACCAAAGCCTTGTTTTATTATTAAATGCAGTTCTTCTCTTATTATTTCTTTTCTTCTCCCTTTCATTCCACCAGTTTCTATTATAGTCAAATTAGGTAATTGAAACGTAAATTTTTCTAATAAATTTAACAAAGCAAAAGTGACGCCGAACAATAAAACTTTTTGATTTTTTAGAGCTATTAATTTATTTCGTAATTCATCATAATTATTGAGATAAAAACCACTATCCTGCTTATTAGTTTTTAATATTAATTTATTTATCATATAAATTAATGATGAATTTTTATTCTCTAAATATGAAGGTAGTAATGCTAAAATTGTATATTCCTTAATATCTCCAAAAAAATATTTAAATGAACTTTCAAAACTAGATTCATATAGTTTGAGATCAATTATATGGTGTTTGCTAAAATTAGTTTTTGTAGTACCACTACTAATAAATGTTTTTTCTATGGATTTATTAGAACTTAAAACTTTATGAGATTTAAAAAACTTAACAGGCAGGAAAGGTATTTGTTTTGAATTTGTGACATCACATGGATTTTTATTAATTAAATCACAAAATGATCTATAGATATTATTATTATTAAATTGAAATTCAAATATTTTATTTGCCATTAATTCAAATTCATCTTCAGTTTTTATTTTAAAAATATCTTTAATGTTTATCATATATTCAAAAGTATTTAAAATAATATACATCGTAATAAAATTGAACATTTATTTAATGTTATTAAAATGTTATCAATTATTTATATTAATTTTTAATAATATTTAGTTCATATATTTGTAAAAATTGTAACTCTTCGAAATGGCTTATAAAATATTACTGGTTGATGATGAACCAGATATATTAGAAATCATCTCATATTCACTTGAATCTGCAGGTTATAAGATTTATAAAGCAAATAATGGATTAGAGGCGATAAAAATTGCTAAAAAAATAATTCCAGATTTAATCATTATGGATTTAATGATGCCTCATATGAATGGAATTGATGCATGTGATGCAATTAGAAAATCTGATAATTTAAACGATGTAATTATTACTTTTTTATCTGCTAGAGGTGAAGATTTTTCTAAAATTGCCGGATTTGAAGCTGGAGCAGATGATTACATTACTAAACCTATAAAACCAAAAGTTTTATTGAGTAAAGTTAAAGCTCTTTTACGTAGAAAAAGTTCTGAACAAGATCAAACTATAATCCAAATAAACGATTTAATTATTGATCGATCAAAATACTCTGTAAATCTGAAGGGTATTGAGCTTAATTTACCTAGAAAGGAATTTGAATTACTATATTTGTTAGTATCAAGTCCTAACACAGTTTTTACAAGAGAAAAGATTTTAGATGTTGTTTGGGGTAGCGATGTTATAGTTGGAGATAGAACTATTGACGTGCACATCAGAAAAATAAGAGAAAAAATTGGAGCTTCTTCGTTTAAAACTATTAAAGGTGTTGGGTATAAGTTTGTAAGCTAATGTCCTTTAAATTTAAAAATTCGTATTCATTTGCATTTAAGACCTCATTTGCAATTTCTTTAGTTACTTCACTTATCGTTGGAGCTATTCTTTGGGTAGAGTCTACCTTAAGTTATTTTTATTTTCAACTCATTTTCTTAGCAGCTTTAGTGTTTATCATCTCTTTTTTAATAATCCAATCAAGAATAGAGGCATTTATTTATTCAAAAATTAAAAATTTATATAAAGAATTAAATTTAATTGATTCTATTTCTCTATCCAAAGCTGATATTAATACAGATATGAAATCGTTATTGGATAATATTAGTGAATTTAGTAGAGATAATAAATTAGAAATAGAATCTCTAAAGGTTAGAGAAGAGTTTAGAAAAGAGTTCATTGGAAACGTAGCACACGAATTAAAAACCCCAATATTTACGATACAGGGATATATTGAAAATCTTATTGATGGAGCTATAGATGATAATTCGGTTAGAGATAAGTTTTTAAATAGGGCCAAAATTAGTGTTGAAAGGTTGATCTATATCATTAAAGATTTGGATATGATCACAAAGTTAGAATCCGGAACTTTAAATTTAGAAAAAGATTCATTTGATATAATTGAGCTTGTTAAAAACATTTATGATCAGTTAGAAATTCAAGCTCAAAAAAATGATATAAAGCTAATTTTTAACAAACCTTACTTAGAACCAATTATTGTTTTTGCAGATAAAGATAAAATTCAACAAGTCATTACTAATTTAGTTATTAATTCAATTAAATACGGAACTAACAAAGGAACTACAGAGGTTAGTTTAGAGTCTATTAATTCTGATAAGTTAATCGTTAGAATTACTGATAACGGAGAAGGTATTCAAGAACAACATCTCTCAAGACTTTTCGAAAGATTCTATAGAGTAGATCAAAGTGGATCTAGAAAACAAGGAGGGTCTGGCTTAGGTCTATCTATCGTAAAACACATTATTGATGCTCACAATGAGAACATTTATGTTGAATCAAAGTTTGGGATTGGGAGTGAATTTTCTTTCACTTTAACAAAAGATTTAAATTAATTTCTTTAAAATAATGAGATTTGGGAAGCAAAAATAAACTAAAAAGATTTAAAGAAAACGAAAAATTTGATAATGTATTTCAACCTACTAGAGAAGAATTGCTTTCTGGTAATTTCGAATTTAAAGGAAGATGGGCAAAAAAAGTTTTCAATAATTCTAATCCAATTACACTAGAATTAGGATGTGGTAAAGGGGAGTATTCAGTGGAACTTGCAAGACAAAACCCTGATGTTAATTTCATTGGAATAGACATTAAAGGAGCTAGATTCTGGAGAGGAGCGAAAACAGCTAATGAAAAAAATATTGATAATGTTAAATTTATTAGAGCTCAAATTGAACTTGTTGAATATTTGTTTGAAAAAAATGAAATTTCTGAAATATGGATAACATTCCCCGATCCACAAATAACATTTAAAAGAACAAAACATCGTTTAACTAATTTAGAGTTCTTAAATAAATACAAGAAAATTTTAAACATCAACGGATGTATTAATCTTAAAACTGATAGTGAGTTTTTACATGGCTATACAATTGGACTTTTACAAGCAATGAATAACGCTGAAATATTATATTCTAATCACGATATTTATAAAAGATCGGGTAGTCCAAAAGAAGCTATAGAAATTAAAACGCATTATGAAAATTTATTTCTAAATAATGACAAGCCTATAACATTTATAAAATTTAAAATTTAGTTTTGACTCCAAATACAGACAATTTTTTTGATAGAGTTTACAAGGTAGTAAAACAAATCCCTTATGGAAGAGTAACAAATTATGGGTCTATTGCAAAATATTTAGGCTCTGCGAAAAGTTCAAGAGCTGTTGGTTATGCTATGAATGCCTCACATAATTTAGCTGATGTTCCCGCTCATAGGGTTGTTAATAAAGTAGGTCTATTGACAGGTAAGCATCATTTTTTTGGTTCTAATTTAATGAAAGATCTTTTAGAAAGTGAAGGAATTGAAATTGTTGATAATCAGGTTAGTAGATTTGACTCATTATACTGGGACCCTAGTATTGAACTATAAATCCAATACATTTATTAAAATCAAGTTTTCGCACTATATTTGCATAAATAATAAGAGGCTTTGAAAATAAATAAAATAGAAATACTCAAAGAATTAAATGAGTTAAATATTAATGACTGTGACTTCATTAATATTGTAAATTTTTCCGATGAGATTATTTTAGACGTTAACATATCCAATCCTACTCTTCAGGCCAAGAAAAATGCTGAAATAAAAATAAATAATTTCTTTAACTCAGAATCTCTTTCTTCATTCAAATTAAAAATTAATTTTAAGAATGTTGTAGCTAAAAAGCAGAAGAACCAAATAATAGCTAAAAAAATATCTGGTATAAAAAATATCATTGCAATTGCATCTGGCAAAGGAGGTGTTGGGAAATCTACCGTGACTTCAAATTTGGCTGTTTCACTTGCAAAAATGGGCTTTACAGTCGGACTTCTTGACGCTGACATTTACGGTCCATCTATTCCAATTATGTTTGATGTTGCTGAGGAAAGACCTAAATCAATTATGATTGAAGGTAAAAGTAAAATGGAGCCTGTAGAAAATTATGGAGTTAAAATCCTTTCTATTGGTTTTTTTACAAAATCAGACCAAGCTGTTATATGGAGAGGACCTATGGCGTCAAAAGCTCTAAATCAAATGATTTTTGATGCTAACTGGGGAGAATTAGATTTTTTATTAATTGACTTGCCGCCAGGCACAGGAGATATACATTTAAGTATACTACAAGCATTACCAATTACAGGATCTGTAATTGTCAGTACTCCACAAAATGTTGCTTTGGCAGATGCAAAAAAAGGAGTAGCCATGTTTAAGCAAGACCTAATTAATATTCCTGTTTTAGGGATTATTGAGAATATGTCTTATTTTACACCTAAAGAATTACCAGAAAATAAATATTACATATTTGGTAAGGATGGCGCAAAGAACTTAGCTGATGACTTAGAAGTACCATTTATAGGCTGTATTCCACTAATTCAAAGTGTAAGGGAGGCTGGAGATTTTGGTAGACCAGTAGCAATGCAAGAAGAGACAATTATTAGTGAAGAATTAAAAAAAATTACTCAAAAGATAGTTTCTGAAGTTATTAAAAGAAATAAAGACCTTCCTGTTTCGGAAGCAATTAAAATTACAACTATGGCGGGTTGTTCAGCAGTTAACAAATAAATAAATTATTATGTCTGAAAATATTAAAGAAAAAATTGAAAATGCATTGGATGAAATTAGACCATTCCTTCAAAAAGATGGTGGTGATATTTCATTAATTGAAATTCAAAAAAACACTGTTAAAGTTAAATTAGAAGGAGCTTGCTCTACATGTACTATCAATCAAATGACCCTTAAATCGGGTGTTGAGATGACTATAAAAAAACATGCTCCAGAAATTCAAAATGTTATTAATATTGAATCATAAATGATAAAGTCTGATATTTTAATTATTGGAGCGGGACCGGTAGGCCTGTTTGCTGTATTTGAAGCAGGTTTGATGAAAATGAAATGTCATTTAATTGATGTTTTACCAAAACCAGGAGGTCAATGCTCTGAAATATACCCTAAAAAACCTATTTATGACATACCAGCTTACCCTGAAATATTAGCTGATGGTCTAATTGATAAGTTAATGGAACAATGTTCTCAATTCCAACCTGGATTTACCTTGGGAGAAAGAGCTATGACCATTGATAAACAAGAAAACAACTCTTTTGTTGTAACAACCGATAAAGGAACAAAACACTTAGCACCGATTGTTGTAATAGCTGGAGGCTTAGGTAGTTTTGAACCAAGAAAGCCATTAATTAATAATATTGAAAAATATGAAGGTTCTGGACTTGAGTATTTCATTAAAGACCCTAATAAATTTAAAAATAAAAAAGTTGTAATCGCAGGAGGTGGAGATTCGGCACTAGATTGGGCTGTTGTTTTATGTGATATTGCTTCTGAAGTAACATTAGTTCATAGGCGAAATGAATTTAGAGGCGCTCTTGATTCTGTCGAAAAAGTTCAACATCTTAAAAATTTGAATAAAATTAATATTATAACTCCAGCTGAAGTAGTTGGATTAAATGGTAATAATAATTTAGAGTCTATTATTGTTGAGAATTCAGACAAATCTAAAACACAGATTAAAACTGATTTTTTTATCCCTCTTTTTGGTCTTTCACCAAAATTAGGTCCAATCGCTAATTGGGGATTAGAAATAGAAAAAAATGCAATAAAAGTAAATAACTCTTTAGATTACCAAACTAATATTCCAGGAATTTTTGCTATCGGAGATGTAAATACATACCCGGGAAAACTTAAATTAATATTATGTGGTTTTCACGAAGCTGCTTTAATGTGTCAGTCAGCTTTCAAAATATTAAATCCAAACAAAAAATTCCTTTTAAAATATACTACCGTTTCTGGAGTAAAGGGTTTTGACGGGTCACATAAAAAAGCTGAAAAAGCTGTTGTTAAAACTATTTCATAGTGACTGATATTAATATTATTATAATTGATAGATTAGGAAAAAAACACAATGTTTTAGCTCCGTTAGATATGTCCATGAATATTATGGAATTAATTAAGTCTTATGAACTAGCCGATGATGCATCGATCGGTATATGTGGGGGTATGGCTATGTGCGCTTCATGTCAATGTTACATAGAATCCACTCATAAATTGAATCACAAATCAGATGAGGAAGAGGCTATGCTTTCAGAGGCCTTTAACTTAAAATCTTCAAGTAGACTTTCATGTCAAATACCTATTACAAAAGACTTAAAAGATTTGATTATTAGAATTGCACCAGAATATTAATCTAATATTTTTTCTAGTGCAGCTGGAAAAATTCTTTCTACAAACTTTTTATAAGCTAGCTCTGATGGGTGTAAATTGTCACTTGCAACAAGTGCAGGATTTATCAATCCCTTGCCTCGTAATGTCTGTTATGTTAATGAAATTGATTCCATTTTCTAGGCAATGATTCTCAGCAAAAGTATTATACATGTCTATCTCTTGGCTTGTAATAGAAGGATTAGGTCCTGACTGTCCAAAAGGAGTATATGCATAATCTGGAATTGATATCACTATAAGATCATTACTACTTTGGGATTTAGTTAAACTTATAGCCTTATTTACTAACTCAGGAAATTCATTTTCATATAATTCAAATGGTCTATTTTGGTATTGATTATTAACCCCAATTAATAAAGTGACTAAGTCATTTTCTTTAAAAATATTGTCAGGACTATTGTTTTCAAGAACTGGATCAACACTATTAATTAGTGCTGTAGTTGTCCACCCTGTAACTGCAATTATTTCAACATTTACAGTGTCTATTCTTAATGTGTTTTGCAGTGAATCCTTAAGTTGCATTGGAAAGTTACATTCGTCACAAACGCTTTGACCAATTGTATAACTGTCACCTAATGATAATATTTTATAGTTTACTGGATAAATACCCATATCTTCTGCGTCTCGAAAAATATCACAACTATATACACTAATAATAATAATAATATATAAAATCGCTTTTCTCATTTAAACTAAAACCTTTTTTCCTACAATAATCTTTTCAATTGAATTCCATAATTCAATTCTTTTTTTTAGCGCTTCTATTGAAACTTCTTCAATTTCTTTCCATTTTGTTGGATCATTTTCTGCTAATTCTTTAACCATTTCTAGAGCCATAGGCCCGTGTTCATCTTCATCCAATTCTATATGTCTTTCAAAGTAGTATATCAATTTTGAAATATCTTGCTCAGGAAAGTTCTTTTGAAAGTTTTTTAATATTGCTGTAAACATACTAGGAATAAGGTTTTCTCTGCCAAATGTGAAAGCTGCAGCAACCTTGTGAGGCTTTCCTTCTTCAATTATGTTAAAGGTAAATTCCAAAAAATCTTTCACCTCTTTTGGGGTATTTGAGGATTTAATGCACTGAAAATATCTACATCATTTAATTTATTTAAGAAGTGATCAATATCATTAGTATCTGCACCAAAACATTTAATTGCATCTAAATATAACTCATAATGACTTTTTCTCTCACCAACTTGATTAATATCGGTTTCTTCAGCAAGGACAATTTCATTAATTAAATATGCTGTTTGGGAATTATTATTAGGAAGCCAAGGGGTTGATACACAGGTTAATTTTGTTTGAAGAGATTTTAATAATGACATAAAATCCCATACTGCAAAAACATGAATTTGGACAAAATCTCTTAAGTCGTCAATTGTTTTAATATTTGAATATAGATTATGATTTAACAATTCTTTTCTATGATTTAAAATAGAATTGTTGATTTTTTCAACTGTCATGTGTTTTTATTTAAATGCATTTAATCCTGTTATGTCTAAGCCAGTAATAAGTAAATGAATATCATGTGTCCCCTCATAAGTAATTACACTTTCAAGATTCATCATATGCCTCATTATTGAATACTCTCCTGAAATCCCCATTCCACCAAGAATTTGTCTAGCTTCACGCGCAATCTTTATAGCCATTTCAACATTATTTCTCTTAGCCATAGAAATTTGAGCTGTAGTAGCTTTGCCTTGATTTTTTAAATTACCTAATCTCCAAGCTAGTAGTTGAGCTTTAGTAATCTCTGTTAACATTTCTGCTAATTTTTTTTGTTGTAATTGAAATCCACCAATTGGTTTTCCAAATTGGATTCTCTCCTTAGAATATCTTAAGGCTGTATCATAACAATCCATTGCAGCTCCAATTGCTCCCCAAGAAATACCATATCTTGCAGAATCAAGACACCCTAGAGGTGCTCCTAATCCAGATTTATTAGGAAGTAAATTTTCTTTTGGAACTTTTACATTATCAAAAATTAATTCGCCTGTTGAACTAGCTCGTAATGACCATTTATTATGTGTTTCCGGGGTAGAGAAACCTTCCATGCCTCTTTCTACAATTAAGCCATGGATTCGTCCTTCTTCGTTTTTCGCCCAAACTATTGCAATTTGTGCGATTGGTGAGTTTGAAATCCACATTTTAGCTCCATTAAGTAAATAATGATCTCCATTATCTTTGAAGTTTGTTACCATACCTCCAGGATTTGACCCATGGTCAGGTTCAGTTAATCCAAAACAGCCCATATATTCACCAGATGCTAGTTTTGGTAAATACTTCTTTTTTTGTTCTTCATTACCATATTTCCATATCGGAAACATTACAAGTGAAGATTGAACTGAAGCAGTTGATCGAACTCCTGAATCTCCTCTTTCTATTTCTTGCATTATTAATCCGTAAGAAATATAATCAAGTCCAGCTCCACCATATTGTTCTGGAATATATGGTCCAAACGCACCAATATTAGCTAATCCGCTTACAATTTGAGAAGGAAATTCTGCTTTTTGAGCATATTCTTCAATAATCGGACTAACATCTCGTTTAACCCATTCTCTGGCTGCATCACGAACTAATAAATGCTCTTCGGAAAGTAGCTCATCCAAATTAAAGTAATCAGGTGCTTCAAATAAATCTGGTTTCATAAAATTGATTTTTGATTATACAAAAATAAACAAAGCTTCTTGAATTATTGTATATGAAATAACTTTTTTAACTCTCTTAACAAGAATTTAAGAGTTTAAAAATTTAGACAATAAGTAGTGAAAATGGTGAACCCCCTTTTCTTTTGTCGCTGAATATCTTCCAGATTTGTAAAATGCTGAATTTATTCCTTTTTGTACATTCTGAACTACGAACTCATCCTCTTTTTCAACTTTATTTAAATCACTGCTAGCACCTTTATTTAGTTTAGTTTTATCAAAAACATAAGATCTAAACTTAACTTCTGTAAATTTTAAATTTATTGGTTTAACTACATTGATAGAAATTCCCCAAGGATAAAAGTTAAACATAATATTTGGAAAAATCCAAAAATAATATGCGGCAATATTTTTTCCATAATCAATGTGATTTTTAGGAAAAATAAAACAATCTTCTTTTTTGTTGCTATACCCAATTTGTAAATTACAATGATCATAAATTTCTGTTTCATAACTATTATAATCCAAAACTTCACTCAAGTCTTTATGTACAAATGGAACATGAAAACCCTCAAGATAGTTATCACAGTACAAAGCCCAGTGTGCATCAATTTTAAAGTTTTGAGAAAGTGAAGAATCAAATATTGCTTTATTTAAGGGTAAAAATCCAATTCTTTTATCCATGATATCAAGAACTTTATCTATAGCAACTATAGGGTTGAAGGCAGTAAAAAGTAATTTGTTCCAACTTTTCACTAAAAAAGAATTTAAATTATCGCAATTCCTTGGAAAATTCTTAGTTTTTTCAAAATCAGGCATAAATTCAAATTTACCATCACTTTTAAAACGTCTACCATGATACATACATCTAATTTTTGCTGATTTGCATGGCTTTAAGAGCAATAAGTTTCCCCTGTGAGTACATACATTTGATAAACATTTTATATTGTTATCTGTAGATCTAGATAATAATAAAGGTTCATCCAAAAAGCCTTCCAATAATGTAAATGGGTAAAGTGAATTTTTTTCGGCAATTAGATTTTCATCTCCTACCCAATGCCAAGCTCTTAAGAAAATTTTATTTTTAATTATTTCAAATGACTCTAAATCCTTATAAAAACTTGAAGGCAAAGTTTCTGCTTTACTTATGTCAGAGTTAATATTTAAATTCATGTGAATTATTAATTAAAGTTAATATAACTTATTTTTAAGAATTTATATATAAATCTATAAGTCCCTCTGGTGTTTTTACTGTTATTTGCTTTTTGTCCCTATCAACTTTACTAATAAATTCATCATGGATTGGAATTAAAACATCACTATTTTTATGATCTATAACAAAAAGATCTTGAGAAATATTTTCCTTTATATTTTTAATTTTACCTATTTCACCAAATTTATCATCTATAACTAAATAGTTTATTACATCATGATAGTAAAATTTATTTCCTGATAAATTAGGTAATGAGTTCAAGGGTAAATAAATTTCACAATTAATTATTGAGTTTGCTTCTTGTTCGGAATTAATATCATTAAATTTTATTCTTAAAACCTTCTCCTTGTGAAATCTTACAACTTCAATTTTATGCAAAGTCAGTTTGTCTTTTTGATAAATAAATAAAGATTTAATTTTTTTATAATGATCTGGTTGATCAGTATCAATTTTTAATAATACTTCTCCTTTAAAACTATATTTCCTAGTAATTTTTCCTAAATAGTAATAATCTTTCATATAAAAAAACCTGTTAATTTTAAATTAACAGGTTATAAATGTATTAAATGTTTTTTTAATATTTATTTATCATCCTCTGGAGCCTCTTCAGCAGGAGCTTCTTCAGCTACAGCTTCTTCAGGAGGAGCCTCTTCAGCAGGAGCTTCTTCAGCTACAGTTTCTTCAGTATGAGCTTCTTCAGCAGGAGCTTCTTCAGCAGGAGCTTCTTCAGCTACAGCTTCTTCAGCAACAGCCTCTTCAGCAGGAGCTTCTTCAGCAGGAGCTTCTTCAG